>Ga0126336_10001722_pt1 | contig 11803 bp, 14 predicted proteins | sample SidCmetagenome_FD_92530 | JGI IMG/M metagenome (GOLD analysis project Ga0126336, IMG submission 92530) | Coral microbial communities from El Islote,Puerto Morelos, Mexico - Siderastrea C C metagenome | ecosystem: Host-associated > Invertebrates > Cnidaria > Coral | place: El Islote,Puerto... | reverse complement strand
ATAAATTGGAAGAATTAAAAATTAATTTGGACAAAGCTAACGTCTTCACGATGTTAATCTTTCCAATTAGCGTGAGTCTTCTGCATTTCCAAATGTTCAATACTTTTTCCATGCTGCGTAACTTGTCATCGAAATTTAACTTACCAGCTTTAAGCGTGTTATACGAGAAGAAAACACCTAGCACGCAAATGGGATCTTCTGGCCACTTAAAATTGAAAGGGGTGTCACGTCTGTCTTTCCAGCAGCCTAGCCACAAAACTTCAGTTTTAGAGGTATTAACTTGCAAGCCGGAAATAGAGCTAAATTTCTGTAGCATATTTAGTAGATGCAAGATTGAATCGGTGTCGTTAACAAAAATAGTAGTGTCATCAGCGTACATACTGGTTTTTATTTCTTTATTTCCAATTGTGTTTCCTTTAATAAGCGCGTCGCATTGATGCTCACGTCCGTCTGGGGAATCTTGAACAAATGCAGGGCCTGGTTCACGGTCGCTTCGGACTGTTCGTGAGCCGGTACGGCGTTCGTCGTCATGGCTAGCTCTGGTTCTTCTTTTAGCTCGCTGGCTCTTAATAGCGTCGTCGTAGAAATTGAGAGAGATTGCACCTGGGTGGTTTCACCACCTTCGATCTATCTATCCCCCTCGTTGCCGTGGTCTTTTCTCCAAAATGGACACAGACTGCCTCGTTGGGCTACACCGCGATTAGATCGAGCTTGTTGCAGACGAGAACGAATGGGTTGCATGGACATCTTTTTTACACACCAAGGATGTCTCGGTACTTCTTGGCTCGTTTGGTTGCTTCTTTCTTGAAGATCTCTCAGGCTTTTCTTTTTATCCCTCGTTTCAAGCCTTCCTTCAATCCTTGCACCGTGTTCTTTTTGACGTCCTTGAGACGTCGGCTGCTTTTTAAACCTTGGAATACTACTCGAACGATGGATTTCGTGACGACGTTGCTGAGAAGACTGGCGATCCTGTTGCCCAATTGAGTCGGGTCGAAACTCGTAAGACTACTAAGACTACCTCTGTGCATGGTGACGAAAACACGAAAGCCACTGATGATTCCCCTTTATATTCCTTTTTCAAGTAAATCGTGAGGATAGTGTGACCTCCAAAATTCACCTGGGTTCCATCAGTCCCGGCTACATCGATCATCTTGATGAATTAGTTGTGAGCGAGCAGGCGGTGCACGTGAAGGGGCTTCAAGGAGGTGCTCGCTTTTCCCTCTCTCTTGTATTGTACTTCTCACAGCAGATCCTTTACTTGGTTGCCCACAACGCTGCTGCCTCCGACATCTGAGTAGACTAAACGTGGGGCATGCGAATTGGATTCCCCACGATGGGTCCGAGTGCATTGTTCAAGTTGACGAAACACCAGTTGCAATGCCTGCTCAAAACCGAATAAGGACCATTCTCCTTCCAAAATGCTGGTTTGTTGGCAGCATCCAAAATATATCTTGGCAGGGGGGCTATGTCATCGATGAATTACTGTCTTAGATTTTCTCCCAAACTATACTGGTTGTTGATATTTTTGACCAACCACCCCATCGTGGTGGCCAGTTTTACTCGAAAGTGAAGTCCAGTTGTCCACCTTTCAAAGTACAGGTCCTTGTTCACCAACGAGAGTTCATCCTTTTCTCTCCAATGGAACTTCCAAGTACAATTTCTTTCCAGCGTCCGCCTCAAACTTACTCCCCTCTTTGGCTCGTTCTATTTGATCTGTTTCTTATGCATTGATGCTAATGTTCGGTTACGATCAAAAAATATTTGCGTCCTCCCACCTTTTTCAAAAGTTCGTACCACGAGGCGTACATGATATAATCTTCTGCACTCACCAGGGAGGGAGGGATATCCAGTCTAGAATCGGGTAGGCAAATCCTGCTTAATCCCACTTTCATCCACTCCAGGGAAGTTGCAACAGATGAGGGAATCAAATGTTCAAGAAATTGGCTCGATTGTTTGGAAACTCTGTCATGCTGGCATGATTAGGCAACGTCACGTAGAAAGAACCAACGATAGTTTTTTTTCAGCTCGGGGCTGGGAATCCAACTGTTGTACATGTTGGGCCAACCTTTCCACTGGACCAGCACTTGTCCCTTCTTATGCTCAAGAAGTTCGCACTCAAGATCTTCCAGGTTCAGATGTTTTTTTAAACTTTTGCTGCAGTTAGATAATGACCCACTCATGCCAGAAAGGCAAAAAAAAAAATTGGAGGGTCACCGTGCTTGTTTCGGAGATCAAGCATATTGTAGTGTTTTTAGATGCTTTGGCGTTGTAGGGCCATATAGGTGTCACTGCTAGCAGCAAAATAGAAAATGAAATGGAGAACTCTAGATAAGGTCGATGTGTTGATTTCAACGCAAATAGGCCATTTTATTAAATTTTTGCCGTTGACGTGATTCCCAGAAAACTTCAATCGCTTGTGAGTGGAAAAAGCGAGATAATTAAAACTTCTCCGGCTCACAATTTTTTTGTTTTGGTTAAAATGGAGAAAATAGGTAAAGGAAGTGATCTATCGAAAGAAAAACTGGGGTCACCGTGCATTAACGAGAGTTTGGTACGTGCATATACATTACTATGCCCACCACCGCTGTATTTGTCTGGATTTTCTCCTCAACGCGCGCGATCGAAGCATGACGGGGTGTGACATTGCGACGTGAATTACGTTCGCCGTAAGGGTGCACGTAAACAACTAGCACGAACGTTCAGATTTTTTCCAAACTTTTTCTGCAGTTAGATAATGATCAACTCATGTTAGAAAAGCAAAAAAATTGGGGGTCACCGTGCTCGTTTCGGAGATAAAGCGTATTGGAAACGTTGTATTTTGGAAGCTTTGTTTATGTAAGGCGAAATCGGCTTTCTTGCTTCAAGGATAAAATAAGTTACGTGGAGGACTCTAGATAATGCTGCTTTATTGAGTTCATCGCAAATAGGCCGATTTAGTACATTTTTGCAGGTAATATCGTTTCTTCAAGTAAAATTAGCCTCAAAGAAGGTTAATTGTAAGTCATGTATACCTGCATTCGTAGAAAAATTTGATCGTATTTGAGTCGAAATAGCAATAAAATTTAAACCTCTTACGTCCAGATTTTTTTTTGAGGGGGGGCGAGGGGGGAAATGCAGAGAACCAGTGAGTTATCGGGAAAAAAAGGGTTCACAGTGCATTTAAAAGAGTTAAGCACGTTTATAGATATAAAAATGCCCACCACCACTGTATTTGTCTATATTTCTTACTCTGCGAGCGCGCTCGATGCATGACGAGGCGTGACATTGCGACGTGAAGTACGTGCGCAGTAATGATGCGCACAAACAACGCAAACGTCCTTAAGTACCTTTTGGATGCGAAACAGGGCATCGTCTGGCAAGTGGATTTTTTTGCAAACTCGGTTCCATGGTGATCAGATCCACACAATCGTCCAGACAATCGTCCAGGGCATAGATAAGAAACTCCATAGAATTGATGCCCACGATGCCGCACGCGCTCACGTCCGTCTGGGGAATCTTGAACAAATGCAGGGCCTGGTTCACGGTCGCTTCGGACTGTTCGTGAGCCGGTACGGCGTTCGTCGTCATGGCTAGCGTCTGGTTCTTCTTTTAGCTCGTTGGCTCTTAATAGCGTCGTCGTAAAAGTTGAGAGAGATGGTACCTAGGTGGACTATTAAAGCAAACGTCCTTAAGTACCTTTTGGATGCGAAACAAGGCATCGTCTGGCAAGTGGACGTTTTGCAAATCTTGCTTATAAAACGTGCCTTCCACGGTCGTCTCGCACAACTCGTGTATCTTGAAAGTGGGCACGACCCCTCGGACGGGATGCATCACAAACACTTCTTCAGCCCAGCCGGGCAAATATCCTTTCTGAGGGGGGGCAGTGTTTTGTTCAGACGGACTCGATCTCCCACTTTGAACTTGGGTTTGGGTTGTTTTTACTCAGGTGTCGTCCTTAGAGTCCCTTCCACACGGCCCCTTATTTCTTCCATGTCACTTCTTTGGGAACCATCTCGATACTTCGATGACGACTAGCAATGTACCCACGTACCGAGGATTGTAGCTAGTCTTCGTAGCGTAGCGTGTTGGCCGAGGTGAAATGGCGGAACATATCCCTTCAACGTGCATTTAAACTGCTCCACCACGTACTTGGAATGATTTAAGGCGGGGGCAGTACTTTTATTGTGACATGCAGCTGAAAGTACAGAGCAGAAGCGGATACTGGGTTCGCATGGTCCCTAAAAATGTTGGTTCGTAGTGTTTAATGCTTCTGAAGGTAGACAAGTTATCTGAAACGGCGAGATCACTTGGTTAGGCACCATGGAAGCTCCAAAAAAGAGGCAAAGAAAGATCACTAGATCACTTTCTTTATCGACTATCTACGTTTTATGAAAAAATCTGTGTTGTGGAAATTTGATTTTTTTCAACTTTTCTGTTTCGCATCATCGGATTCTGCTATTATTTTAGCTGCACGGTGCTGACAAAAGGCCATCTTAATGGATTATTTATTTACCTAAATGACCCACTTGAATGAAATTTGACTAAGAAAGTGGGTCTATAGTGAATTAATTTTAATATTTTTCATTGGCAACCAGTGAGGCCATGTCGAGTTTTGAGGACCTATTTGTCAAAATTGAGGTAGTTTTCCACGCGCCTGATTTCGAAAAAGAAGTCGTTGATCCCCCAGTGTCTTTGCATGTCTGTTTGCATGTCTGACATAGGTATCTCATTATCTGAACAAAATCTGTGTTGTAGAAGATTTTCGCGCGAACGTCCTTAATTTGACGAATATTGTCTCGTAGACAAGCAAATAGGTTGTTGGTTATGACTGCGCTATCCCAATTTTTTGAACTTTTCAAGACATTCGGCCGGACTTCGTCTTCATTGATTCGTTCGTTTAACCGGTTAACTTTTTTACTTAATAGTTCAAAGCTTCCAAAACCATCGTGGGCCTTACACTCTAAAATTGATAATGAAGTGTAAGGACGTTTCATTTTAGTAGGAACAGTTTCTGTCTTACTTAGACGTCCTGTTAAAATATTTACTGTAGAACTCATATCAACAAATACATTAACAGTATTTCCATGAATGCTCAATTGCCGTTGTTTAGGAAGTTCACGTATTTGCATAAAAGGAATACGAGGTGAAATAAGTCTCTCTTCCAATGACGTTAATCGTGGCTTTTCAGGAAACTCGATTTTATTTGCTTTAGAAATACTTGCCAATTTACCACGTTGCAAATTTTGGTCCCCGGTTCTGCAGATGACAGATCCATTCCATATTAACTACACTATCACCCCAGTTGCACGTCAATCAGCAACTGTCTTTTAAACATGTTTAAAAAGAAGACTTACAGCATTAACCGATGGTCTGTACCATAACAGATCACATGTGCAAATGTATTCTGGACCAATTTAATGTACAAAGACATTTGATCTGATTCTAACTTTCTTTCCCTTTTCTTCCGTTGTTACGTTTTCTTTGCATAGCTTGTTCTCTCTTATGACGACTTTTGCGTCATATAAATCTTGTTTTTTTTCATTTATTTGTATCTCTTCGTTTATTGTTCTCGTTTTCATTATGTTGCGCTGATAAGTTAAATTTGTACCTATTATTTGGTCTATGTTTTCAGGAGGTATGCAAGATAAATACTGAATTTCGTCTATACGATCAACATAAAAAAACACATTCGCCCAATGCGGACGTGTGGTTACTGCGAGGTTGAGGAATATGAACTACTAACCCGCCACAAGCAATTGTTGAAACCAGGAATTGTTTCCACCTTCAAACTGTGCAAACCCATTGTTGGACACCCCTTTACCCTCAATTTGTGTTCAACAGACGCACGCTATACACGCAAAGCCGATGACCTTTTATTTCACGATATTGCTTAGTGCTCTGACCCTTTTATTTTCGCACTTCTACGAGTAATTCTCCAACACGTTTTTAAACTTCATGAACGGTGAACTGTCGATAGGGTTTTGCGACGTTCCGCATGATTGCGTAACATGTGCCTCGCGTTACGTTGCTTGAAATTCTCAGCTTTCGGTCCACCACCTACGTTCTTCGTATTGGAACTATTAGGGAGCTTAAGCAACCACGACGGCAACGCCAAGGAAAACGTCACTTTAAAAATGACTTCCAAATATTTCAAACTTCTTGGCGATAGTGACAACTCGTCCAAACTGTGTAATGTAGCCGAACAATCCGGGAGCTGACTCTGTGAGGAGGGCGTTACAGTTCGGGTAGAAAAATGAAAATTCTCTGTCGCGTGTTCCATTCTACATAAAACTTTGAATTTGGTCATCTCACGTTGTTGTTTTGCAGAGGACGACTAAGAAATGTACCAAACTCTGTATCGCACGTGCCGAGTCATTGTTTTGCTAATTAAACTTTTTGTTTTGTGACGTTCTCGTCAGCCGTCGCCGTCGTGTTTGCATAAGTTCCCTATTATCTGTTTGTTAAAACAGGAGTCTTTCATGAAATGTACGTCTCTTGTACCCACAATATTTTCATTCGAAATCGGTTAAAACTAGCGTTTATAAACACGATTGAAATAGTTTTATTACCGTATATATTTTTCCTGTAGACTGAAGTTCCACTTAAATTCGCCACATGTCTTCTCGCTTTGTAGCCAAGATGGCTACAATAATTTTTGTCTTTTTGCTCCATATTTCTCCATCACACTTCAAGCGAAGCGACCAAAGCGGGTAGAATCGTGGTGTACCGGTTAACTCGTATCTTTTTGTAATCGCCGTTTACGTCATGCCCACCCTCTTCAGAAATCCACTACCGCCAATAGGTTAGCCAACACGCGCAGTTCACGTGTGGTTTGAAAATTCACTGTGACACTGTGACAGCGACGGAAGTAAAATTCGCCTTCCTTATACTCTCATCCTTTCAAAATTCGCTGTGACACTGTGACAGCGATGGAAGCAAAATTCGCCTTCCTTATATTCTCACCCTGTGAAAATTCCCTGTGACACTGTGACAGCAACGAAAGTAAAATTCGCTCCCTTATACTCTCGCTCTTTGAAAATTCCCTGTGACACTGTGACAGCGACGGAAGTAAAATGCACTCCCCTTATGCTCTGTCTTTAAAACTCTCTGTGACACTGTGACAGCGACGGAAGTAAACTGTACTTCCCTTATAGTCTAACGCTTTGAAAATCCAATGTGACACTGTGACGGCGACGGAGGTAAATTCGTCTTCCTTATATTCTCACCCTTTGAAAATTCACTGTGACAGCGATGAAAGTAAAATTCGCCTTCCTTATACTCTCATTCTTTGATAATTCACTTTGTCACTGTGACGGCGGCGGAAGTAAATTCGCCTTCCTTTTTTTCTCACCCTTTGAAAATTCACTGTGACAGCGATGAAAGTAAAATTCGCCTTCCTTATATTCTCATTCTTTGAAAATTCACTGTGACACTGTGACAGCGACGAAAGTAAAATTCGCCTTCCTTATATTCTCACCCTTTGAAAATTTCCTGTGACACTGTGCCAGCGACGGAAGTGAAACACGTTTGCCTTATTATCTCATGCTTAGAAAATTCCCTGTGACACTGTGACATCGACAGATTGGAACTACGCAAAATACATAGTGGTGTCCTTTGAAAGTCCACGTTTAGAAGATAACATTCCTGAGTGGGTTTTGAGTAGTCCAAAGTTTCTAGGGCCACGCGTACTTCTGAGCTGAAACATGTCATTGAACGAACCAATTAAAGACAACTTGGATCGAACCTGGGAGTAAAAGGTCTGCGAATGTTTTTGCGATGAGTTCGAATCTCAAGCCGGTCCTTGCTGTTTAGCAGGCTGCCCGATTAAGCTGGTGCCGTGCATTAGCGGTAAGTGATGCTTGCCCAGATAGTTGGCGTGAACACTGGAAATGTTAATTATGCAACTGTATTTTCTGTAAATTAAAATTTGTCGCTACTACTTCAGCCACTTAGTTTTTGTAATTTCAATCATGTCTTTGACACTTGCGCGTGAAAAAATTAATATTTATTCAAAATATTCACCATATTTACCAGTCTCGTTTCCGTTTCACTGAGTATAGCAAACGGAAACTGAAACTAGGAAGATAGAGTATTCTGATCAACAGCGCGCGAAAAACTTCAAACGAGGTCCAAAACGACAAAATCGCGGGAAAGAAAATTATTGGACCCATACCTTAGTAAATTGATTTAAATTTTGACTGCTTAAATTTTAATTAATTTATTTCACTGCTTGGATTTCAAGTCTTCCTAGGTGGATACCGCAAAGGCAAGAGAGATTCTGAAGGAAGTTCACTCTCTCCATCGAGTTGCCTTAGAACGAGATACTTCCTCAAATCATAGTCAATTGGCTTGAGCTTTTTTCTTGGTCCCACAACGTGGTTAAGGATAAAATGTTTCCAGCTTCGGGCGCATGGCCCCGGAAACAAATTTAAAAATGTCACACATTGAGTTTGAGCCGGTGAATTTATTTACCATCGTCTTAGCTCCTCCTGGTTCTGGGAAAGGCGGAGCTTTACAGGCAGGTTTTAAGGGCCCAGTTCTCGCTGCCGAGGAAAGCTGTGATGCACCAATTGTCATTGACGACGTCACTAAGAATTGATTGTTTCTTCATTTGAAAGATACGAGAGGAGTCGGTGTCTTCCGCCCGGGATGAGGTCCATTTTTGGATGGAGGATGTCTTTTTGTTCTTCTTCTTGTTTTTGAGTTAGATTGTTGAAATTTCTTGACAAGTTGATCACGAAGTACAACATTTATTTTTGTTAAGGAAGCTTTATTAACAGTACACCATGGGTTACAACTAAATTAAATAAAAGATTACAAGGTAAAAAAAGTAACAAAAGGGAAAAATAACGTTAACCATATTACGTGGTCAGAAAATTTCGGTGTTGTTAGCAGGCACACTAATTAGCACAAAAAGCGAAAAGAAAAAAAACATTGAGCAAGCAAACAATTAAAGGACAAAATCAAAATAAAGTAACATACCGGTATAATATGAATGTTGCAATGATGCAGACGTGCTGCTGGGTTGAAGGACCAAGAGGTTTTGGAATGTTTTTTGGGGGCCAGGTCTATTTCTTTGAAACTATTCCACCATCGTTCTCTATTTTAAAAATGTGAATTAAGTACGATGAAAAATCGTTAAATTTTGGAGAGCACTCTTCAAGTTCCCAGACCAAATAAAATATTTCGCTGTCCAGAAACAAAAATTGGTTTTCCAGTTGACCTTTTGATATTATAGTCTCGATATTTTGTTGACTTTGATATGTGTGTTGTTCACCATTATTTGACATTAGCTTCTTATGTACAAATCTGGATGGTTTTCACTCGTCATAAAATCTGATTGTAAGACGCTCTCGTGATTTTCCGGCTGGCATCTTGCAATTTGAATGCGCAGATGGTTGATTGCTGCAATCATCCCCCAAAAAGTTAAAAGTTTGACTTGGAGGTTATGCTTGTCGTGGAAAGGTCTACGTTAGAGACAGAAAGTTGAAGGAGTCGTCTATTAAACGATTGACTTCGCTTATACCTTTGAAAAATCAATCTTTATAAAATACAGATTTGTTTCCAATTCTTATAAGTGAGTTATGCCATAAAGGTAATAAGCGAAGATGTTTATCGCGTGTTACCGTTTCTCAAAAGAGATCTCTGACCAAATTTCAAGAGTTTCTTTGACAAGAGGATCTGATACCTTTATGATGCCGTGCATGTCGTTTGGGTTCGATAGTGTCACTTTATCTCCATATCTTTGGAGTTCGGTATCAAAGAACATTTTCCAACTGCCTCCATTTCCAGTGTCAAGGTATACATTTTAACCCCGGTTGATTATAGAAGATTTGTCAAAAGAAACAGTATCAATCATCTTAAGTCCTCCTTGTGGTTAGTCAATTATCATCACATTCCTTTTTATTTTGTCACCTTTGCCGTTCCATAAAAAATTACAAGTATTGATTTCTTTGATTGATTCAGGGCTTGATTGTAAAGGAGATAGTACGTACACTAGTTGCGACGTAATAAGGCTTTTTAAAATTAATACTTTCCCCAACAAGCCACCGGTCTGGACTTGTAGCAACCTAAGAGTTGTCTTTATTTTTTCTAGTTTGTCATTGTAGTCTTGGAAGATTGTAATGTCAGGATCTATTGAAAACCAGACACCAAGAGCTTTAACTTTTTCTCTGGCCATTTTCAGAGCCGATTCATAAGGCTCTCGTTTTGCTGCTGTTGAGTCTAAGGCCATCACCAGAACGTTTTGGTAAATTCACAGCCTCTTTAACAGATCGTTCAGAGCCCAATGAGCTAAAATGAGTGTTGTATTATCTGCGTTTTGACTTAACATAATTTCTTCTCCATTTACTGTTATACCGACAATCTATTTCCTTTTGTGTACAGCCTCAGCCAATACTTCTATCGAGAGAATGAATATGCAGGGCGACAACGGGCAGCCTTGCCTAACTCCTCTGCTAGCCTCGACTGAAGAAATGGCTCGCCCATATGGCGTTCCGTTACGAACAAAATCTTAAAAGCATATCATACAAGCGGCAAATACGTTCTCTCAAAAGAGGGTCGTTCTCCTGCACACGAAACCGCATTGTAGCAGTCAAATTCCTGCAAAATTACATCGAATAGCCTCAAAGTTAGTTCCAAAAATCTGCAAACATAACGAATGGCATTCAAAAACTATTTACTTTGTTGTGAACGTATTGAATTACACATAAAAACGTAAAACGATTACAGAGACGGCGAAATATATCGACAAAAGATCGAAACGACCAAAATTTAATCGAACCGCACGAAAGTGAATCGAAACGCCATTTTTCTTTCGCCGTGAGAGACCTCTGCTAGCAGGGAACCAACCTCGTTTGCAAGGTCTCGTTTCTTCTAGTTTGAAATCGAAAGCAAACGGAAACAAGATGCTTTAGTAAGCGTAACTGGGTTGCCTTTGGAATGGCCAAAAGCGTTATGTACTTGATGACTGGCGGCTCACAAAAACATATTTAGAATTAACAAACTGATCATATCAAGATCTCAATTCTTTTACTGATTCTTTATTTATATCACTTTCTTCAATAAAAGAGCACTGTGTCGCTTTCTCCGCACCATCATAGAGACTAGACTTATTGTCATTATCTCTCATATCATATCTATATCATCATATATGCCATGCATTATCTGTTGTTCACCCATCAAGGAAAAACGGCGAAGTTACAAACAGGACTCGAAATTTAATTTTGTTCTCAAGTCCAATTCTGCTCCCAAGCAAATTTGGTCTAACAAGGAGCAGAAAATGTATTTATTATGAAAATTGCAAAAGTTGAAGGAGCAAATTTGCTCCTAAGTTATTTTATTTAGGAGCAAATGTCCTCGAACCAGTCGCAAATTGCACATTTGCGGCGGTAAATTTCGTGCCCTGGTTACAAAAAGCCAAAACCAAACCATTTCTTTACTTTCCTGGCAACGATGTGCCTAATTTGGTTTTGAATCGAAATGATCACTTTGGAGAATTTCCAGAAAAGTCGCACGTTTCTCTCAGCAAGCGAACAGCGCGCCGCCATGTCTGTTGATGTGGGACTAATTTCAACCGCTTACGCAAATTTGTGTCGGTTTTCAAAACATCGCTTCCTTAGAGCAGTTTTCAATTGAGTGTCGAAAGTAATGTTGTGTTTGCTTTGGTTTTGCTTTACTTCGCTTTCTGATTGGTTAAAACAGCTCGCGCCACTTTCTCAGCCAATCAGACGAAAAACAAAAACCAATCGTCACTTGCCTGCACGCGTTTTCCCGCGCTAAACGCTAATTACTTGTACTTGCTTCGATTTCTGATTGGTTTATT
>Ga0126336_10001721_pt1 | contig 11805 bp, 9 predicted proteins | sample SidCmetagenome_FD_92530 | JGI IMG/M metagenome (GOLD analysis project Ga0126336, IMG submission 92530) | Coral microbial communities from El Islote,Puerto Morelos, Mexico - Siderastrea C C metagenome | ecosystem: Host-associated > Invertebrates > Cnidaria > Coral | place: El Islote,Puerto... | reverse complement strand
TGACTCGCGGCTGGGAAATGTTTAATACATGATACTAGTGTAGCTCGAATAAATTATAATCGAGTCGTGAAAGCGCCACCACGTCCCGTGGGTCCTCTAACATACATTTCTTCACATAAAAGTTAGTAGCCTAAAAAATTGATCGATGTCGGGTTCTTGATAAAACTGAAACGACGAACACATGTCGCACCACATCATTACAAACGGCGTGACAAGAATGAATACTTCTCTGGGCCTGTTCTAGATTTCGTTTCCTGGCGTATGGTGAAAAGTCGTGCGACCTAAACCCGTTGTGTTGCTGGAATTCGACAGAGCCAAAAGGAGGTTACCCGAAAAACAGACAAGCTTACCTGAAAATCCGCGCACTTGCGCTGACTGCGCTCGTTCTTTCCTGTAATAATTTTTACTTCACGGCGTGATCGCCTTTCTCATAATCTTAATGTATGTCATGCTGTTAAGTAACCGCAAGGACACATATCGGTCGCACGTGTTGATATAATTCTCTACGTTGCTGACAGAAATGACTCGCGTAAAATAACGCGTTTAATGAATGCATGCTGCGAATTTTTTTCATGGCCAAAGTCCCTCATGCCCAATTACACCACAATTTACCTCAAGTATGCCACGTTTCACCCCGATCTCCCACATTTACCCTTTTGAGGCCACGTTTCACCGTTTTTACCCACATTTTCCCCAGGCAAGCCGCGTTTCACTTCGCCTGCTCACATTTACCCCAAGTAAGCTACGTTTCACCCCGTTTTCCCACATATACCCTACGTAAGCGACGTTTCACCCCGTCTACCCACAGTTTACCCGGCCCCAGGTAAGCCGTGTTCACCCCATCTGCTCACATTCACCCCAAGTAAGCATTGTTTCTCCCTGTTATCCGACATTTTCCCCAGGGAAGACATGTTTTATCTTGTCTACCCACATTTACCCCGAGTAAGCTATGTTCACCCCGTCTACCGACATTTCCTAACGTAAACCACGTTTCACCCCGTTTTCGTACATTTATCTCAGGTAAGCCGTGTTTCACCCCGTCTACTCACATGCATTTACCCCAAGTAAGCCACGTTTCACCCCATTTTCCCACATTTACCCTAGGTGAGCCGCGTCTCACCCCGTTTTCGTACATTTATCTCATGCAGGAGCCCATAAGCCGCGTCTCACCCCGTTTTCGTACATTTATCTCAGGTAAGCCGTGTTTCACGCCTTCTACCCACGTGCATTTACCCTAAGTAAGCTTTATTTTACCCCATTATCCCACATTTTCCCCAGGTAAGCCACGTTTATCCCAGCTATCCCACATTTACCTCAGGTAAGCCACGTTTAACCGTCTGCTCACATTTCCCCCAAGTAAGCCACCTTTCACCATGTCTGCCCACATTTACTCCAGTTAAGCCGCGTTTCAACCCGTCTGCCCACATTTGCCCCAGGTAAGCCACGTTCATCCCAGTTATCCTACATTTGCCCCAGGTAAGCCACATTTCACCCCGTCTGCCCACATTTACCCCAGGTAAGCCACATGGAACGCAGTTCTTCCATATTTACCCCAAGTTAGCCAGGTTTCAGCCCGTCCACCCACAATCACCCCAGGTAAGCCACGTTTATCACTGTCTGTTCACATTTACCCCAAGTAAGTCACGTTTTACTCCATCTTGCCCTCTATGAGAACTGTCTTTTGTTAACAGTTTCTAAGTATGGATCTTTGTAGCTTGGCTACTGTTTTCGCCTATATCACTCCTCTCTTTCTTAGAGAACTATTGTTGTCAAACTTCCCTACTCACTTCACAGGTAGCCAAAGCTCACTATGAGAGGATCGCATATATTACCCTGTTCTTTTTTGCATATATTATGAGTCGTCAAAATATAAGAGTTTGCATGGAAATGCAACTAAGGCGCTTCAAATGCTATAAATACGAAATAATTCATAATATAAATGGTTCACCTTATTTCTGTGTTGTATTAATTGCTATTTAATGGCCTTTTAGGGTGATTTGAAGCGTTCTGAGTGAGAACAAGCGTCCTTGATTATTTGCACCTAACAGTTAATAAGCGAAGCGAAAGGTAACACACTGTAAGCCGTCACGTGACCGATTCAAAGTTATTTATTTGCTGTAAATCTCGAATTTTGGCATCTCTCTCCAAAATTCTTCAAGACACCAAAACCTTTATATCGTTAAAACAAAGCCATACCAAAAAGTCCAACATTCGCGTCCTTTTCCTTATCAAAATCGTAATTTTTAATCTCTCCACCATATCGAACCATCCGTGTGACGAACTGTTCGCGAATGCAAATTTCTAATCTCTTTTCAATGGAAGACTTGCACAATAGGCGCTCAGGACAAAAATATCCCGTGTATGGGAGGTGTATTTGACAAATTACGTGCGAAGTTTGAAAATCGAACGTGAAGCGTGCAAAATGCAGAACTTGTGATCTACGCCAGTTTTAGCGTCAAGGCGTTACAGGGAAAAACCGAACGTGGTTAAATAGATTCAGCAACAAAAAACACATTTACTTTTATATTTTATCTTGAACACGAAAAAGCTAAACAGAGGTCTTTTTTCACACCCTCTGATAGTAAGAATGGTTGATATTCGAAATGTCACTATGTGTAGCACGTAAGTAATTTTGAACTTTTTTTCTGGAATTATCGACAAGGTTTTTTTTTTTAACTTTTAACAATAAAGTAATCGGCCGTTTTGACCACGCTTCACGTGCGACTTTCAAATTTGCATGTAATTTCTCAAATACACCACCCATACACGGGGTATTTTTGTCCTGAGCGCCTATTGTGCAAGTCCTCCAATGAAAAGAGATCAAACATTTGCATTCGCGAACAGTTCGTCACACGGATGGTTCGATATGGTGGGGAGATTGAAAATTGCGATTTTGATAAGGAAAAGGCAGCAAATGTTGGACTTTTTGGTATGGCTTTTTTGTCACGATATGAAACTATCGTTGTCTATGCGCTTCTCTCAAAGTGAGCTTGGGCGACCTGTGCTCACTTGTGTACGAACCCATATTTTCTAAATATAAATCACAAAGGAAAATGTGGGAACGTACTGAAACGGGTAAGCAGCTAAACGCATGCGCAATAAGAAGGGGATTAGGATTTTGAGATATTCTGGGTTTGCCGAGAGCATCATGTTGACTGTTCCTCTGGATAAAGGTATCAATGGCTCTGGGACGAGATTGTCCCCAGCCTCCGTCGAGAAAGGCAAAATGGAACAAGCCAAAGAAAGGCTCTGCTCGTAGGGTGTAAACACAGCTGATGATATGTTTACCATTATAGAGCAAGTTGCTTTCCAGAGGGAAATTTTCTCTTCGTCATATTAATAAAATGTGCATTCATATTCACGTGAGTAGAGAGGCATCTATAAACAACTGATTATGAACCACTTGACATTTTTGTTCATCAGCACGCCATTGTCTAACGTCCCTTTTACGCGGCGACAACTTTCAGTCTAATTTCCAAAAATAAACACGTTTTTATCAGCCAATCGGAAGTGATTTTTTTTTTCGGATTAGCCTAGAAGTAAGTATTGATAATCCGCTTGGTGCTAACCAAAAGGATTACAACCTGTAGAAACGAGATTGGGCAAGCAAACGAAAAAAATAAACTTAAAATGGCTTGTGAAAATGTTTATTAGGAAGTGCCAAGATTTTTTCTTTTTGCTTTCTTTCTTTTTTTTTTTCAGTCGTGACGTTTTAAAATTACCCTTTCCTTCCCGAAGCGTCCCGTTCTTTGCTGGAAATGATAATTCTCCAGTCGTCGCAGCAAGCGCTCATCACTAGCTTGTGACCCTTATAGTAAAAGAGAACTACTACATCCTAGTGAAGGATCTCATCTGCTATAAAATTCGAAAAAAAAACACTGGCAATGTTTTTTCGGGGACCTGAGACCTCAACCTATTGGCAAATTTTAAAATACTAAAAACGAAAAAACAAAACACCACCAACAACAAAATAACAAAAAACAAACAAACAAAGAAGTTAACTAAAAGCAAATGGATTTCAAATACGGAAAGGGAAAATTTGTTCGTCCTATTAGTGACGCAAGTAGAGTGTTGCACAACAACTGGCAGATTGCTAGCAGTAACACTGGAGCCTGTCACTAACTACTTGCAGAGGCCCCTTTTTTTTCGGTCCCTCTAGGGTGGTGTCCAGGACCTCACTCATAACAACAACAACAACAGTTTATTTGCATTACCATTTACATGGACGGTGTTGCATACAGAGGAAGCGATAGTGCAAAAAAGGACGCAATGAAACGCGGCTTACTTGGGATAAATGTAGGTAGACGCACTGAAAAGTGGCTTACTTAGGGCAAATGTGGGTAGACGGGGTGAGATATTGCTCACCTTAGGAAATGTGTGGAAACGGGATGAAACGTAGCCTACGCGGGATAAAAGTGGGCAGACGGGGTGAAACATGGTTTACCTGGGGTAAATGTGAGCAGACAAGGTAAAACATGGCTTACCTGGGGTAAATGTCAGTAAACGGGGTAAACTGTGGCTTCCTTGGAGTAAATAGGGGTAGACGGGGTGAAACGTGGCTTAGTTGTGGGTAAATGTGGGATAACAGGGTTTAAACGTGGCTTACCTGGGATAAATGTGGGAAAAAGGGATGAAACGTGCCTAACTTAGGGTAAATGTGGAAAAATGGGGTAAATGTGGAATAATGGTATTAAAAGTGGCCTACCTGAGATAAATGTAGGAAAATGGAGTGAAAAGTAGCTTACTTGGACTAAATATGCGATAACAGGGTTACACGTGGCTTACCTGGGGTAAATGTGGGAAAAAGGGATAAGACGTGGCTAAGTTAGGGTAAATGTGGGAAAACGGGGTGAAACGTGGCTTAATTGGGGTAAATGTGGGATAACGGAGTTAAACGTGGCTCACCTGGGAAAAATGTGGGTAGACGGGGTGAAACGTGCCTTATTTGGGGGTAAATGTGACCTAACGGTTTTAAACATGGTTATCTGGGGCAATTAGGTGACCAGACGGTGTAAAAAGTTGGCTTAGCAGGGATAAATGTGGGAACTAGGGATGAAACGTGGGTAATTTAGGGTAAATGTGGGAAAACGGAGTGAAACGTGGCTTATCTTAGGGGATGTGGGGAAAGGGACAAAATGTAGCTTACTTGGGGTAAATGTGGGTGTGGCTTACCTGGGGTAAACATGGCACATGTTATGCTACTTATATGTAAACTGTATTTATGGGACGTCTTATGGGACAAACATGTACGCATAGCCGTCTGAGTAACGAGCGCAGAAATTCCATACTGATGACGTGTCACTACCCAGATCTTGGTTGTGTTTCTGATTGGTTGAAAGAGACACCTGGTCAGTATGGAATTTCTGCGCTCGTTACTCAGACATCGTTTTGCGAAGCTCTAGTCGCGACTTCGTGAAACGTCGGCTGTTTTCTCAGGCTAGCAGTGGCTTAGTTTACAGGTAATTGATAGTGAAGCCCGTGTATCCTCTGGAGAAAACATTGATTAATGATCGCCTCGGCATTTGAATAATTTATGATGTAAACGCAGCTTGGTTACCTTCCCTGTTCGAAGTCATCAACGTTTTTGTTATCCAGCCTTATCTTTCTGGTTGTACCCCTATCACCGCGTATCTTGATCCAAATAAGCTCATCTACACCCGCATCCTGGATATCCGAGGTTCTCACTTGTATACGATAAACTGAAAGTAAAAATTTATGCGTATTTTACTAATGCGTTAAACTTTTCCAAAAAAGCATGTTGTTCTTTCTTTCAGTGCCAGTTCAATATGTGCATAGCCGTGTCTTCTGGACACAAAGAGCACGTTGTGTACAGAACAGCCACAGAACAGAACAGAACAGAACAGATACTTTTATTTACTTCCGTCAGGCTGATCAGTGGGTTCCCCGGCTATAAAAGTATAATTACAGGACATTGAAGGATAAAAGTCTAGAGTGTAAGCGTGTTGTCAGCGTGCTATCACCTTTAGCATCAAAGTCATACAGAAGGTCACATATATTAGTATAAATATGTTTTTAGTTAGTACCACTTACCAGATAAATTGAGCCAGACATTGGGTGCTACCCAGTCACCGTAAGTAAATTCAATGTATCTTGATCCATTTTTTATGCCAATCTAGAATGAAGCACACGCCTGATGAGTATTTTGACGATTGGCGATGTATATAGTGCATTTAGCCTTTACACGCCGACAGCTGTGAGAAATACAACAAAACTGAAAAAATCCAAAAAACACCTTGCCAACTTAAAATATAAGTACAAGCAAGAGAAACAACAAACGGAGAAGCAAACGTAATATTTCGGTAGCCTGCGCGCGGACGTCTCCTTTTTCCGAAATAGGAGACGTCTGCGCGCAGGCTATATTTCGGTTCTTATCAAACGTAACAAAGGATCGCAATGCGCTGAACTTAGGAATTGACTACGAATTGACTACGACGGAATTGACTAGGAACTGACTACGAAAGGACTGCCCAATAGGTATTAAACTCAACTTAACTAATGCATCAAAACTACCAAAGAACTTGTACTGTTTTAGTTGTAATTTAAGCAGTTTACATTTTTGTTGTTCTTTGCTCTACGTTTAATTTTTTTTAATTTTTTTTGCATTCTTGTAATATTTTTTTTAATTTTCAGCCTGTTTAAAAAATGTTCGTTAGCACCTTCCTAGTTAGCCCTCTTTATAAATTCAGCGTATTGCGATCTTTTGTTACGCTTGATAATGTTCTTGAAAAAAGAACGGAAATATAACGTTCACCACTCTTGTTTATAGTTATATTTTAAGTTAGCAAGATGTCTTTCCAAATTGATATTTTGTTGCATAGTGCATGTAAATTAGGAATAATATTGGGACTTCACTAGCTTTGGCTATCTTTTCTTTACCTTCCTCCAGTACGACCTGAAAACCTAGCCATGGAGGAAAACAAAACTGCACAGCAAACAAGCAGGGGAAATGTGGCCCCAAACAAAACCTGTTATTGGCAATTAATAGACATTTAACGTACGTGTTCAGTGAATACGCAAGTCTTATCGATTGACTCGTCGTTTGTGAAAGAAAACGATTGCTTGAGCTGTGTCCTTGACTGAATAAATAAATAAATAAATAAATAAATAAATAAAGTTATTAAATAATAAGTAAACTGTCAGTATTAACGTTTTGTAAACACATTATGACCGAGATTAAGAAAATAAACGGTCCGCGTGGATGCGGACATGGGATGAGCGTGAACTGTAAATAAGATCCGAGCTGATAATATTAAGGATGCAACTGATAGTCACATCTCACCGTCAAAAGTTTATAATTTAACAGACAACCGTCAAAGCTTACTCCCAATTGAGGCCCTCTCGTAGTGTAACTGTTGTTAATTAGAAGTCAGCAGTTTTATGCATCCAGTTCCTCAACACTTGCAAGCACGACTCACACGAATGAGTCCCTGGGAATAGTCCCAAGGACGCGTCCCTGACTGCTTATGCAAAAAGACCATTAAGGACCAAACTATGAGTCTCCATAACACGTCTTGTCCACGTGAATGTGGGGTTCACAAAAGGGGACTTGGTCCCTACGACTAGTTACAGGGACTATTCCCCTCGTGTGTGCCGACCTTAACGTTAAATCACTACTCACTTTATCAAGATGCCAATCGGGATCGGGTGAACCGGGCTTAAAAGTGTTATTACGACGAATCGCTACTCCTGTCACGCTTCCTACGTCCTCAGCAGTGACTGTGAAATGGTCAACGCTACCAAAAATAAAAGACAATAAAATCGACACAAAATTAAACCAAAAACCCGAAAATCAAGTACACAAATAAACCAAAAAAGGAAAGAAAACATCAAAATTTTCAGTTTTCATTTCTAAAATATTTTGGTTGAACAAGGTGATTCTCTTTATAAGGGGGTTCTGTTTCTCTGACTGCAACGCGCAGTGGTTTACAGGCAACTTACAATGAAACCTGTATGTTGTATGGAGGCTACATATTCTGGTAAAATGATTTCCCTGTCATTTGAATAATTATATGATGTAAACGCAATACAGGTACCTTCCCTGTTGAAAGTCAATACGGTTTTCGTTATCCAGCAATACTTTTTCGGTTGTACCCCTGTCACCACGTATTTTGATCCATATAAAATCATTCGAACTCGCACCCTGAATACCCGACGTTGTCACTTGAATAAGGTACACTGAAAGAAAAAATAAATGCGTTTCTCTTAACAAGTCAGGCTCACTCAAATTAAGATATTAGTTGCACGAATGGGAAATTTACCATTCCAATATACCCGTACTACAAATCACTAGCGTTTCATAGCATGGACTGCGTAGCTCGACCTTTTCAACATCTCTCAACACGTTTTGAGAAATGTCAGAGATGAAGAAACCTGTAGGCCGTGGGCTTAGAAAATGCGGGTTTTTTTTTCATGTTCTGAGAGAATTTAAGCTAGCCTTAATTAATAATGAGTTTCATTTCGACTCGCAGGCCTTTAGGCGATATCTTGTCTACCAGGTACCCAAACAATCATAGAAACAAGATATGAAACAAGGCATAAATTAAATTTTCTTTCAACGTATCGCACAAAAGCAATGAACACTTGGGAAAAGAAAGACAAGGTATTGAAAACAGGTCAGGATCCGCTATACTAGGGGTTTGGTGTATACGGTATACAGCTAGTTCAATTAACGTTGTCGGGTTTTTAAAGCCTCGAGCCTACGCGATAAGAGCGAAAGGTAGTATGGGTAGCTGTTCATCTTTTGTGGTTCGGCTGTAATTTCAAGGCTCTCACTGCCATAGGATGGGTGGAAGTACCATAAACACTTGCATGTGATTTATTTTCTGTAGGGGGTGAGCCATAGCCTAGGTTTGGTAAATTTCTTGATAAATTGCCCAAATCACCTTGCAGTTTTGTAGCTAAGACTTTCCGACAACGTTGATTGAAATAACTGTATACAGGGGTTTAATATTGCGCACTCCCTTAGCTACGCCTCGGGAATCCACAACATTTTGACGGCTAGATGACGAAAATCGTGCGAAATGAGAGGCCATAGAACGGAAAACCGGAGGAAATTTGTTACATTCACTTTTGAGCGAAGCTAGTACACCCACACACCACGTTAACAAGAGTAGCCCTCCCAAAATCCACACCCTTTCTCCAGTCTTTTACTTAGAAATGGCCATTAGCAGAATTTTCACAGGTTGAGAGATAATTTCGGTCTTAGTTTAAGGTCTGTTTATAACGCTAGAAAGTAAGCAAGAAAATAAATTACAAAAAATAAAAATAGCCATTTTCAATTGCACCCTTAGAATGGCATCAATCGTACATTAAGTGTGATATCAAACACGCTGAAAGACATAAACGAGATGGTGCGTTACACTTAAAAAAGACTAACAAACGAACGAACCAAAAAAAACTAAAAAGATTAACACTAAACAACTTTATTGTAAGCTTTGACTGACAATAAAGGTCTGTTCACAACGCTAGAAAGTAAACAAGGATATAAATGAAAACAAATAAAAAACTGAGTAATTTACAGAACAGGAAACCTTGAATATACCTCTACAGCCGTAAAGCTCCACTCTCATTGATATCCTGCCACCAGCTCTATTCCAATCCGTTGGTCGAAAACGGATATAGCGTGCCCTGATTGGTGGGTTTAGATCATGATACACAACAGTGTTCCGGTCTGTGTTTCCATCAAACACCTAAGCCAATGAGAGGAAACATTGTTGACTTGATATTTGAATATTTCATGTTAGAAAATTACACATCCTCTCTTGCTGTCCAGCTATACTGTAATTTGTCTACCTAACTGATGATACCAGGGTTTTGCTTTATTTATCCTGTTGACATTGTTTGTACAACAAAGTATTTTTCCCTTTGAAAACAGAAAGGGGGATGGTACATTTTCTTGTTTTCACCTTATCTGCGGTTTGTCCTTGTTGTTTGAAGTACTGGAAGTTCACCTCGTCGTCACTGTACTGTAACTTGTACCTGGTTACCCACTGGTTGTGATTTCCCCAGGGCCACTGGCTGCTATAACTTCGTCCCTGCGTTGCCACACGTTTTACATTGAACTGATTACCCAAATCAACCTGCAACCATTGATTGGCATCTGCAGTGGCAGCTACCCAAGCTCCTGATTTACTTGCAGTTTCTTGAAAGTTCCGTCTTCCATGGGTGGCGGCATGCATATCTTTAGGATAATATAATGAAGAGGCATTGATTTGTGAGTCAGAGATTGCACCGATTTCCATGCCGAGGGCTTCTTGACATTCTGAAAACAGAAACAAATATTGCGACTTTAACGAAGACTTAAAGTAAGGTCCTCCTGTACTAAACAGTACAACACAATTTGTTCGTTGCTGGGTTTTGTCTTATCCTCTTGGTAAACCTTGTGAAACCAATTTCGAGAGCTTGCCAAGATCTTATAACCGCTTTCACAAACTTTCACCTTACTAACTTGGAGATACTTTGTAACGACGAATTGATACTTGGGTTACTCTTTATAGCTGCGAAATCAATCGCTTCTAAAAATTTTTACCGCACTCAAACAAACTCAGGAAGCACCCACCATTTGCAAAACAAATGCTAGAAAGAAACATTCTGCGAATGAATTTATAACCTGTAAGAAATGTGCTTCGCAACTGGTTGGAAAAAGTTGCCAATGCGAACCCGGAGAGTCCCTGAGAGACACTCGTGTTAAAATGTCCATCGACTTGTGCGTGAATTTAATCCAATCGATAGGAGGTAGGATAACTCGATTTTATTAAAAAAGGTAACACTTTCTGTAAGCAAACGGAGTTGGAAGTAGACTATTTTGAATTTGTGTCAGATAGGATAGTTAACCCTATTATTACGCTAAATTACGAGTTTCATGAAAATCTGAGCCGACAAGTTGACCCGAGCAAGTAAACGTAATGCGAGGAATCGATTATTTTTGGTGTGCATAAGGCTCGTGTTCACAACTAGACTTTTTGGCTTGCTCTGCCTGTGCTGTTTGTTTGTGGAATAGTGCAATTGTTGCTTTGCACACTTATAGAACGAGACATATTCCGGCAGTGTTCCCGTTCTCACGAGCTTAGGATTTTTGGTCTGTCTGCTATTTCCGCGGGCTATTTGTTTTGTAGATATCGTAGCACGTTTAGAGAACGAGAAATATTCAAATCATATTTCGTTTTTCACGCAGGCTGCGCCTTTTGGCTTGGTTGCCTGTTTCCATAATATAGAGATCACGTCATTTTTTTTTAACTTCATGCATCGCAGCAATATTGTAGCAAAAGTTGCTTACCTTCTCCTTGAGCAGGGCTAGAAAATAACAGGAAAAGCAGCAATATTATCTTCATTGTCCTGTTAAAAAATGAAAAATATTATAACGACCTTTAATTATCTATCTGCTTATTTCCCTTACGTTTTTTCCCTAGATGAAATAAGATCTCGAAAATTCTTCTCGCTTGTTGCCCACATAATTATTATATTTTTTAATCTATTGCGATTACGATCACTATTATCATTACTACACTCTTCTCTGTTTAAACATTTTAGGAATTAGAGGCTATTGAATTAAAATATCGGGAGTTTACCTTCGGAGATGACCACGAACAACTGTACCCAAACCTTTCGATGTGATATATATATTTAACAATTATTCTACGAGGGCGCGCTGGATATCGAATGTTATTATTCAACAAATTGTCACTATGCCCATATATGGTAAGGAAGCCCTCAATATCTGTCATCCCACATGACAGATATCCCGCGATATACGTAAATGACCATATTTGGAAGTGCACTGCAGAT
>Ga0126336_10001720_pt1 | contig 11805 bp, 12 predicted proteins | sample SidCmetagenome_FD_92530 | JGI IMG/M metagenome (GOLD analysis project Ga0126336, IMG submission 92530) | Coral microbial communities from El Islote,Puerto Morelos, Mexico - Siderastrea C C metagenome | ecosystem: Host-associated > Invertebrates > Cnidaria > Coral | place: El Islote,Puerto... | reverse complement strand
TTAGGGTTTGCTTCAGAGCTACTTGAGTTGCTAGAATCACCCTCACCGTTAGAATCACTATCACTGCTCTCATTACCAGAGGCAGAATCAGCAGAGGAAGAGGTCGTACGCCTCCGTTTGTCCATTGTTTTGGACGAGCCTTTCGACTTTCGCGAAGGCTGTTCTTCGTCAACACTCGCCTCAAGGGTGTTGTTAGTAGCCTCCTCGTTCTCAACGGGAGTGTCAGTTTGATCTGCCATAATCCTTTACAAGAAAAATAATCCTGGAAAAAAATACTACTTTAGGTCTTCCACTAGACTTGCCAAGAGCGAACACGAAGCGTCCAGCTAGCGCGAAGCCATTTTTGAGAATGAGGATTTTTACATGGTATCGAGGCCTTAGCCTCGTTTTGACTTTGAAAGGCTTGATTTTGGCGTGAAAGCCGGGAGAATACGCTATTATATCTTATTGAGGTTTGTGAAGTGAAATCCTCGATTTTCTATGAATTTTTGAATTTGCCCAAATTTTCGTTCAAGTTCGAGCAAAAGAGTGATCTGGGACGAGGCGCCGCTGTGACGTCATATGACGTCAAATCAAGAACTAAGAATCTAGCGCCGCTCTGTATTTGTTTGGTTTATTGGAAGCTCTCGATACCTCTAGTCACGAGTTGATCTGAACGGAGTTAAGTTTACGAGGTAGAAGCAGAACGCGATGCCGACTTCAGCATATCTTTTTTTTAAACAATTTTTTAAATTTAAACTAGTGAGCAGCACTATGCGAACTTGTAGTTGTAAAACTTGTTTATTCTCCTACGCGTTTCGTCTAACTATCGTAGACCTCTTCAGGGAGTTTTACAAACAAATGCTAAATGCCTGTATTTAAGCAATAATAGCGGCTATTTCGAAAACATGGACCGCAAAGGTGCGGCCAGATTGACGAAAAAGGAACAGGCGAAGCTGTGAAAGATTTACGCAAGGCGTGAGAGTTATAACGTGCGATAAGAATGGTGACTCACCATACGCTTTTCTCGATCCGATAAAGGTTTTTCTTTCACAGTTTCTCTAACAGTGTGAATTGTCGGATACACACAGCAGATCTCGTCTTTTCGTAGGTACTGTATCATTGGTTTACTTTCTGGTTCTGCGAGGACAAATCTTCGCTCGAAATCCTCGGGCTTGAAATGAACTGAGCATATCACCGAGCGCTTGGATGGTTCCCACTTTGCTGTCTTTTGCTTTACGAAATCCACCCATTTTTTCCTTCGCCTCTTGGCCTCCGCTCGTTCATCGTCAAAAAATGGTATAATGTGAAGCGCTATACCTCTTGACTCGTCTCTCTGGTTACTACAACCCAGAGCAACACAAACTGCGGGCATTCTCCTCGATAGCTTGATAAGCTGTGATGTACTTGATCGCGGGAAAACTCTTCTGTATTTGACGTCACTAGTCCCATGCCTCCCAATAAATGTGTATGCTCAAACTTGAACCAAAATGGCGTATTTTCCCGCCGCACTTTCCGTACTTCAAAATTTCATAGAAAATCGAGGATTCAACCAAATCAAAAAATTTTCCGAAGAAATACTCCAGACAGCAGGTTGATTTATTAAAGCCAAAAATATTTTTTGGGGTTAGGTGCACTTTAAATTAACGTATGCTGATATGAAAACTATGGTTTTTGTATCAAGTATAAGACAGAAAACAATCTTGAAAACAATTGCTAAAACTTTCTGCATGTGCATGAAAGCTGCTTGTATATTAAATTTCAACCTGTGTATGCAAATAAGACTGTGCCTACAAAACATTGCTTCTGTCACTTAAGGTGGCTCGATAGTCTAAAAATGGTCATTTTGACAACATTTTTGCAATCACTCTTTCACAGAATCATGGCAATTGATTTAAACCATTGCATTTACTAGGCCTCAACGATTTATTCGAAATAAGTTTGGGGGTGCATCACTCAAATTCCTAAGGAGACACACCCAATAGGTGTATCCCTAAACGCAATAACTCTGTTCTGCTTTGACATGGAGAGTTGAAATTTGCTATATTGTTATTTCCTTCTCAGAGCTATGCAATGACGTAATCTTATAATAAAATTGCATTTTGATCAAGAATTAGACCTTCACTTTGAAGATAGAAAAAGCGGCACAATATTCATTTGGAAAATGTCAATAAGTCGTGATGAGGTCTCTTAAACCCTGTAAAAGTAGGTCATTGCACAGATCTACTCATAATAAACAACCTGTGAAAAAGTCATTGAAATAGTTGTTGAGATATGGTGTTTATCGTGATTGAACTCATCTGAACAACAGAAGGTGTGAAAATAGCAATTCAAATTGGAGAAAAGCAACTTTTGCACAGTTCAGTCCTAGAAGGCTCTAGCTTCAAACTGTGGTCCTTCAATTGATTCTAAATGGCCACTGAAGCCTTTCTTCAAATTCCCTATTTGTTTTCTTCGCTTCTTTGACTCATCAGAGCTCTTTCTGTGAGCATGTCGTTCTCTTTTGTAGTCCAACCTTTTGCAGGCATGGTTGCAATGGAGTCCTGGAGTTGTTCCTAGCTCTTTCAGGACACATTTGATTGAAGTGGCACCATTGTTAAAGTGGGGCACTGCAAGGTAACCTGCAAGCTCAACTGTTGGTAAACCATAGTGAGTCTTCTTTGTAGCTCATTGCCAAATAAGTATATTTGTGGCCTCATTTTGATTTTGAGTGCCACGATGGAGACAGCATCCTAACAGATCTTTGTCACTGAGGGCTTCAAAGACTGGATAAATTGCATCAGCAACGGCTGCAGGCAGGGGATGTGTGTGCTATAATCTGGTGTTCCCCTTGCCAAGTCCCTTTGAAATCCAAACCATGAATTTTCTCCAGAGGGGCACAAGTCGTGGTCAGGGTTTTCATCAGTAGATTGAGTGTGGTAGCCATGACAGCATTCTCCATTGACTGGATATCATGGGTGTTGTTACGTATGGCATTACCATAATACACCTGGAGTTAGTAAAGTTTGCTTTTCATAAGCCTTCCAGTGCCTCTGATTGGTTTTCCATCTTCAAGTCATGACTGACACAGACGCTTTTCTAGCGAACAAAGGCATGATCCCAGTCGTTTTTGGACATGCCTGACGCTTTCCAACTTTGACACTAGTCTTGCCCCATAAACAGCTTCATCCACAATGAGCTTGTGGGCCTTGCTGTCTGCATGATCCAAATCTCGGTGTTATGGATGGAGTAATTTTCAACTGATCGTTGAAATATGGCTAGAAGGCCAGAGGCATCCACTAAGACGGAGGATCTAAGGTGATTGGCCTGGCAAATATGTTGATGGCCTTCCCACCAATCTTGGAATTCCTGAGTTCCCTCTTTTTCCTCCACACTGTACACCCTGTGCAATTACCTTGCCAGTTACTGTGGACAAGGCAGTGACTATTCCATATATGGATGAGTAGCTCCTTTTTCTCCAAGTTCCATCCCCTGATATTTCAATGTCAAAAACTCCATCTGCCTCTGGTCCATAATAACTCCACATTCTCAACAGCAGCTCTCATGCTTTGTTGGCAAACAGTCTGAGCAGCTTTTCGTACAGCTTCAACAGCACCCCTGTAGGCATTTTCCTTCATAGGTGGAGGCATGTTCATAGTACCAGCGAATTTTACAAGCCCTTGATGCCCAACACCAATGTTTCTGGAAGCAAGAACAATTCTCCGATTTACTTCAAATGCCTGAGAGTTTCCAACTTTTGAAGAAGAGTAAAATTTCTTTGAGAATTTACACTTTTTTCTGGTACAACTGATCAGCAGCAGGGAAGTAAATTCCATTTTTCCATCACCATCTTCTCCAACTCCACGTGGTTCTTGCAGATTGGAACTGCCAAGTCCACAAAAGAAAACCTACTCCAGCAGAACCATCGTCACTTGAACTGCTTTCAACCATCGACAGAAAGCATTTCCAGAACGATCGACAGAACGACGAACGAATGATCAACAAAAAGCATTTCCAGCCAGAAGTTGTATTCATATTAACAATACATTTGCCTCTACAAGTAAAAAACTTTTGATTTTGTTGCATGTGTGAAAACATGCATGTAGTTTTTGCAGACACTTCAGTTCTGTTGCTGGCGGCCAGTTTATCACAAGTGAAGCGGCTTTGCGAACAAAATTACAAAAATTATAGAAATCAGGTCTTGTAAACTCCATTTGAAGTTCACGGTTTGGTTTAAATTTTTGATCGAACTTAGGGTTGTCTTTTGCAGATCGAAAGAATCTCAATGTTAAAGAGATTTTCGTCACTTTAAAGAGCTCCATGTCCTCTTTTTCGGTGGTCGATTATTCCTCAGCGTGATTTGTTTTTATCTTGCAAGAAGACATTATTACCCTTCGCAATAAAGGCAGTGTTACTGTTAGCCAAAAAAAAGGCGAAGAAGGGGCTAGAAGGAATGCAGGAATAAAATGGGGCATTACCTATCACATCCAAGGTACAAGAAGCAACGTACAAATCAACACCTCATTTCCGTTCAAGCTAAAATTAAACTAGGGATGTGAAATAGGGGTTATAATGCAGTCCAGTAAAAAGCACTGCATTTGATACATTAATATAACTAGTCTACGAGGAACGTAATACGAGATAGAGACGTTACCGTTGTCTTAGACATTAATGTCAACTGGAGACGACATTAACGTCTAGAATAAAAACGGAATATGAGTCAGACGACTTTAACGCCTGAGGATAGTAAGGTCTTCTGTTAAGTGCGACTGAACGTCACACTTAACAGACTACTTTAACGTGTCAGATGTTTAAAGTCGTCTAGTATAGAAACGAGACGCCCTTAACTGGGACGAATTTAGCCCTAAAGCGCTTTATCGTTCCAATTTAAGTAGCCGTTTCTCCATCACGAAGAATCCCTCTGTTCATCTTCACTTCTTTCTTTCCTTTCTCTCTTGTTGGCCACGACACACATACCAAGTGCTTCTTCCAAAAACCGCTTTCTTTACTGATTTTGCCTTTTTAAAAACATTTGCTTTCCATGTCTTTTATTTTTCGAAGGCATCGAGAACAAGACTTCAGAAGCTGCAAAGCAAGAAAAGTCCTCCCATGTTTACATGTAGGTGGATTTGTTGTCTTGCACACTTAAATTGATTTGGCGCCGAGTTTTGTCGTGTCTAGTGTCTTCCGAGAATAGAACCCAGTCTTTTTCCTAGAAAATCTTGGTTTCATTTGGCTGTCTACTTTAATACGTCCCATTCTTATACCAGACGATATTAACGTCTGAGACGTTAAATACGTCTAGACGACTTTAACATCTCTAGCATATAAACAGCCATTAAGAAAGATTAAGTTACCTACTAAGTTACCTACCAAATAGCTTCTTTGCCCTTATGATGGAGGGGGTGGCGGTCAGATTACAGTCTGTGAAGATGCACTGGTTTACTTCAAACTTTAATTTTGACTCTCCGCAGCTGCTTTAAAACAATTTAGAGATGTAGCACTAACTACTTGACTAGGAAGTAAATTCCGCCTTCTAATGCATCTTAGAAAAAAGAGCAACTGAAAGCTTATACACTGATGTGCAATTGCTATAAGAAACTGTAAATGCGGCGTCAAATAGATGTAGCATTACCCCAGCCAGATATACAGTTAGGAAGTGTACATGGAACTAGTCCATTGTAGAAGATATGAAATAAAACAGATTGATTTTATAATCGCCTGACTCCTAGTGCTTCCCAGCCCAGGGAAAGAAAGGCCCCCAAAGAAGAGATTCACTACATTGAATCCCCAGATAATCCTATTCAGATAGCTGGGTCAAGGGCGCTTTCTGTAAGAAAATTGGAATACTTGCTTTCCAAGGACGAAAACGAATCTTTCTGCCTTGTTGCCAAATACTGCAAAGAAAACGATGATGAGCACATAACAGTTACTAAACTAACCAAATACTTATGGGAAACTGGTTCAATGCAGAAACTGTATAACAGTATCAGTTTAGAAGGCAAGGCAAACGTTGTGACATAAAGATACATTGCTTCCTCCACATTATGTCAGTTATGTGACAACTATCAGCTACCAAAGTGCAATGACTGTGGGCAAGTTTCAAGGAGAATTATCCAAACTGCTAGTACAAGACACTCCATTATTTAAATGAAAGTGACGTGTTTACCAGACAGCTTAAAGCTCCTTCTACAAATCCTGTTTGTAGGAAGAAGCGAGCTTCTCGGGGATGTTATACTGTTCAAGCTACAAGGGCAAGAGGTTGCGCTGTGGGCTAGTAGTCTAGTTACTTTGCTGTAAGTGTGTTCGTAAGGTTAGCGAGCATAAATTGCGTGCAAAGGAACTGTAGTGGTTTCAGGTGTTTTCTGTATGCCTGCAATCGTGAAGGTGATGCCATTGAAGCAAAACCGATGACAACTACATCCCCTACAGCTAGGGTTAACTGCTTCCCGTTATGCTTCAAGTTGTGGCATTCACGAAGACTCCTCAAGTACTCATTGGCCCACCTGCTTTACATTGCCTCATGTAGTTTGTCCACTTGCACAAATTTTCAACTTCATGATGAGGTTCCATTTCTGGCAGGTGGGTAGCTCACAAATTGCATGCTGTTGGGGGTGATTGTTGGCATTTGGATGTTGTCTTCCAAGTAACCAATGGGTCTGTTGTGTAAAGTCACCCTTACGTCCAGAAGTACATCTTCAAGTTCGGTCCAACTGAGGCATCCCTTTCCGATTGTCTTGAACAAGGCTTGTTTGACAAGGACCACCAGGCGCTCAAGTTGCCCACCACAGGGTAGGGCTCAAGTTGAACTACTACATGATGTTCTCGTTTGCAAGGAAGTGGTGGAACTGCTCATCTTGTTGAACGTGCTTCAGCCACTTTGCTGTGGCAGCAAAGGTTTTAGGATTGTCGGAATAAATCTTCTTGGGTTCCCCTTTCTCGCTATTAGTCGCTTGAAACTCCAAAGGAACTGGCCTGTCTCCATACTCTTGACAAGTTCCAGGTAGAGGATGACGCATACCTTGCCCTCTGTCTTCTTGGTCACATGCTACTTGATTGGATCAGTGAAGTCTCTCTCCTCTCAGAACTTTGATAAAAGGACGACTTTCTTCCGTTCTGTCACATGTTAGATTTCCAGGAGGTGGTTTTGATACAGCGCAAGCTTGGAAACAGCAGCAGCCATGGCACTGCTTTATCACCTTCTTCATGACACGCCTCAATCTTGGCACCTAGTAGTTTTCTCTGACTTGAGCCATGGCAAGACTAACTCTCCCATGCAAGGTTCGACGATGGGTGTCTTGTACAAGTTTCAGCATTTATGGGTGTGTCAGGTGGGGTACTGTCCCTGCACTTGACCTCCACACTTGAGGCTCCCAGGGATATTCAAGTTCATGCACAGGCATGCCGATCCTGACAAACCACGTGAACAGAGGGACAAAGAAAGGGCAAAAAGTAGGCAAAGTGTGTGGTTAAATAAACTGAGAAACACTAGATTGTATAAGAAGTGAAATCTAAACTAAACCTGGCGCAGAGGCTGAAACCGCCTAGAACTACAGTGCACAGCTTACAAAAATTAAACAAAAAAACGAATAAGAAAGATCGTGAGGTAAAAGAGGAAGAAGAATGTCACAGGTGGGCGAGCATGTCAGTTAAAAGAAGGCAGTGTTAAGGCATGCAAAAAGTTGGTGTGTCTAAACTTCAAGGTCTTTGGCAAAATGTGATTTTGGAGTTGGAAGGTGCACTGGCTTGCCCTCGAGCATTAAGAGTAAATTGTGCCATTGAGTAATTTGCTGGTTACACCAAAAGTCATTTACTTCGAAAAATTACCTCTGCCATTTCTGCTTCCACCCACGCAAAAAGTTGATGTTGCTGGATTACTAAAGGTCTTGTAACCCAGGCTTAAAGAGGTAATTACAAAGGCCTTCCCAGTATTTGCAGGACCCTTCCATAGAATATTACGAAATTTTCTCCTCCCTTTTTCTAGGAGATTTTTTTGGCTGTTTAGATTCTCCTTTGAGCTATTATGTTAGACACTTCAAACCAACTTAGGCGCTTGTCGGTGAAAGGGAGGCAGAAATAATGGCGATAAGGTGTCTAGCATTCTGTCCAGTTTTTAAGACATTTGTTATTCCTTGTACAAGATACTTTGTGGAATTTATTTTAAATCCATGGGTGATAAGGGAATCACTGTGCAACAAACTGAAAATATCGTTTGAATCTGTTTATCATTAATTTGTTATTATCAGATAATTGACATCGATCACACCAATTTCACTACATTGCTAGAAATGTATCATATAGTGTAAAAGTAAAGTCAAAGTTATGAAGGATGAATGAAGAGTTTAAGGTATTCCTGGAGGCTAACTTTTAAGCAGCTTGAAGTTTAGTTTCTTTACAAATTTTCAGTTCAAGGGAATTTGCATTTAGCGAGATATGAGCAACTGAAGTTTTGTCTCCAAGGCAAATTTTGCGGGCAAATTACCACAACAAACAGCTCAAATTGTGATTGCGGTTTACAAAAACATTCCCTATGGCAGGCGAATTGGACAGTTTGCGATGTCCAGTGTCAACTGCAAAATTAATACAAGTCAGCCTCTTTGTTAAGTGCATCTTATTCACGTTAGTTTTAATGGAAGATTACAAGTTGCTTTCTCTTATTAAATAACATGGTATTTCGGTGGTAGAAGGGTACCGAAATGTATCTTTTGCATGAATGTGGAGCAATGTAAGCTTTGTTACGTGAGATTGAAATACTAGCCATTGTCTGGAGTTATCAAGCACAACATCTTACAGGTCGCCGAAATCGTAATTTTGTCCTTTGCAAAATGCAAAGGATTTGCAGTTAAGAAAGCTTAACTAGGCAAAAAACAGTGGGTGTACTACAAAAAACGACTGTTAGAATCAAAGCTGACAACTTTTTAATTGAATGAGCATCTGCCCTGCTGATTCCCTGCTTGCAAACATCGCACAAATTTTACAGCTTCCAAAAGTGCCTCGCAGTTAAGAAAGCTTAACACTTTTAGCCTGCCGAGTTTCATTTGGATATGAACTGGGGAAGTATTATTTCTGATAGAATTTAGTTGTAAGCTAGGGCGCTTAGAGTAACATGACACTCACAACTTAGCCACATGCATGGTCCTTGTTTGATTTCACACGTCAAGCGTTCTTTACAGTGTATCGCATTTCACCAAAACAGAGACAAATAAGTCACCAAGTACGTTTTTTTTTAAAATATAACTCAGCAGTTTAGGAAACATACAAAGAAATTTGCCTACTCAATGGAATACAAAAAGTGAGGCTAAAACAACATTTCGTCTTCAAACACTTCTTCAGCAAACATGTTCATTATGTTCGCCACATCATAGCCATCCTCTGTTTCCAATTCCAACATTCTGCTAGAAGTTGATTCGAAAGTTTTCGTTAGAAACTGCAATTCTTCCACACTAAATTGGAATCCATGGGCTACAAGGAGCTGAAGATTTTTGCAAGAGCAAAGACATGCTACCGCAAGAATTCTGAGCTTTTGGTTTCCATAGATATCCACGTGTCTAAGCTTGTTCAAATCTTCTTTGACTTAGAAAATGCAGCTTAGGTCTAAACCAGGACAGTTAAAAATATCCAGAATATCCAAATTATTCGTAATCTGTATAATCTGCTGAAAATGGCAATTTGAGATAGTTGTGGAAGACAAATTTAGGTGTGTCAATGCTGTTAATATCTTCAACAGGATGAAACGATACAGACATCCCTGTCCCGAAGATCTAATTCCTCCCACTCTTCCACCCCCCAAAAAAATCATCTAGCCAGTTGTAGATAACTAAAAATTGCATGCTTCCCAAAGTAACTTCTTTTAAAATCCAATTAAGATATTGTTATATAGAAAGCTATGGTTACGTTTCCAAATATTGGGCTGTTGAAGTGGCTTGATAGACGTGTGAATCTCATACACTTTCATGAATTCATTGCCGTCATCAGGATGGTTAAGTGCACGACTGAAATGCATGATGCATGCAGAGTTCTAGGCAACTAGAGTGCCTCTGCACCTAGGTAGATAAAACAAATGCCAGCAAATGTGAAAACAGTAGCAATTTGTTCAGACGTCTTGGCATGACAATGGCATCTGTGTTTCAAGTTTTGAACCAAAATTAAAGGTTAAAAGTAAATGTAATTCTCTCCATGTTTATGACTTAACACATAACTGACCTAAAAGGTCATATCATTCATTCTCCCATAGATTATGAAAGAAGTCAATTCCCTGCTCTGACAGACATGTAACGTAAAAGATGTCCTAATTTAGAGTGATTAAATTAGATTCTCTGGAACCTCATCAGCATTTACAGTGAACTGACAGTTGTGATCACACCACCCCGTGGTCACATAATCTCTGGGGTTCACTGTTTTCATTGATGAAGTGTGAGAGATTGGAGCGAAATAATTGAACTGTAAATTTAATTGCTGCGGGTTAGGAAATTTCTCACTTTCCAAGGCCCCAGTAGGTTGTTGGTTTGGTAAAAAAGTTAAACTATTTGTATAGAAAAAATAAGAAGAAACTACCCAGTAAGAAAACTTAAGGTAGCGCTGTAGAACTGTGATCATCTTCATAATTCTGCCGAGGTCCTCACACGGGCAGTCACTTGCTATGTTCTGAAAAAGTTCTCTCAACTTAGCAAAATTGGAGAACCCATAGTCCTCACAAAGATTGGAGAGGCCTGCTAGCAGGTGTTACTTCTAAAATTCTTTGGAACATGCACATAAATGTAACTTCTCTTCATGTCATTCGGAAATTCTAGGAGGTACTGCTTCACCATTTGTTTTATTGAATCCTGCCAGTATCTAACTGGGCATTCTTCTCCATCAATGACCACACTGCGACAAGAAGATGGTCGTGACACATCATCTTGTAACAGAAAGTCAGCCAACTGATCAAGGACTTCTCGGGAGACACACAGACAAGAAAATTTTGAGGATGCAGGGGCACTCTTCTTCCAAACAAGATTATTTGAACTCTTGAGCAGTGACTGTACTCTTTCTGTGATATCCAGTTTATGTTGAAATGCAGTCACAGTGGCGCCCTCAAATTCCTCAGATTCCACAAATTCCTTGCGTTGACTGGAACAACTGTTTAGATTTCCAGAATCCTCATAAAATATTCTATAAGCTGCGGTAATTTCATAGCTTTTGAGTTATTTCTCCTATCTTGATCTCAGCGAAAGGGACCAAAAATCACCAAATTAGGGTCCAGGATCATCTTACAGACAAAGCATATTTACACTTGATTTTAAGAAGCGCTTAAGGCAGAAGGCCAATAAAACACAGAAAGAAATTGCATTGGGCAAAAATAACAGGATGAGACTCAAACCTGCTGAACAGAATACTGTACATGCTTTGTGTAGTCGTTTACTGAGTCCCATGCCTTTGTGCAACTCATCTACATGCTGCTGACTAACTGCTCTTTCTAAGAAGTGTTACTGATATCGTAATATTTATTGGTGCTATCTTCTTCCCTACACATCCAGTAGTGTTTTCATGCTAGAAAACTGAACACGATTTACGTGGACAAAGATGACGAGTGATTCAATTTCCAAGCTACTACCAACGATTTTTATTGATTTTCCATGATTTTGTTGCTTGGACAGTACAGTAACAAACAAAAAGTTGCCTTTATTTTAATTAGCCATTCACCCTGAAAAATAGTCCAGCTGTTATCGACCAAAATTGTTCAATTTAGTGATACAAGCATGAAACTTTCACAGATTACTAAGGGCCCTAAGGGTAATATTTTCTGATGTAGGGCCAAGCCGAATTAAGCTCTGGAGTCGAGATCTGCGCATGCCCCGATTTTGCTAG
>Ga0126336_10001719_pt1 | contig 11806 bp, 5 predicted proteins | sample SidCmetagenome_FD_92530 | JGI IMG/M metagenome (GOLD analysis project Ga0126336, IMG submission 92530) | Coral microbial communities from El Islote,Puerto Morelos, Mexico - Siderastrea C C metagenome | ecosystem: Host-associated > Invertebrates > Cnidaria > Coral | place: El Islote,Puerto... | reverse complement strand
AGTAGCGTTGTTAGGGTAATAAATGGTAGAAAGATGAGAGGGGGGGGGGGAGGGTGGGGGGAATTTAAAGTAAAAAAAAAAAAACATCCATAGGGGAGGTATGGATATTTTCTGGAACTACACAATGAACTTGCTTGACATTTTTTTATAAAAATGGATGCTTTGTTCTGGTCCCAGAGGTGTCTGTGATAATGTAGTTTGGCATACGTGTTGGCTGTAATTTTTCATTTTGCATTCTGTAAAGGTATTTTTCTTATTTGGCCATGGCCAAGTGCCCTCAAGAACAGCACTCGCACTGTAACTCGAGACGAGATACCAACCTCTTCTGGGCTATAGGTCAGAACTCCATGAAAGAGCTTTAGGAAGTCATTTCCTCATTCCCATAAGCTGTCCCCTTTTACTGTGCAGTTCCAGAGGATATCCATTTCCACCTCATGGAAGGTCATTGAAAATTCCAAGGAGATGGGGTTGCACTAAACCAAAAAACCTTCCATGGGCAGGGGTATGGATATTTTCTGCAATTAAACAAACTGCTTGTGTTTCCTTGCTTACACACAGTAGTTGTGTAAATAATACATACCAGGGAGTCTTTCAGTAACAAATACTGTAAATAACACTGAAGTAGACATCTTCCATAGAGATCATGAACTGATACGAGTTCATAAAATTCAATGAATTGTAGGAAGGATGGACAATGCAGTGTGGAGTATTACCTCGACTGCAGCGCAGTCAGGTGATGGTCACTTGTTGAATAAAACGTAAAGAATGTTCATATTGTGGATAGTGAATTGACTGCTCTTAGCCCCAGCTTTTTCCCAGCGTTTTCCCCAGAATACCTTCCTTTGGACATCCAGCTTTCTCATGAATTATTGTTAAAAACTACAGCGACTTTCACAAACTTACAACTGAACTTGCTCTCTAGGACAACCAGTTTTGATTCAGTTTGCTCATTAACACGTTTCTGCGGGAATCCTCACGAGACAGCGTTCAACTGTTTTTTTTAATTTTTTGAAAGCATTATGCACTTACACGGAGATCCAGTGGCATACAGCGGGGCAAGGGAGAGTCAAAACGAGCATGAGAAAAAAAAGTTGCTGTACCCAACCAATTTTGTTTTGCCCCATTTTGGCATTCCCTCACCCAATTACTGCCCTTGGTTATTCTAAGATGGAAAGTACATCTTTGGACAGAATTTATCAACCACCCTATTACAGAAGATCTTTGCAACATCTTACTCGCTCTGTCCAACATAACTGAATTGGTCACCGATCTCGTAATGAGCTGGCCTGCAAGAACTTAAAGGGTCAACACACAGAATGCTCCTGCAGATCACCACTAGTGGTTAAGGTAGCAGGTTTTCTTGTATGTGGATTCTTGACCCCAACCCTTCAAAGTGCACCTAACCCCAAAATGTTTTTTTACGCTAATATTAAACTTGGCACCCATTTTAAAAACATTTCGGAATTATTTGCAGTTTTCCACTTTTTTAAGGGGTTCAAAACTTAAGAAAAACTAAGCATCATTTGTTGCACGACCGAGTCAGAAGGGGCATGGGTCTATTCCTGATCTGACATCATGAACTGCTTTGCATGCATGTTTATAAAGACCAAGGAGATGCAAATCAGTTTGTGATGTCAAATCAGGAATAGACCCATCCCCTCATTAGCTTGGTCATGCAACAGACGATGGCTAGATTTCGTAACTTTAACCGCCTACAAAAAGTCAAGACTGAGGGGGGATTTCATTTAAAAAGGCACAATGCTTTTCGAACAGGTGCAATGAGTTATTTTAGCAAAGAAATATTTTGGGGTTAGGTGCACTTTTAAGCCCCAAGAGTGACAAAACTAAAATTTCTCTTCACATCACTACTTGTTCAAACATTCAATGAGAATAAAGGAAGTGATCATCAAATGATAAGATGTCTTCATATTTTGAAAAATTCTCCTTACCAGTTCCTCCAGACATGTATGGAGAACAGTACTGGGAATATGCAATTTCATATCATTGCTTAAAGGGTTGATCCAAGAACATGCATGTTCGTTTGGTACTGGTTGGGAGAATTTGATTAGTAATGGTAATTGGACTACGTGGAGTACAATTTAGGGAGTAATCGAGCAAGTAATTTTAAATTGGCGTAGCACGAGGACGATTTAAAATGACCAGCACAATTATCCCTGAATTGTTTCACAAAGTCCAGTTACCAATTAATCCTATCTATATCAAAATGCGATTAGAAAATCTCTGTGCCCTTCGGGGATAATCACAATCGAGCATTTTGTTATAGATACGATTATACAAGACATTTCATCTTAAAAGTATCACTTCCTTGATTTGTATGACATCTGTTTTACCAAATGGTGCTACTGTATGGAGAAGTTAGATGCTTATTACTATTGAGGCTTACCAGGTTAACAATCAAGGGCAGAGAAGAAAAGAGGGGCTGAGCTATCCACCCACACTACCTTCTTTCGTGGCTACTGCCAGCTTACTAGCTGCTACTGACCCATTGAGCCCCAATAGCGACAAGCATTGAATTCCTCCTTACAGCATTACTACTTGATCAAATATTTAGGTCATGAGAATCAAGGAAATGATCACCAATTATCAAATGTCTTCATTTTTTATCAGCAACTCCCATCTAGTAACATAGGAAAGAAGAATATGGATGTTACTATTGGAACTTAAGGGTTAATGTATTTTTTTTCTCTGCCGATATTCTTAGCCCACCGCAAGTTGTACTGAATGAAGCAAACGATTCAAGGACTCTTGTCAAAAGTTTATTTTTTCAGATGTAAAGCAATGTGACAGACTAATACTACAGTAAAACCCCGCGTATAAGAACCTGGGTTTTAAGAACCTGTTAGGCTAAAATTTTCATTTTAAGCCCCCTCCACATAAGAACCTATTAAGGCTAAAATTTTAAGTTAGGTTCTTATCAGTGGAGCTGCTGTAAAAGTGTATAGGTAGAAACTGCTGAATTGAGATCATCTGATTATATTTAAAAGCAACTTGACATAACATTTTTTCTTTCAAGTTAAAGTACCGTGTTGTATGTCTATTGTGTTTGCCACTTATATTGTATTATGAGATGATGTTCATAATATATTTAAATGAAATTCATATGAAAATATAAGAACCTATTTTAAGAACCTCGGTAGTCTAAATTTGCTTTAAGTACCATTTATATAAGAACCTGTTTAGGCGAAATAAAAAAATCCAGGTTTTTATACGCAGGGTTTTACTGTACAGCACTGAAAACATCTAGGCATGTTCTTAATGAAGGTTTTCTATCCAAATTTTGAGTCGCAGTTCTTACTATTCCTTTTCTCCTAAAAAGGACAACATTCACAACAAATCTATACTGAAAAGAATGTGGCTTGGAGAGGGATTGAGTGCAGCCTCAATATTAATTTCCCCCCTACAAAGCTGGAAATTGCACGTTTGCCAAACCCCACATACAGAAAACTTGAGTTTCACAGGGTCCCAAAGGGAGGTCTTTGGAGCCCTGAAATTTTTGTCGTAGAGCCTGGAGTCCAAAGCCTGTCTCGACTTGGAGCCCGAACAAAAATGCTGTTTTTGCCCAAATGGAGCCCTAGAGCCCTGAATTTTCTGTCTTGGAGCCCTGCATTTTTTAGGCTGGAGCCCTGGAGCCCTAAACCCCTTTGGGACCCAGATTTCAAGAGAACATGACTGCAACTCAAACCTTTAATAGGGGATTTCCACAATTGCATCATTTTATTACAACCTAACAATCCTTCACTTTATTTTCCGATGCAAATGACAAAAAGTAAAACAAAGTGAACTCCGGTAGTTGTAGAAAAAAGAGAGTATCGCGAAAATGTCCTACAATCTCTGCAAAGCTACAAGTAGCTATTGCACTCAAACTGAACATAAGTAGAATTTACAAGGAGCAATAATCACTTTATGGAGCTACAAAAAAATAACATCGTAGACAACTTTATGAACTATCCATTGATTAGCTGCATGACAAAAAACTTAAAAGAGAAAATTGCCTAAAAAAAGACAATTAGTAAAACTGCAAAGATTTGAGGTCCATTTTAAAAAATGCTGAAAACCTTAAAGCTTATTACCAATGCAGAAAATTTTCAAAGAAATCTAACTCAAGCGAGTGGCTGGCAAGCAAACTTCAGGTTCCTCGAATTTCAAAATACAATACCTTAGGAAGTTAGACGACTCCCACCTTCTAAATGAGCATACTAAACCTTTGCAGCATTACTAGATATTTTCAATCTTGTTTAATTAAAGACTTCCCACTGCTAGGCACATTTTCTAAAATGCAGTTTGTTTCGTGTTCCCTCAATAATAATTTAGATTCTTGTCAGGAAAAGTACCCTTAGACCATGTGGGCATTACCAGGATGTAGAGACAAGTTTGCAGACCAGCAGCGAAGAAGTCGTCACAGATATGACATTTGGCTTAGCAAGCTAATGGTGTTTCCTATTTCTTAAACACACCCTTACCCTCTTGCGAGCAGGCTTTCTTAGTGTGTTTTTGGCACAAGTATCTTGGAGAATGGGGTACTGGTTCGCAAATCGTGGCTCCGCCACCAACATACTCAGACAAGTGAGCCCGCTGATATTTTTTGTTCACTTTTCACAAGAGGGAATTTTTCAAAACTATAAGCTTGCCGACACTGTAATTTGTCACTCTTACTGTAAAGCTAAAGGTTTTATCCTGTATTACAGTGGTCTTAATTAACCTGTAATAACAGTCAAAAGTAAACAAAAGAAAACAATAGAACTAGTTTGTAAAAGTGCCTAATAGTTTAGTAACTATTTCATGGGTTAAGAAAAATCACTCTAACCAGCTGAATTTCTTCACCAGGTTGCTAAACTTTCTTACATATACTGAAAGAATCTGGAAAATGTCTCAGAAAAGAACTCCTCTGACCAGAATTTCAATAATTTCAATACAAAAAGAAATCAGTTACTACAGATTAAGGATGAGATAACTCAGAGCAAAAGAGGAAAAGTAGAATTATTCTACTTTTCCTCTTGAGTACCATGTACAATGTAACATATTGTGAACTAGTATCATTCTAAAGCACTGATTAAATCTAGCAGGAACTCTGACAATCTTATGACAAGCACTGACCTCGCCCTTGTGGTCTTCACATCAGAGTGCAGTAAATGGCCTATTCTAGAGCTCACAAAGTTTATTAGTCACAAAAAAACCAAAACTATAAGAAAACCATCATTACTCATTTTTTCTTGTATAAAAGTAAAAAAAGTGACCAGAAAAAAACTCGATGTCTTTTTTGCACAATGGATCTAATTTATAATGACAGAAGTCACAATAAACAATAATATAGTTTATGATATATTTGAAACATGCAACTATTGAATAATACGTATCGTGTTTATGGAAGTAAAATACCTCTGACAATTTTGATGTGTTAAAGGAACTATTTTTCTTTAAGATTTTACAAGAAATAAATTACAAAACAATGCTTTCCAACAACACATTATATATCTTGGCTCAAATATACAATCTGCAGAGGACAAAACCTCCAATCTTTTCGTAACAAATATAATTACAAATCTTGTTACACAGAAACCTTTTGTACTAAACAAACACTAATGCTCCCTTTTAAGGGAGCACACTTAATTTAACACTTACGGCTCACTTTCAAGTAGTGTTAGACATTTTGATGTTTCTTCTAAAAGTAGAGTTAGACTCTAGGAAGAAAATTGCTCCATCAAACAGATGTACCAAAAATAAAGGCCAGGATGTACATGAAGTAACACTGCATTCAACATTGCACTAGACAAAACCTGAAGTGGATTTCTGTCCCATGACACCACTCCATCTTCTCTCTTTTACGAGACACTAAATCTATTTTTAGTATCACTTTGAAAAGCCAAAAAAACATTTGCATCAGTGGAAGGCAAAAACTAATTGGCCAGCTTTGTTAACAATGGATATTCTAGTGCACAGAGTTCATTAATAAGTAAACTGGCTTTGGATGGCCAGGATGGCAAAAGTTGACAACTTAAAAAAGAGGAGCTGACATTTTTAAGTACTGCCCCATGTTGTAAGTAAAATCAATAAAAATTGACTATGGCTCATTTTTTCTTTGAAAATCCACTTGATACTGTCCCTTTGGTGGTCAAAAAGCAATTCACAAATTGACAGGATACTAACAGATAAATATAGCACATTTGTGACTGAAAAACCAACAATGACCAATGACATTATCCCTTCAAAATTGTGTGCAGTGTTGCAAAAAACAATTTCAAGGATAGAAAACACGGTGCAGTTGACAAATAAAAATATTGCATGCACAGCTGCATGCAGTGTTACATTGAGCACGTGGGCCGTTACTCTAAATGCTTACCAGCTACAACAACTGACTATCAGATAATTATATTCTTCTGAAAGACATCACTCACAGTGGACTTGAACTTGACAAATGTTTTTTGTGTTGACAAAGTAAAAATCCCGGCAAAAAAAACCCACACCACCTCTGTCAGCTTGTTTCCAGCACCACACTACAAACTCCTTTCTCTGCATCATAGTCCAAGGAGATGAGGAAGGCATCCTCATCAACAAATTCCTTGACAGCTTTGTCGTCAATTTCTGATGAGGTCCTGCAAGAAATCAACCAAGAAACATGAAGCTAAGGATGGAGACCTCCAACATAGTTTTTCACTGTAGAAGGAACACATCAGTTAATGAATGGTTTTGTCAGTTTTGATGCATACATGGTTGTGTCACAATGTTGTCGATTCTCTGTAGTACAAACTAACATTTTTTTGTACAAAAAAATTTGTAAAACAGAAGTACCTTTAGAAAGCCTTTACTAGATCTGAATATTGACAAAACAATTAGGCTGATAACTTTAAGTGTTAAATTGACAATTCCATCACTGAGAATTGTAAGTGGTTAATACTGAAAAAATGCCAAACATTGTCTTTGGTTTGACACACTGCAGAAAACCAATGGTGAACAATTCAGGCCAAAAAAATACCAGGACTAAGGAAAAACAATTTGCAAGATTATATCAGTTCATTATGAGAAAAACCATCTATGCACCAAAAAATGTTGCTGTAAGATAGTGCAATGGTCAGTTAATAGGCAAACCTTTGATTGTGTAAGGAACTGAGAAACATTTCGAAAATAAACACCAAATCCAAATCACAGAATTCAATATTTGCAACATGACCCGTGCACATACATACAACTTTGGGAAATCTAATATGCTAAATGCCATTAGATAACACTCAAAACTTCCCAACAATAACAACAACACACTCCACGCACACAGGTTACAAATTAGCTTAGTCCAAGGTAGATGTTCTGACAGAGAGTGAAATGAAAACAGTAAATGCCAATGTTATATGGTTTCTGTTTGTCATATGATAACTAGAAAATCTTACTTTTCAGCTACTTCACAGTTATTGCCAGAAAATCTACCCTCAGAAAAGTTAAACATCTCTGAATGTAACACACTGTGTAACATCCAAGTTAAAAGCAAGGAAACAACACTTTATTATTTTAAGTAATCAAAAACCAAGCCACAAAAACAAGACAAAAGACAAGACTTTTGCTGCCTAAATATCCTGGAGTTAATTTTAGACGCATGTTTTGCATCAATGAATAGGGGCCAATCTAAAAAACAGTCAAGGTTGTAGCATGGTTGAATTTACTTAAATTAACAGAATGTCCCTTCCCCAAGAATGCTTAGTGAAAGAATGAAGAAGTGCATTTTTCTAATTTCATGGCCTCCAATTTAAACAAAAATTTTGACAATTGTTTTTTTAAATTTGTAAAACTGTTATGCTACCCTGCGACTGCGTAGGTGTGTAAAACTCCATCTTGACATCTGTGAGGCCCTACCAATGGTACCACCTCAGGGGCTGCAAAATGCAAACAACAAACTAACGTACAACACCTATTTAAACTGATTAATCACCATGCATATTAATTAAGTGCTTCCAAAAAGGTCAATTTTTGCCTATATTCTGTTATTAAACAAGGATCATGCTAGCAATTTGGGATTACGCCACGAAAAGTAGAATTTTTATCACAACAAGTGTAATCTGAAATGCAATATTCAGTAATTGAACTATTTCTTGTTATTTCTCCTTGGCTGAATGTTGTTTTAAGTGAAAACAGTATATATACGATACTTTTTTGTTCTTGTGACTTGTCTAATTCAATTTGTCGTAAACAAAAAAAGAGTTGCAGGATTCGTGAACACAAAAACAATTTTAACACGCTCAGAAATGTTTGTTTCAGAAAGAGTACACTAACCAAAAAACACATAAGGGAACATTAAGTGAAACAACACAAACCAAAGCTGCGTAGTGTACCAAGCTGTGCAGCAAAAAGGAAGGAATCTGATCATAAACTAAAAATCAAAACAGCATCAAGTATTACAGGCCCTGTGGCCAATAATCATCACAAAGAAAATTATACGCAAGTAAAAGTACATGATTGTCTTCCACCTTTCATATGACCCTTTGTCAAACTCTTGAGCAAAATGCTTTATTAGTAAACAACACAACGCGAAAATGAAACTCAACTTAGGGCAGATTGGGAACAAACACTTTATTTCTTGCTATTTTGCTAGTCAGTTTGCACACGTTTCTACTTTACCCACTGTTTGAATTGGCAGCTTCCAGGACTTCTGAAAAGCTGTAATACAGGGTCATACGAAAGGTGAAAGGGCTTAGAGAGTAACTTCTACCCATGAAAATTGCTGCCCCTTTACACCAAACTGTTTACACATTACCCCTTGATAGCAAGACAAAGCAAAACAAAGAGTAGCCAGAAATGCAAAATCAAGCTCTGCAGCCACACACGCTTACAACTGTCTCTTTACCACCCAATTACCGAAGCTGAGCTCTCATTCAAAACAAAGCAACCCAACAAGTGCAATGGAAATATGCATGACTACCAAGAACCCCAAAACAAAATGCTTCAATATCATAGGCAACTATGATGTTAGACTGCCATGTTGTGAATAAAGCTCAAGTTCACATTCACTGCCACAGACAGGGAAGATAATGACACAAACTACTTCTGCACACAGGCACACACACACACACACACACACACACACACACAAGCCTGACACGGTTATAATGACCAGAAGGAAAAGAGAATTACTCTCAATACTGCAAACTTATCCCCCACCCTATTCTCCAGCAAACACAAAAATAAAAGGCAGGAAGTCTTGAAAGGAGCTGACCTCACAAATTATTTCTTTTCCATTTTAGTCATACAGTCGTTTAATAAATACAAAAAATACAATGAAAGCAGGGGGAAAAAATCTAGAGGTCTGGATATAAACTTTCACAACTTAGCCTAGTAACACATGCCTTGTGCAAACACAGAAGGCTGCCTTTAAACAACAACTGGGATAAGAGCCAAAAGAAAAGCCATGTTTTCCTTTACGTGGTTTGCACTTGTAAGTCATTCCTGACACATGACTCAAACCTAGATTTGAATAGAGTGAATTAAGGGCTGAGAAATGCCTTGTTTCATCCCAAGATGGAAATAAAAATTGCCTCACTAACATAAAACTTTTTTATCTTGTGCTGACAACAGGAATAAAGACAACAAAGAGTTCTCAACAAATGTTAAAGCTCAACTAGCAGTAATCAAACATGTCAATGATGCTTATGCCACAAACTACTGTATGTAATGAGTTATTTTACAAGCCTTTGTGCTGTCAACTGATAAACTTGATACCTTGCTGAGCCAAAGTTGGCTGTGTTAACATTTTAGTTTCTTGTGATCACACCACCTTGCTATCAGTATCTGACTATATTTTCACAAATAAATGATATCACATTCAGGATACTTTGCAGGAATAGGAAAGTCGCCATAAGAGAAGCTGAGAAAAAAGAAGGAACTCCTAAGTAAAATAAGACACTGTATGCTGGAATGCCTTCAAAGAGGATTACATTAAGGTACTATTACAGCCCAGAAAAGATAATCTCACAAAACTTGCTCTTATGCCAGTATTATGAATGCTGGCTCAATTAAAAACCACAATTCAAAAACACTTTTTATGATTTATACATCTCATAAACAAATAACTTACAAAGAATTACAAAACCATTTTAATTTGTTCAGTTTTACGAAGCAAGCAAGAATGAAACTGAGAAAAACAACATGACATTGAATTACTAGAATGCACTCACTGACCCACGAAAATGCAAAACCTGATCGAAACTGGTCAAGTTAGTTTCAAAAAGCGAAATGTGCCAACAATCATATTTTTAAATATTATTCAACAACTAGAATGCAGCATCTTCAGTGCTGTGTGTTTGTTGTGAATTAGTGCTATTGTGGTAAAATAAAAAATTTTTTTCAAGAAACACGAACTTTGCCTTCACCCAAAAATAAGCATGATATAACAAATATTAATAGTATCAATACAATATTGTGTTGTTTTACAAAAAAAAGACTTCTTGATCTCAGAATGGATCAGCATTATGAAAGGAAAGTAAAAAAAAATTGCCACAAACTCAAGGAAATTCACTGGCTAATTTTGCAAATAGTATTTTTTATATCAAATCAAATCAACCAATTGAAATTTTACAGCAACAAAGAAGTATAGTTGGAGCACAATTAAAGATATTAGCTGCAATGTTTTTGGCTTTTATGTGAAAACCACGCCGTGTCCAATGACTGCATAAACATTGCATTAACCAAGATGAAAAGTGCAATTTAGCTTTCAAAGTGAGTGTAATGAACTTTGTTCATAAGGTAACAGAGACAAACTGACAAACACCAAAGCTGTCAACATGGAAAACCAGTTTTGAGCTAGTTCAGTCAGTTTCTTTAAGGTAAAAACTTGCCAGCTAACCCAATGAACAAAAAGAAGACACAAAGTTATGAAAAATCCCACGAAAGAAACTTAACATAAAATTCATAATTTTGCAAATGATACAATTAAACTCCAGCTATGTAGGCCTTCCCATTGAGCAAACACAGGTTGCATGACTAAAATATGAACTTTGGCCTCACGTGAAACAGACAATTTTTAATGGAAAGGTAACAATGGCATAATAGCACAATTGTGAAAAAAGTAAAATAGTGAAATAATTAAACACAAGATTAACCAGTTTTGGAATGCTGAAAAGCTCAATCAAAAGAAGCAATCTTTTCTCAAATTATTCAAGATTTTAGTATGAATGGATGTGTAACTCAAACCGGTTACAAACTTGAATATCCGGTTACCACGTGCCAACAATCACGCAACTATTTCACGGCAAACGAAATAAGGCCAAACGTGACTTCCTAAAAAGATGTGGTTTCAAAGTCGTGACAATGCACATGGAAATTCTTCGAAAATTTTCTGGTCATCTGTTCAGAAAGAACAATATCTTAAGCTTAACTATTTATTCCGAATGAAAGCAAGCGACCTTGAAGGTAAAATATCAACAATTTGCAACTCTTCGCCAACTTTACAAGGATTGATTACAACAGGTTTCGTGAATGATCTATATAAAGCTCAACTCCAAAGCAATTTTCTATATTTCATTAAACAAGTTCGCTAGTTCATGTGTCTTGAGTTTCGCCTGTTTCGGAGGCAACCCGTAGGGAGAAAACATACCCACGCGCTTACAGTTTATCGTGCGAAAGCGCAAGAAAATAAACAGCTTTATTGCATTCATGCATATAAACTTGAGTCCGCCCCTTTTAGAGACACCTCCTGCCTTTTACTTCTTCAGTAAGACTTTAAACGTTAGGTTTAGAAATACTATAAACACTACGGATTTCAACTTACCCTTCCTTGCAACGCAGCGAAAAACTCTTGATCGAATCT
>Ga0126336_10001718_pt1 | contig 11809 bp, 7 predicted proteins | sample SidCmetagenome_FD_92530 | JGI IMG/M metagenome (GOLD analysis project Ga0126336, IMG submission 92530) | Coral microbial communities from El Islote,Puerto Morelos, Mexico - Siderastrea C C metagenome | ecosystem: Host-associated > Invertebrates > Cnidaria > Coral | place: El Islote,Puerto... | reverse complement strand
GAATCAGTTCTAGTTTCTGTGCATATACAATTACAGAATGATCAACTAAAACAATAAGGGGAAATGCATATGGCTAGGACAAAAAGAACCCATTTCAGGACAAGTGAAAACCCACACTAGAGAAACGTTAAAACCAAACACCAGGGGAATTTTTGGGAGATTAAACATCTATGTCAGGGAAATTAATGGGACATTAAATACCCATTACAGGGAAATTAATGGGACATTTAATACCCACGACAGGGAAATAAATGGGACATTTAATACCCATGTCAGGGAAATAAATGGCACATTTAGTTCCCATGTCAGGGAGATTAATGGGATATTTAATTCCCATGACAGGGAACTTAATGGGGCATTTAATTTCCATGTCAGGGAAATCAATAGGACAATAAAACCCCATGCCAGGGAAATTTTAGGGACAATAAAACCCCATGCCAGGGAAATTATAGGGACATTAAAATCCCAAGACAAGGAATTTATTGGGACATTAAAATCCCAAGACAAGGAATTTATTGGGACATTAAAATCCCAAGACAAGGAATTTATTGGGACATTAAATACCCATGCAAGGGAAATTACTGGGACATTTAACTCCCATGTTTAGGAAAATACCGGGACAATGAATACCCATGTCTGGTAAAATATTGGGACATTAAATTCTCATGACATGGAAATAATTGGGATATTCCTGTCCCATGAATGGGTCTGGTATCCTTTTCCCAGTCTGGAAAATTCACAAAGAAACAGTGAAAATCCTGTAATAACCCACTTTATTCACAAACTGGGAATTACGAAAAGTTTCCTGCGACACCAGGTCTCTTCAAATGATAATAAATTAAAAACAATTAGCGTAATCTAATGCATATCAATTTACACCTACTTATCGTCTTTGCTAAACTTTAAAAGTACAAATTCTAAATACAAACAATATATAAACTACTAAAATTACTTGTTAATTAGTTAATAACAATAATTTGTACAAAGGGGTGCCTGCTTTTCATGAATGCCGTGTATTAACTAAAATTATGCATAATTATATATCAAATTTAAAGCTTGTGAGAGTTTGTGTCTGCCGCAGTCTGACAGGTAGGCTATTCCACAGCACCGTGCACCAATGCAGCTAAAGCTGTTGTTAAGTAAGTTGGTGCGTGGCAGTGGAATAGCTTAAGCTTGCCCTGGCAGTCCTTTCGGTGTAAACTTAAAATATCACTACGATCGGTGAACAGCAATCACAGGTATTCTGCGGCAAGACCATTCAGAGATTTGGAGCATATCGTAGCCGTTGAATTTTCCGCTGTACATCTAGTTTTTTCCAGCCACTGACCTCATAAGAAGAGAAAGATAAGATTCGTGCAGCACGATTTTATGGTTTTCGCATCTCAGAGGGAAGAGTTTTCATAGTAGGGTTGCACTAGTAGATGCATACGAACATATCAAAAGGAACAAAAGATATAGCAACATATAACGTCAAAGATTGACGATATACAACTATTTCAATAAAGGGTTAACTCAAGCCTCACGACAAGACCGAAAGGTAGTGTGGGTCAGTCTTAGGTTCACGTTTTTCAGAAGTTATTCAGGAACTTCCTAGTGCGAAAAATAAATGGGCACCATCCAATTATATTTTGTCTCGGCAATCATGATGCGGCTTTCAATTTTCAATTGTTAGTACTTGTTCAGTAGAGTGCGAAAAATCGTGTTCCCTATTTTTCCTGCTGCTGCTTTTTCAGCTTCTAATTTACAAACCATGCACGTGCTCCACGTGCACGCAGGTATTTTAATTAATTTTGCTGTTCTAACCGAGTAGACAAAGGGATGAGTGGGATTAAAAATTACGTTTTAAACAAGAGCTCTACCTGAAAATCATCCTTTATTATTGAAGTTTGTTGCTCAGTCGTATTTTTTCTTAAGTTTCATATTATAAAAACTCATCCATATTCTCGGCTATTGCACGGCCAGCAAGGTACTGCTGATTTTGGTGTACTTAGGCATAAAAATCCCATATTACTCTGCGGTCTTGACGCGTAGGGTTAAGCTTTCATACGACAACGTTGACTGAAACAGCTGTATGTTGGTAGTATGTTAATAGATATGCCAAAAAGAAAAAACTCTTGGTTTCAGGATCTCCGTGAGGCGTGGTAAGACTTTCGTATATAGGTGTGCAAGGTGGCCATATTCGATCAGCCATTGTCAATCTGATTCCTGCTTTTAAGGTAACTAATGTTACATTATTTCGATCCAAATTTTATTCATACAGTAGCCTGCTTAGCAGGCTTTAACGGGGAAGGGGAAAGGAAGCGTCCCTATCCCCCAATCCCCAATATTTCACTTGCGTTCTTGCTCCCCTTCCCCTTCCCCGTTTACGCCTGCTACGCAGGCTATTCATACAGCTGACCACCAATCTCGTACCTCGAGTGTTCGTTCCTTACTGCGCAGGGTTGATGAACTGGTCACTGGAAACGAAGACGCTGGGTACGAGGGTGAGCTGAACACAAAAAAAGAAATTGAGAGATCTGGATTAAAATAAGTGACCCAAAACTAGAATATTCAGACATAAATCGACACACATGGTCGACGACTTGAGAACCAGATGACTTTGCTTGATAGTCCATCAAAGGTGATTTTTCAGACAGAAATCAGAAAACCAGACGAAGTCGAAAGCAGTAAATTTTCAGCCTGCTTTATTCCATATCCTAACTGAAGATCTGAACCTTTATTTGAAAAATATTATCCAAACCTTGACAATTTTTCAAACAACATAAGCTTATAATTAAGTCATTGGTGTGAAGTATCGTTTTGAACGGACTGAAATCTAGCTTTAATTGTGGAGTGAATTCAATAAAGAGGAAATTGTACGACAGTACAGATCTTAAAACTGGCTCAGCTGTCTTAGTCTCTCAACACAGCTTAAGCTCAACCATCGCTTCCTTTTTACTTCTTTGAAAAAATCCAATAACAAACAGTACAATAATTGGATTTTTAAAATTTCGCAGCTAGGAGAAGGTGTTTACTAATCCTTGGGTTTTAAACCCTGGGGCGAGGGGGGCTAATTACTTTATATTTTTACAAGAGTCCAGAGCATTTGCTAAGCTATTGTTTTTTAACAGGGTGCAGAAAAAAGGGGAGCAGAAAGGGGTCCAGATGGGGGTCCAGAAGTGGTTCAGATGGGGGTCCAGGTGGGGTCACAAGGGGTTCAGATGGGAGGTCCAAAAGGGGAGTCCACGTTTTGTTCCGACCCGTCTAGGAGCGTCTTATCAACCGTTGTATTGACTACTGTGTATGGAGACAAGACTGCATGTTTACCGATAATCACTTAAATGATGAATCTCTGTCCTGTGAAACACTGTCTACTACAATTAGCAAGAAGCTGGACACTTAAGTTTCACTGATTTAAGAGGTCGCCTACTTGACCTTAAAAGCTCGTTGCTTTTAAAACTATCGTGTTTACATAAAGCTTTTACTTATTTACTAATCATTTAGTTCCAGTCAAACTTACCAAGCTAAGTCCTGACCAGAACGTACCTGAAGGCTCACCTCTTCAGTTGGTCTGTGAAGCAACTGGTAAACCAGCTGCAAACATCACCTGGACCAATGCGTTCAAGAATGGCAGTGAGAGTGAAGTACTGCACAGCGGACCCACTTGGAACATTACAAACATCAACAGAACTGATAGTGGAACGTATCGTTGCACAGCTAACAATGGAGTAGGAAATTCAGTCAGCCACGCACTTAAAGTGAATGTTTTATGTAAGTAAACAGTATAATAATTGATAGGGGGTTTAAGCTTTGTGACTGGTTCATTGTTGTGCTCTTGTGTAGTTTATTTGGTAATGGGATTGGAGCATGCCCACATGTAAAAGTGGTGCAGAGCAGAGCAATATTTATTGCTTTTACTTTCAGTACTCGAACTCCTTAAAGTGCTTGGGAAATGCATGTAGAATTATGACATACTCTAAGACAATTTAAAATTATGAATATGGAAATCAACACTGACAGAAAGGTACTGCATGTATTTAATCTTATTTTTCATTTGTACCCACCCAAATTTTCCACGCGCTACCATTATTCTTATACTTGGGTAACATACATAACAGTTTAGACTTCTATAAGGCTCAGACATTTAAGTTTTTTTATATAGAGGATATTGCACGGCGGCACGAAGATATGAATTTTAATTTCGAGTGGTAAAATATTGTTTTTTACCACGAGAAAATAAGCTTCATATCCTCAAACCGCTGTGTAATTTTCTTTTTATTATATAGACAAGAGAATTTTCGCACAAACAACAGTGTAAGAGCGGAAATGATGCCATCGATATCCTCACTATTGAGGATGTGGAAAATACGCCACTCGAGTCCCGGATGTAGTTTCGTATGAACTTTACGAGCACTCTGTTTTCAACTAAAACACTCCTGCCTAAATAATAAACGCTTATATTAACCGTCTTTCAATTGGCACAACCTAGATCCTCCCAAGATTGTCAATCTTCCAAGTGAATACAAAGTTGCCGCACGGCAAAGTGTATCTCTTCAGTGTAAAGCAGACGGAAACCCTCAACCCTCATTTACTTGGACTCCTTGTGATCGTCAGAAATACGTATGCAACAATAGCAGTCTAAATATTTTTGAAGTTTTGGATGGTGCTGTCTATACCTGCAAAGTAGCAAATACCCTGGGCAGTGACTCAGCATATACCAGCATTGGTAAGTAGCATTTAACAGCTGACCTCTACAGTACAGACCCCTGGAGACGGTCTGTTTTCAGGACCGTGTTTTCGAGGAGAGCGATAGACGTAACAAAAATCATGTGCATTTTTCAGGATTTCTTTAAGATGCAGTAACGTTAATAACTACATGGGTAGTATTTCTGCACCACCCATTAATAAACGTCCTGGCAGATCTTGTGTGGTAAAGCAAACACAATAAAATGGAAGATCCTGATCCGGAGCAAGTTATAATTACTGGCAATTCTCGGGATCGTCAGACAAGTTAATGAAGAAGAAATCAATTTACCATGGACGAAAAGTAGCTATTACACGTGCATTATAGAAAGATAGCCATACGGATTAGGAGTGCTTAATTTCTTTCATAGTTATGTGCATTAAAACTGTTGTTGTTCATTTTAATTGAAATTGATTAATTAATTAATCAATTATCAGTAGTTGCTATTATCTACCGTACATAGGACGCTATGTATCTACTAATTAATTACCGGTAGTTGCTATTATCTACAGTACATAGGACTCTATGTATCTACTAGGTTAAAAAATTTATGAATTATCTTCAGTCATAGCGAGCAAGTTGATCAATGTGACGCTGGTTATCACAAGCGAAAGTTGTACTGATGGAAAATACGATCTGTCTTTGACGCTATGGAGAAAACTAGCTGAAACGGTAAAGGTTACAACCTATGTAGACTTTTTTTTTACATTATTCTGTATTGAATACTTGGCCAAAGTTTTAAACACCTGCTGGCGCATCTGCAAAATAAATGCCAAAAGCAATGGGACATTGAAACGAAGCAAAACTGGTAAAAAAGTCATGTTTGCCAATATACACCTCGGGATTCAAACCCGGAGTACCTAGTTTAAGATGCATCGTAGCAAAGTTGCTACATGTTTGTACGTGTATGAAAAAGGCCGGACACATGTGTATGCAAGGTTGGCTAGAACGACACAAAACGGTTACTGATAACAAGCCTCAAATTTACAATGATTATGTGCAAGGAAAGTACTTTTGAGTGTTTTACAGTGTACATAATCTAAAATAGTCACACTCTAAACCACCTTTGATAATCCACCTTAAGAAAAAGGTCCACTTAAATAGAAGTAGATGAAGTGCTAATCTAAAGCCTGAATTTACGATGACTGCGCACCAAAAATCACCAAAAATGGTCACACTTTGAAGGAGCTATTTATGCCCACCTAAGACGAGTATCAGGCACGGAGCTGGGGAACATTACTCTCTGCATGTCTGTTTGGATTACGATCCCTTAAGAGACAGCTCAAAACGATCATGCTTGGTTATTGTTCATGAAGCCAAGTCAACTTCTTTTCTTCTGCTCTTTCCTTTAGATGAGCAAGCTATTCAATGAAAGTGCCTTTAGGAGCACAACATTGAGAAATATCAAGTATGCAAACTACTTTGAATTAAAGTTAAAGGTTAGGTGTAGAGGTACATATGACATAATAATTTTCATAAGTAGGTAGCTAGCCGTTGACGTCCGTTGCATCACTAAGGTGCGACATCTGGCCTGGTGTGGCGAAATCTCCCAAAGCGTCCAAAGACTATATTCGTAGTTATTTCGAAATCCTGGGACTCTTTCCCAATAACCCTATAAGGATACTCTCAGATATCGTTAAACATCCAGGCCACTCCAGGAGACCCTACACATTTGTTTCAGAGAACTTTGGGAAGTACATTATGGCGTCTATCCTTGCAAGAAAGCAATCATCTGTAAAGATCAATGTTATGTGGTTGTAACCTGTAAGTGATTGTCGGTCTGACCCTGAAGTTCGACGGTATTTTTAGCAACTCCCTACTTCCTAGAATACAACTATTCTGTAAATTCCACTGTTTTGTTGATTCATCGGCAGGTGTGGAAGTTTGATTGTCGATCTGACCCTAGCATTCAGCATCACTGTCACAGAGAAATCAGTACTCTCTATTCTTCAAGTGGCTGCAAAGGATGGGAAGCTTGGAGAGTTTAGCGTGAACGCTTCATCAGTAGTGGCAACTCGATCTGTCCATGTTGGCTCAACCACACCACCTAGCAAAACTACATCAAGTGTGTCTCAGGGTGCGTTTCCTTTCTCTACATTAAAGAGACAAAAGGACCAGCCGGTGATATATCAATCTCAGGAGAGTCGTATAAAGTCACTAAAAACTTTAAAAGCATGTTATTTTCTTCAATGTAATCTCTCTGCCAAGCCGCAAATATTCGAATCATAATCAAGACGGATACAAATTCCCGGATACATGTGTTGCCATCTTGATCTTACGGCTTTATGGGCGAGGCTTGAAGCCTTTTATCTAACAGCAATAATTGAAATAGCTGTGAAGTGTGTTTCACATTTTTGTAGTTTCGCTTGTCTTGAAAACTGAAATAATGAATAGCTAACTCTTAATCCATAGCCAGGGACATGTTCTCTGCCAGGTTTAAAATGTGCAAACATGCCTATCGGGGGTCGGGACAGAGGTTTTTCAAATCCTGAAAATGTTAGAATCAATTCAAGTTCCTTAAAAAATTGCCATTTTAATGTTCAAATTATACATTTGTATACGAAGGCAACATTTTACCTGCATGTTAATTGCAATACATATTCCACAGGCCGGATACTAAGAATCCACCGAGAAAAAAACATCTCGCTTGAAAGTGAACAAATGATCTTCACCATTAATACGACTAAACTCGAGTAAGCTAGCTAGTACAGTATCCTTTTCTTTTATTGCAGTTGAGGCATGCAGGGAATGTTCATGTAGCTGCACTGTATTAATCTCCATGATCTGCATACTTGTTGCAGTGATCATTGCTCTTATTATCTACATTATTTGGCTGCACAAAAGAGGTAAGCATTACGTCAAAGAAATGCTTGTTTTCTAGTAATACATGTAGCTCACCAAAACTGGGGCCAAACAAGAATGACAGTTGAAAAGAGTTTAACATCTCGCTCTCATTTGGCAAAAAACCCTTATGCCCTGTTGGGCGACCCTCATGCGCTCAAGAATTTTAAATATAATTGATGGAAGTTTTAAATCTCGCTTTTGTTTGACCCCAACTGTCGTTCCCTTTATCGAATCTTGCGCGCTCGCAAAGAGTTTAATTGCTCATCCCGGCTTAACTGTGACTTTCTTTTTCTGTGTTCCACTGTTTGTTCATTCAATGATCAAATCTGCTACTGTAACATACACATGGACAGTTTGAACAGTTATCTATTAATCACAATTTTTATTCGTAAGTCGTAACCATACAGTAGTTTTGCCCGGGTATCACCACTTTATTTAATAGCGATTCATTTAAAAACTGTAGGAGCATGCCGGAACATCCAAAAGCTGAGCTAGCCTTAAAAACAGATGTAAAAGCAATGTCTTTATTGTTAATTAGAAGCAAGGCTCGCCGAGAGAGATATATGGACATTCAGTTGACTATATTTACAGACTTTGAATGTTATTTTCTTCCGATGCTTTTAATCTTTTCTTGCCTCTAGGAACAGGAAGAAGAAAAAGGTGTGTTCATAATTGCAGAGATTGTTATTTTAAGTTCCTAGACAGCTTGGATACTTGTGATCTGGGTAGCATTTTTGATTGTGGCCTTCAAAGCAACAAATTTTTGAGACATTGCCTTGCTTTCTTTAACCCTATTTAGCCTTTGGGGGTGGGGGGGGGAGGCACATTGTGCCCGTGCTGGCTTTAAGGAATTATAACTTTTAAACGGCTAGACGAATACAACATGTCTAGGATGATTGACGTTTCCATGGCAACCATCTACTCAGGAAGTGTTTTGACTATTTTCTGCTTTTTTCAGTTTTTTCCCCTTCGTTTGTAAGAAGAAGATAATCCTTTACTTTGTTGTGCTTGTTTTGATTAAGTGTGATTCTTAGAACAAATTCATATATTTTTCGATGTCGTCATTGTCCGTTGTTAACTGCATGACTGCGTGCTTGGGATTCAAGATGGCAGCTCAAAATTCAATATGGCTGCTGTGACGTCATTGTGACGTCATGATACGTCATAATCGACACGTCATAAACCCAATCTGTTAAGCTAATGACATGCTAAAAATGTACCAAGTTTCATCACAGGAGCGTGAATACTTTTTGAGATCTATGGGGGAGGGGGGGAACTTTGTGCCCCCCCCCACCCCAGGCTCAGAAACTCAAAAAAGCCCAGGCAGAATAGGGTTCAGTTGTATCCCTGAGACCTTGAACTACGTAAAAAGAACTTATCTTCTTTCTGAAAAAGAACATAATAGAAAAATACTAAGGTATAGCGTTAACTAAAAATTATATACATTAGAATTATGACTATAACTACGTCAACTGGTTCGCCTAGTTCGTCAACTTGAAATTCTTTTATGACTTGAGAAAAGTCAAAATACTAACAGAAGCAATAGCTAGCATGGGATAGAAATGCAAGAAAAAACGAGTTCTGTGTTACTCGAACTGTTGCCCGATACCATAAGGAAAAGCGAAAAACCCTGATTTGTAGGACACACTTGATTCAATCCTTAGTTATTTGCTTTGTAACTTTTTTGTTTTCTTTATTGTTTAGGTCATATCAAGGGCCACCTGTGGACGAAAAGGAAAACGTATGTTTTACCTTAATTTTCTTATAGCTGTAATCCGTGTGGAAGAGGCGCAATGAATTCTACACACTAGATCCAGGCATATTGTATACAGTTCAACTTTAAACCTGTTCTACGATTATCTGCGCATTGTCTCAGTCTCCAACTCTTCTGATCCGACCAACAGCAATGGGTTGCTCCAAGTTACGGAGTATCTCCACGCTAAGGCAATTAAGTGAGGGAACGGTTTAAGAAATACCCTAATGTTATACATATAAAAAGCACGTGCAAGAATAGAAATATGGAGATTGATAGGTTAGCGTAATAGCAGAGCTATCCCTTGCAGAGAAATTCACAGTGACCATTCAAAACTACTCAGATTACCTGTTAATGGAACTATTTTTATTAGACTGCTGTTGAAATGGAGGATCGTACATTCTCAAACCAACAAACTTCTGAAACTTCTTCTCGAAGCCAATACATGGGACTGAATGAAGCCCGTCGTTCGCAGGACGTGCCAGTGGCCTCTTCAGCAAATACTTCACAAATCAGTGGGCATTATGCACCTCTCCATCCATCAACACTCCCATGGGAGATTCCTAGAGAACACGTGACTATTGAAAAGATTATTGGTAAAGGTGCTTTCGGTCAGGTTGCCAAGGGAACAGCCATAGGACTCCGAGGAAGACCAAAGAAAACACTTGTAGCCGTTAAAATGTTAAAAGGTACCAAGTATACCCATATATGCACCTATTTAACATTCTTGAGTCGGTGGAAGAAATGTTATAGAGTGACACTCAAATGAAAACTCTTTCCCAGTAGATAATGTCTTGGAGATTTTCGTTTTGCATAAACGAAAATACAACAAACAAAACAGAAGGAAAAAAATTGGAACCAAGAAGAAGAGAAGGAGAAAAAGCCTTTGGGTTAAGTCAGTATTTCCTGTGGTAATCTTCTTGTTCTAGGTTAAGCATAAAAATTGCACTCGTGATGCCACACCGTCACATGAACAAAATTTCCACTAATGGCGCATATGTAGGATTTACATGTACAAAACATAAAATCGACAATCGCTAAGTAACTTAATAAGTTTTTTTGGAATTTTGCAGACAACGCTCCTGAGTCAGACAAGAAAGACTTGTTATCAGAACTGGAAGTGATGAAGACGCTTAAACCCCATCCACACGTCATTAAACTAGTGGGATGTGTCACAGAAACTGGTAAGACATTAGTAGGACGTTGTAGACATTAACCGTAACATATATTTTCAGCGCAAAATCTGACTGTCTCAACTATCATTGTCTATTTCCTACTAGTAAGCATTCAGCCTGATCTATTGTGAAATACGCAAATAATCTGATTGCCTCAATTCTCGCTATCTATTCACTATTACCAAACACTGTGGCCTAGACTATTGGTTAGTTAGCGACTGCCTCCAAGACCTCATTGAACACACAGAAATTATACCCTCCATTAAATCTGATCATTCCGCTATAACTCTACAAATTAATAGTATTGAAGATCAAACTCACGGCCCTGAAAACAGACTTAGAAAGAGTGAACTGCTTTGTGCTACAGATCCCACGGAGAATAACACTGAAAATCTCGAAAAAGTTAAGATTGAATATGATTCTATGTATGATTATATTACTCAAGGGAACATTATACGATCCAGAGCCACATGGTATGAAAAAGGTGAAAAAATTATAAATACTTTCTAACTCTTGAAAAAAGCAGAAGAACAAAAAATTGCATATGGACGTTATTTAACAAACAAGGAAAAGAAATTGTCAAAAGCAAACCGATCATAACAGAAGTAAAAGATTTTTACGAAGATCTCTACGAGAACAAAGATTCAGACATTAGTGCCAGTGATCTTCAGAACTATAATAAAAACTTAAACATTCCTAAATTATCAAATAACCTACGCCTCCTTTGCGGAGGAGACGTACACTGAGTGCTATAATGTTTTAGAGAAACTCAAGAACAACAAATCGCCAGGAAATGATGGCTTAACAGCAGAAGTTTACAAAAATTTCGGGCCAATACTAGGAACTTTTCTTGTTGATTCTTTAAATGCAGCATATATGTACGGACAACTTTCTAACTCACAACGGCAAGCAATTATTCGTCTCATCGAAAAGAAAGACAAAGATAGGAGATACATAGAAAACTGGAGACCCATCTCATTGTTGAATGTGGATTATAAGATCGGTTTAAAAGCATCGACTGCCAGATTGGAAAAAGTCTTACCAGAGATCATACACGAAAACCAATGCGCCTACGTTAAAGGTAGAACTATTTTTGATGGCGTCAGATCGATTTATGATGTAATGGAATACACATTAAACTCTGCAACATCCCCGGTTTAATGACAACTTTTGATTTTAAAAAGGCCTTCGACTCGCTAAGTTGGCAGTTTCTATTCCATACACTCAGAGCTTTCAACTTCGGCGACTCTTTCATTCGATGGGTTGAAGTTCTCTACTCAAATATTTCAAGCTGTGTAATGAATATGGGCTTTG
>Ga0126336_10001717_pt1 | contig 11810 bp, 10 predicted proteins | sample SidCmetagenome_FD_92530 | JGI IMG/M metagenome (GOLD analysis project Ga0126336, IMG submission 92530) | Coral microbial communities from El Islote,Puerto Morelos, Mexico - Siderastrea C C metagenome | ecosystem: Host-associated > Invertebrates > Cnidaria > Coral | place: El Islote,Puerto... | reverse complement strand
TCTCTATCTCCTTCTCTTTTCCTTCGTCTCTGCTCTTCTGACATATTTTTCTCAGTATATCATTTAAATTAAAGTTTAATAAAAGATAAATGGACCTATTAACATGAAAAGTCAAGAAAAAAACTGCGAAGCTAACGTCCAGTTTACCACGCCATTGGCAATATAAAGCTGGGCGAAAATTTACCTCATGCAAGAATGTCATGAAATGCGACGTATGGACGTACGGCGCACGCGCCTGCTAGCCATTCCGCTTGCCATGACCATACAAAATTACCAGCATGCCTCTTAGTATGAGTATGGGGCTCCACTCTTGCGACCTTCGGCCGCAAAGGGGTTCCGCTACAAAGCAGAATCCTTACCAAACAAGTGAAGGCTTGCATCAATAAATTCTACGGCTGCTTTGACCTTCGAGTTGTTTTCCGAAGCAAACATCGTATTAAGTCTCTTTTTCCCTACAAAAACAGACTCGTCCGTGCTCAAATGTCCAAGGTTGTTTATAAGGCTAGCTGTTTGCACTGCCAGGAGTTCTACACAGGTAAAACTAAACGAAGATTGCATGACAGGAAAACGGAGCACTTCAAATCCATTACGAGTAGCAATCACTCATCTGTTTTGCCGACCATGTCACGTCATGGTCATAACATGAAATGGTACCATTTCGAAATTTTCTAAGAAAGTTTATTTTCGTCCCCATACCACACGGCATACTGTATTGGAGCGACTGGACAGGACTGGACTGGACTAGTAAAACGCGGACTAGTAAGAGGCGGACTGGTAAAACGCAGACTAATAAAACGCGGACTAGTAAAACGTGGACTGGTAATACGCGGACTAGTAAAACGCAGACTGGTAAAAGGCGGACTAATAAAACACGGACTAGTAAAACGCGGACTGGTAAAACGCGGGCTAGTATAACGCGGACTAGTAAAACGCGGACTAGTAAATCGCGGACTAGTAAATCCCGTTTTTCACTCCATGTCGTAAAGGGTCGGACATCGACGTCGATAAAAACTTCTTCTTCAGGGAGTTCTTCTGTTGTTCACTCATCCTGAAGAAGTTCTTCTCTTCGACGTGAAGGAATGAGAAGTCATTGGTCAGTCTGTACTCTCCTCGATCGATGACTGCCAGAAATCGTTCTTCATTTTGCCTCTTTACTTCTGTCCTTTCCTGAACTGGTTTAAAACCAAGAAGCGCTCTCCTAATCTCTCAGCAATTGCAAATGTAAACATGCCCAAGAACACAGGTCAAAAAGTTGGAACAAGGAAGCGAAAAGGTGGCAGCAATAAACTGTCAACTGAGGGAGGACACGTCGTTCGCAGTCGGGTCTTGCAGTCTTCATTCATGCCCTTCTCCAATACGATTTCATCAGGTCATGCTGTTCCTGAAACGTCTGACCAAGGAGGGAAGGAGGGAAGATCACTTGTTTGTAATCGGGTACTGCAGCCTTCATTGGAGCCCGTGTCGAACGCGACATCATCCTGTACCTGGAACGTACATCTCTGACCAAAACACCGCATCTTGGCTGTTGATCTCGCCCTATTCTCAGATCCAGCCTGGTCATGGTTTTATCGCCCCAGAAACACCACATCTTATCCCTCTAATTACCCTTGTCCACAAAGAGAAAGCCAGCAAGTCAAGGAAAACGCACAGCCCACGTACCCTCAGCGTCCAAAGCCTCCACCAGGAATGTTAGTCTTCGCCAGACTTGCATTTCTGGACAGCAAGGTCACTTGATGTTATGGCTGTGGCAATTCCTTGAAACCAGAAGGGACCACTCCACACCCGCCTGATGACCTTGTGTTAACCACAAGACTTCGCTCGCCTGACAGTATTACAAGGAGAATCGGCAACACACGTCACCTGATATTTCCTCTGTATACTACCATGTAAACTCCTACTGCATCAGAGTAACCTTCCCCTCCTTCCAACCAAATTCACGCCAAACACCATCCGATCTACAGCCATTGCTTCTCCCTGAACACAAGCAAATGATTGTCTAAAGGCTCGCTGTTATCTTCTAGTTGGACTGTGATCTGTAAGATCATGACACTACATTATATTCCTGTTGACGTTTCTATAGTTTGTGGAAGCGTCTGACATTGAACCCTATAAATTCTTTATTATTATTGACGACGCATAACTCTTCAGAGATCTGTGTAGTATCTCGGATTGATTGTGTACTGCAAAAAAGTCTAAACTAAGTTGTGTTACACTACGGAAATTGTAGGCTAGATTCTCCGAATTTTCTCTCGCGGGGACAAATTAAGCATGTGACATAAGACATTTGTTTAAAGTGTTACTTTATCTCCTTGCCATTTATACCGCCAATTATTCCAGGTTATGGAACCACAACTGGCATTAGAAATATTGATGTAAAGTAATGTCTTAGGTATATTCTTTCACCGTAGTTTGGGGGTTGCTGTTCTCGATCGTGAAATTGGCAAATTTTAACTAATTACATTTTTTAGCAAGTTATAGATCAGGTTGTTGTTAATCAGAATTTCAATCAAGAAGTATTTCAAGGTTGAAGTGCTGTTTATGGCAAACACCCCGATTTTCAAATTTTGCTTTACAGAATTGCATTTATAGGATGAAATACCATGTGGGATTTAAGGGTACTGGCTCTAAGTACCGTTAACGTTGTGTAGTTCATTTTTTTGTTACTGTTGGAAAGATCACTTTAAATCAGAAAAGATGAGTTAAGATAAGATGCACTGCAAAAAAATTAATTCATTGATTTAAAATGTAGCAACATTTGTTTGTAGCAATGTGTTTACAGGATGAGATGACGTGCCGGGTCTGGCTCTTAGTATTATTGTATATGTTTCTGTTCACTGTAGTTTTGGGGTTGTTGTTCTCGATCGTGAAAATCGAAAATTTCAACTAATTACATTTTCTAGCAAGTTATAGATCAGGTTGTTGTAAATCAGAATTCATTGTATATATTTCTGGTAGAAATCATGATAACTTGATTACCCGGTCACTTGACAAGTTTTTTAAATGAGAGATTATCGTTTACATAAAGAGGAATATTTTGTTGCGTTTTACCAGTCCGCATTTTACTAGTCCGCGTTTTACTAGTCTGCGTTTTGCTAGTCCAGTCCAGTCCAGTGCAGTCCACGAAATACAGTATGCCCACTGTGCTATCTAGTTTGACGTTTCACCGCACCCAGATTTAGACTAGATATCAGCGACGCTCTAATTGTTTCGTCATGGATGTTCAACAGCTTTTCAAGAATCTTAAGAAAGAGGCAGAATGTCCTCTGTGTTTGGAAACAGTGAAAAATCCCAAGACTTTGCCTTGTCTTCACTCGTTCTGCCTGGTGTGTCTCGACAAACTGGCAGACTTCGCAAGAAGACAGCTACAAACAACAATCAAATGCCCGGTTTGCCAGACTTGCTTCCAAATCCCCGAAGGAGACACATTCAACAACTTCCCTTCATCTTTTCATCTCAATCGACTCGTGGATGTTCTCGCGCTAACAGATGGCAGCACACAGGCACAGAGATGTAGCAGTTGTGATGAGAACAACACAGCAACATGTTACTGTTTCGTGTGCCAGAACTTTCTCTGTAAAGCTTGTTTTGACGCTCACCAACGCTTGAAGGCTACAAGAGGTCATCGCAATATTTTGATCGACAAATTGGAAGCGCAAGATGTCGAGAAGATGATCCACAGACCCGTGATGTGTTCACGGCAATATCACGAAAATCAACCCCTGGAATTTTATTGTGAAGAATGCAAAGTTCCTATTTGCCACAAGTGCAGTGTAGTGAGTCATAATCGACACACCATGATGGACACACAAAAAGCCGCCCAGATACAGAAGATGCAAATGGCGGACGCTATGGCGAAAGTGAAAGCGGAAATGGTCATTTGTGAGAATCAAATACAGAAACAAGTCACCTTAATGGACAAAAACAAAAACGAAATTTTGTTCGCCGAAAAGAAGATGACAGATACTGTGGAAGAATTAATTCGTGATTTGCGGGAACATGAGAGGACAATGAAAGCCAGGTTGCATGACCGCTATGAAGCAGAACAAAAACATCACTCGACAAGACTCGACAACTTTGAGCTGGTTGTCACTCAACTGAAAAGTTGCGTTGAACAAGGCGAGAGCATCTTACAAAGAAACATCAGCGTTGAAATTCTACAAGCAAATCAGGCCATAATAGGACGCTGTGAAGAACTATTGAATGCAAGAAAACCCGAAATTTATAAACCACCACATGTTCATTACACGTTGGAAAATAAATTGAACATTTTGGATCAAATCATTGTTAGTAACACCGATCCTTCGATGTTGTCAGTTGAAGGCCAGTTTGAGAAAGAGGCAAAAGAAAAAAAGGAAACAAATTTTACGATTGTAACCCGAGATTCAGAAGGGTTGCAGTGTTATCACGAAGATGATCAAATAAAAGTTGACATTTTAACCCCAGCAGGTGAACAATTAAAAACAGAGATCAAAGACACCAAAGACGGCAAATACACAGTAACATACACACCAAAGAGTGTTGGACAACATAGAGTGGAGATCCAAGTTAATGAACAGCCGCTGACTGGTAGTCCCTGGGTTGTGCAGGTCGCTCCGCATCAGTATCAGTTTGCGTTTCAATTTGGATCAACTGGGGTAAGAAAAGGATATCTTGACGAACCTTGGGATATCGCTGTGAGTACAAAGACTGGAACGATTGCTGTGGCAGACTCTGAAAATGAAAGAATTCAACTGTTTAGCTCTGATGGGACCTTCCTGAGCGAGATAAGGCTCGACAGTAAGCCTTTATCATTGGCTTTTACTGAGTCTGGTGACGTCCTTGCCTGTATCCCTTTCAGTACTCATAAGCTTTCTTTGTTTACTGAGGGTGGTCAGTTCATCAGAAACATCAACAATTCACACCTAGAGGAACCGCGTCACTTATCTGTTGGAATTGATGGTCATATAATCACATGTGACTGGTTAAGTAATAAAATCAAAGTCCTGTCCTCAGACGGGAAAGATTTGCTACAATCTTTCAGTGCTCCAGATTGTGATTCATCCCCTTGCTGCGCTGTTTATCACCAGAACAAATTCGTTGTTTCTTATCCTAAGACCAATTGCATCAAGGTATTTGACAATGCAGGAGTGTATCTGTATGACATAGGTAGCGAGGGATCCGGTGACGGACAGCTGAGTGAACCTACTGGAATCGTTATTGACAAGTTAAGCCGTATGATTGTGTGTGACCGAGGAAACAAAAGACTGCAACTTTTCTCACTAGGTGGGAATTTTATCACCAAGATAAAGGGACAGTTTTTCGAAAGTAGCTGTCTTTCTGATGTTGACGTTTCTGATAATGGACATTTGTTTGTAACTGACGATGTGAAAAACTGCATTTATGTATTTCAATAGAGTTGCCACAAAGAATTTTTTGATGTTTGGTGGGGCATTCTCATGTTTCATTTCACATATTTATTTCCTTACTATAGTTCATAAATATGTAGTTTAGAACTCATGTCTCGACAGAAACATTTGTCATCTTCAGTTCTTTTGCAATAACCGTTACATTTGAATTGGTGTAATATGTACTAAAATTACTAGAAGTGAGACAAGAGATATTACTAATTACAATAGAGTGACTCTCAAGATCGTAAAAATGTTGTAACGATAACAAAAACAAAGAAAAACTGTGACTGACGCGAGAAACAACCGAGGGAGCTAAAAAATGTGGGGAAAAAGGAAGGGAAAGATTAACACGATGCAACGGTTGATTTAAAGACAGATTCTCCTATTTAATGTGCATGAAATCATGAGGCAGGGGAGAGAAATGATGGTCACTGACTCCACTTCCTCAAAATTTCAAATCACACTTTAAGTCGCCGTGTACATTAAATGGTAGAATCTGTCTTTACAACAAGTTTTGTTGTAGAACGCGCCCACGAGAACTCCTTTGCCACCTCGGTTGAATGTAACGGCAATTGCAAAAGAACTGCAGATGACAGCAGTCTCTGTCGAAACACGTTTTCAAATCTTAGAAATATGGTGCTTTTCCTAAAATCATTTTTCTGGGGCATTATCATCAGTAAGGGCATTTTTATACGTTTTATGTATGTCTTTATGTGAACTATATCTTAGGCTAGGATTTATTTTTACGCTTCTTTAATTATCTTAGAAAAATGACAGAAATATGCTATTGAAAGCCATTTTTCATTCGCTTTGTAATGCTCATTTGATCACCTTTATTAATTTGCACATTAATAATGCGCAAATTAATAAAAAAGATCGAACGCGCATGACGAAGAGATTGATTTTCAAGATGATGATGATGATCGATCCATTGATATTTTTGGAGATTAAATATTCAAAAGCCATATAAAAAAGTTTAAATTCTAAAACTGAAAAAATTAAAATAGATTACAAAACGTACAATTCTGTAGGCTTCTGTAGTCGTAATCGATAACTTGCAAAAAAAAACTTGCCTAGTTCCTAGGCCTCTATATTTCGTCGCGGTCGAACCGTTTTAGGTCACGTGGCGGATACGTCACCGAAACGGATTGACCGTGAAGGCCTGGGAAAAAGCCGTACAGGAACTAGGCAACAGAAAAACCTTGCTTGAAAATCCGTTACTTCGTTGAGATTTCATAATTTCACGGACATTCGCTTTTTTAGAAAAGTTTAGAAAGGTCACTAAAAAAATAACGTGACCAATCTTTAGAGTGAAAAGCACAGCACGTTTATGAATAGTTCACTGTTTTGACCACACCCTATAAATCTGAACGGTGATCAGTTTTTAAAGTCGGGCGTACAACCACTCCCCCCCCATGGGTTTTTCCTGGAATTTTTCCGAGACGAATTATCATCTCGACCTGCCGTTTTCCAGTAGCTCTGCGTATATCCCTAAGACACATTTTGACAGAAGGTTGGTGAGAATCGGTTGCTATGGTTACGAGATATGACGTCATAAGCAGCAGGTGGTCAAGCCATTTTTGAAGAAGAATTCGTGTTTTTTACCCTTTTAGGTGAAAAATGCAAAAAATGTCAACAAAAAGCAGCAAAATGTTTAATTATGTCATATTTTACATGTCCAGCATCAAAAATTTTCAATTTTTAACGTTTTTTGACAATTTCTAATTTTCCGTAAAATCCAAGATGGCGGCCATTTTGAATGACGTCACAGGCCCCCCAGCAGCGCGGCAACTCATAATGAGAACCTCATCTTGTAGAGCACATCACAGGCTTGCTACTAAAGGTGAAATCTTTTCAAAATGTTGCAACATAACGAAAACCCAAGGGGGGTTCCATCACCCCCCCCCCTTGTACCACAGTGGGGGTGTGACTTTGCTTGTACGTCCGAGGGTTAAAAATAAAGCTTTTCTCTACAGTGAGCGTAACAGATGTTGTAAGTAAACCTTCTGATCATTTTTATCTGGGTATTTGCATTATAAATGAACACACGTATACGTATGTGGTCTAACTCCTTTTTTGTGTGTGTGTTTTTCCGTTGTTTGTTATATCCAAAAAAACACAACTCAAAATCAGTTCCAGAGGAGAGGGAGGAAAATTAGTTTTAAGCCGCTCATAGAAGCGCAATCTAAGTTGAATGAATACTGGCTCCAATTTATTGGGGACTTTGGGCGAATAACTGAAGATTATGATGACGTAGGAAGGATGACTCTGTGGTTTGTTTATGCCCTGAATCCCTGGAAAACCTTGTGTCGAGAGGTGGTTTTAAAAGAGTTCAATTCTAATCTTCAAATCCTGGCTTGAACTATCTTTTTTTGGCCTTGCAAATGGTGAGCAACGAAGTGTGTGCTTCTTGTCGTTGTCTGAAAATGACGACAATGCTTCAGAACGATCTGATCCGAATGAAGTGGTCAGGGAAGTTACATTACCGAGTTGTCAGGGGCACCAAACGGCTCGTTTCGGGGAATATCTGTTCGGGAGGCATAAAATCGCCTGAGATTTTCGGATTTAATCGCAGTGAAAGCTAGACGGAACACCTTCGGTGAAACATCACGCCGGACTTTCGTAACAAGAGGAATTGTTCAAAAAATTCATATTGTTTTCGCCAGGGACAAATATGTCCTTTAAAGTGCAAAATAAGGTCAGCTAGCATTTTCGGAGAGCCACCAGCAGCTTGGAAATTCGTCGGTGGATAGGATTCTGTTTCCTAAAATTTTCTGCCGTCTAAATTTTCAGCTAAAAAATCCGAACAGATCAATCTGTATTAGCTTACACAAATATGCCTTTAAAGAGCTCTGAAACAATCTAAGAAAGCAGAGAATGATATTTCAAGTATTTTGGTAAAATTTTCTCGTTGGGTTCCCATGTTGTTTCGGATTGTTGGTGAGCGATATATGCAGCGAAATACAGTAAGATTTTAATGCTGTTTCTCATCGTTTCGCTGGTAGAAAGCCCTGTTCTTTCAGCTTTCAATTGGGGTATCAAACGGAAATAATTCTTCGTCTTAAGGGATAGAACATTATTTACATGCGAATTTACTGCAGAAGTTGTTTGCCGCAAGTTGATATGAACCGCAAAAAAATTCTTGAGACATTTATCCTTTCGATGTTTGCAGCGGGCAAATATATGGATCAATTTAGCTTGCATACTTTTCTCGAGGGGAAATAATCCGGGTTAGTTTCTCAACGTATGTATGAATAATTTTTATAGTTCGTACGATAAGGCCAACATCCGCACATTATCAAAAATACCGCCTGTCTCTCTTCTCAGCGACCTTCATGTTTTCAGAAATGGCGTTAAGTTTTCCGGTTAAAGTGAAACTTTCGACATTTGTTTGTATTTTCTTTTGTAAAATTATGGCGGGAACTGCGCACGCGTAGTGGGTTTGACCGCTCATTCCCAGAGGCCTCACTCCTTTTGGTCAGCATTTCGATCCCGCTGACCTTGAAGGGAGAAGATCGTTGACCGGGCCAGGCTAAGGCGCCGTTTCTCATCGACTTTCAGTGGAAGCCATCTTAGATCCAAGGTAGATAGGTGAAATCGTTAGCCAGCTTGATGTCACGTGCATTCTCTGACAAAGTCGCTGATTTTTTTTATAGCATTTTGTATAGGCGGAAGATATGAACTTCCACTTTCGGATGAGAACCGGAAACTTGGACTGCATGCACAAGTAAGCTGAAACCCGCGAAATCTGGAATCTGGAACGCGTACGTAGGATGCCTATGTGCGAGTAAAGCACGAGTGGCTGCAAAGCAAACTCGCTCCCTCTCCGAAGAGTCGGAGCCATTTTGTGATTTTGGAGAGCGCGTTCTCCGCAAACATCGGTTCGAACTATGATGAATTTCTTGCGCTTCTCATTCCCTCCAGTCGGGAGAATCAAAACAAGGGACTTGCACTGTAAATAAGCTTTTAAGTTATAGATCCTTACTCAGTTAATCTTTACTTACGTAATAGTATTAATACTTTTTTCTCCTTAGCAAAGGACGGGAACAGACAACGATAGAAATCTGCGATAGATAATAACTGTGATAGTAGTCATGGAACTTTACTCTATTTTGGCATGCATGTTGTCGTTTTCATCGACTTATCAAAGCCATCTGAAAATTCAGATCTCAAAAGGTTTTCAGGCTTTTCTAAGAAAGGCTATTTGTGTTCTAATGTCACTATGCAAAGGTCGAGTTGTTACAGACCTGTATTTCATTAAGTTGCATTCTGTTACACAGCGACAACAGCAGCTTTAATAAAAGGCTCAGTAAGACTAATCCTCCAAAGAAAACAAAAATTGTGATCAGGCTTTCCTTTCGCAAATTAAAAATGAAAAACAAAAAAATAGAGAAAAGAGAACGAAAGATAAAAAACTGGAAACTGATAAAGGGAATGCTCTGTAATTAAGGATTCTACGCCGTACATTGACTACAATCTTTGAAGACGAGGGCTATTCGCTTTTCATCGACCGATTGTTGAATGAGATCCCTTGCGTTCTCTCAAAAAGTTGCGAACTGTGAATAGACCAAAGTGCTCTTTCGTTCGGCTGCAGTGAGAACTGTTTTGTTCAATGATGAGAACTGGAAGCTTGGAGTACACTAGCGCGAGATGTCTGGGAATGTAGTGCGAGTGGCTGCGCAGTCCAAGTCGTTCCTTCTCCGAAGAGACATGCATGTGCACCATTTTGAGTTTTATACAGCGCACGTCCTCAATCAAACGCGGTTCGACCTAAGATGAATTTCGTGCCCTTCTCAGTCACTTCAGTCGTGAGAATCAAAACATGCGACTTGCATAGTCACTAAGCTTTATTTAGTGAATCATTTTAAAGGCTTCCCGGCCCGCCGGAGAAAAAGGTGGGAAAAGAGAGTAATAGAAAACAATAGGGAGCGTGACGGCATTCACCGGACGGTAACTTGGATTTTTTCCATCAACGTTATCAATATCATTCGGATCTTGAAAGATTTTCTAAGAAAGGTAATCTCAGTGTTTCTCCTCACACTCTAATAGAAAGGTCAGATTTGCCCCAAACCACATTACCTTTAATAATCGCCGGATTAAAAAACAAAAAAATAGAACAATAGGTGTAAACTAGCAATTGTTAAAGGGTGTACGGTCATCCCGGGTCATCCTATTACCTGTCTAAGCTACCTCTGGATACAATTACATGTCTACTCAAATATTGTTTCAATGAAGTCATCAATATCATCATATAATGTTACAAATCATGAGAGCTTTTCTAAGAAAGCTTATTTTAGTCCCCATACCACACAAGCTTAACGAACTAACATAACCGGATATCCTTAGCCACAGCGCAGCTTAGTTTCTCATGGATGTTCAACAGCTTTTCAAGAGTCTTAAGAAAGAGGCAGAATGCCCATTTGTTTAGAAACAGTGAAAGATCCCAAACTTTGCCATGTCTTCACTCACTCTGCCTGGTGTGTCTCGACAAACTGGCAGGCTTCGCAAGACGGCAGCTAGAAACAACAATCAAAAATGCCCGATTTGCCAGGCTTCCTTCCAAATCCCCGAAGAAGACACGTTCAACAACTTGCCCACATCTTTTCATCTCAATTGACTCGTGGATGTTCTTGCGCTGAGAGATGGCAGCGCACAAGCACAGAAATGCAGCAGTTGTGACGAGAACAACACCGCAACATGTTACTGTTTCGTGTGCCAGAGCTTTCTTTGCACAGCTTGTTTTGACGCTCATCAACGCTTGAAGGCTACAAGAGGCCATCGCAATGTTTTGATCAACAAATTGCGAGCGCAAGATGTCGAAGAGTTGATCCACAGACCCGTGATGTGTTCACAGCAATATCACGAAAATCAACCCCTGGAATTTTATTGTGAAGAATGCAAAGTTCCTATTTGCCACAAGTGCAGTGTAGCTATAGTGAGTCATAATCGACACACCATGATGGATACACAGAAAGCCGCACAAGAACAGAAGATGGAATTGGCGAACGCTATGGCGAAAGTAAAAGCGGAAATGGTTTTTTGTGACGATCAAGTAGAGAAACAAGTGAACTTTATGGACAAAAACATAAACGAAATTTTGTTCGCTGAAAAGAAGATGACAGGCACTGTGGAAGAATTAATTCGTGATTTGCCTGATTTGCGGGAACATGAGAGGAAAATAAAAGCCAGGTTGCATGAAATCTATGAAGCGCAACAAAAACATCACGCGACATAGTCCGGTCCGTTAAGAAGAAAATCGTGACAAATCGCGTAAAAGCATCAAAATTGGCACACATATTTTTGAGACCATATAAAACAAATTGAGAAGGGGTGCCACGAGATCCAAGCATCCGGGGGGCCGTGGAACGCAAATCTATTGTTAATAACTTGGTCACAGGACAACCAGGCTCACTATCAAATCAC
>Ga0126336_10001716_pt1 | contig 11811 bp, 8 predicted proteins | sample SidCmetagenome_FD_92530 | JGI IMG/M metagenome (GOLD analysis project Ga0126336, IMG submission 92530) | Coral microbial communities from El Islote,Puerto Morelos, Mexico - Siderastrea C C metagenome | ecosystem: Host-associated > Invertebrates > Cnidaria > Coral | place: El Islote,Puerto... | reverse complement strand
CCCCCGGAGTGGGGCCCGCCGTCAGAAGGAGGGGGTGGAGGGAAAAAGGAGAGGGAGGACAAAAAAAAGGGGTTAGGGTGTGGGGGTGGGTGAGTTTTTTTTGTTGTGTGGGGGGGGGGGGGGGGGGGCATAAAAAGTGGAACGACCCTTATCAACGGAAAAAGAATTACATGGACAATCAGATTTGAGGATTCACAGTAGCCTACGGCAAATGTAGGCCAATTTTTTAACAGAACATTAATTATTTTCTAATTTTTTTCTTATCTTTCTAGCTATCTACGTCGAGGTCGTGATGATTAATGTCAAGAAAAGACAACGGAAACGAAAACCAACAACTCTGCGAACAGGCAGCTTGTTTCCAGTCTACAACGAGGCTCTCGCCTTTGATGTTGCTGACGCTAACCTGGAAGATATTCGACTGCAGATTTTTGTCAAACAAGAGATGGAAAGTTCTCCGGATCAAGTTGTAGGCCGCGTTGTTCTGGGAACTAATGCAGAGGACCTGGAACTACAACACTGGAAAGAGGCTATGACGTCAAAGAAACCCGTTGCGCATTGGCACAGTTTGAGAGAATACCATCCCGCTGACCAAACAGTTAATGGAGTCATATCGCCCACGCATAAATCTGTTATATCAAAGCGAAAAATTGCCAGGTTCTTTTCCACGTCTTCAGAAGATGAAGGGTAAAAATCGCGGTTAATGAGTAAAAATATATCGTTACAATACAACATGACTAACACAAGACCAATTCTTCTGACGTGGTACCATGATTTCTCAATTCTTTTTGGCCACCCATGTAATCTGGTGGTCTTTAAATATACAAAAACGAGTACACTTTTGCTTTCAAAGTCTTCGATAAAAATCACACATGTCGCTACTCTTCCGCAGACATAAAATGCCTGTGATTTTGTCGCTGAAAAATTTAATATTTATTACTCCCAAAATTGTTACTAGACCGGCTGACCGTCTAGACTGCGTTTCGCAGCCTGTTCAATAGTGAACATGTGTTTGTTTTTCAAAGCGCGCTGGCAGCGCAAACATTTCTCTGTCAAGAGTGGTTACCATTTGATTCCAACGATGGCAGGCTGTCGTGCAATGCGATCACTTGGAAATCTGCCTTAAAATTCGAATCATCCGCTGTGTTACGTGTGATTGGCATTGTAATCCATTGCCTGGTGACGCTTGACCTCCACGAGGAGTTGAGTGCCATCCCAGTTAGCGTAGCTAGCCAACATTTTCCCACGTCTTCTCGGTGTTCAAACAGCGGCGAAGTGAAATTGCCACGCAAAGAGCGTATTACGTGACCTCCAATAAGCAGCACTACTAGCTTTTTGAAGAGCGTTAAAATAACCAAGATACTCAGGGATTTTATGGTCATGTGATTCGCCATTTGTCTGGAAGAAGAATCTAGAAAACAGGTGAGTTGCTTCCATCAAATTATTGCCGCAAAGATCAGAGCTTGCTGTTTTTAGGTAATGTTATTTAAGCACTACGTAAAACCTTCTTGAGTTCTGTCCACTTCTAGTTGGACCGAAAACTCATCTGAAAATCATGGGGTGTTTGCAACAAAGATGTTCCAAAACAGTTTTTATTCTTTGAAGAGCTTCCAACTGCATTTTTATAATTTGTATTTAGAGTTCCCACGTGAGTTGAATTTTATCGAGTCCACCAAGTATTAACACGTCTGGCATTTAATCAGAAATGCTGTTTCGATTAACTATTTTTTTTCATTTCTTTCTTCGATATAAGTCCAGGCGTTCACCATAAAGTTAAAAAGTTTTGTTTTAGCGGCTGTTGGCCCTTTAAGCCCCAATAGTGACAAGCATCTAATTTCTCCTTACAAAATTACTAGTTGATCAAATATACAGGTCATGAGAATAAAGGAAATGATCACCAAAGATGAAAAGTCTCGATTTCTAATCAAATTCTCCTAACTAGCAACATAAGAAATATATGGAGAATAGTGAGGAGAATATGGATGTTGATATTGGGATTTTTAACGGCTGTCATTCCTGGAACATGACTGAAAGGAACATTTCCAACAGAGAAACTTGACAAACTTTGGTAAAGGGTCATTATTAATATAAGTGATGAAAGAAAAAATTAACAAGATGCAGAAAATTACCATCTTGTATTTAGCAATTTTCTTCAGTGTGAAGAGAAAAATTATGTATCATACTTCCATGTAAAATTGAACAATAACATTATTGTTTTTATCACTGGTAGTGAACATTCCCTGTTGTACATAGCAATTTCGTCAAAGGAGGGTTATTTTAAAATCGCAATATTCCTGGGAGCGCTAAGTGGAAAGCAGAAACGGCAAAATAAAGACAACGAACGGCCGAAAACTCACTCTTCAATTGCCACTGTCTGTGAGTTAATCTGAGCCTGAAACAGACCCATCTCTCTACAGCCCCGACGCGTTTAATTATATGGAGTCCAGTGCGTTTCTCGGAAGCCCCAAAACTTTTCGGGCCAATTTCGGGCATGATAATTCACGCTGTATTTCGTACACAAAGGAGTTTCGAAGCATGAAACTTTGCTGTAAGTTGAACATTTCTTATCTTAAATACATGTTAAAATGACAGCTTTGTAGAATAAGTGGTTCATTTTTTTTAAATGCCTTTTCGGGGCAGAAAAGCTTACGGGACTTTCAAGAATCTGGCCCAAAGAACTGCAGGATAACTTCAGTCAAATATTGTTTCCGGAAAACTGGTAAGGCCATAGCAAGCCAAGTCAGACTTTGGAACTGAACTTGAATGGTTTAAAGCTTGGCCTGGGTTCGCATTTCACATCCGTGGGTAAAACTCTGCTGTACAATACCTCTCCGGCCCCATCCAGGTGAATAAACAGATGTATAGACTTGGTGTCGGTGCATGAATATTACTTATTTTGAAATCTTATGCTGGGGATAACCCTGACTGACCAGTATAAGTTGCTTGTGTTGGTTTCGTTTACTTTCTCTCACTGGGAAGGTTGGAATTTGCACTGTAGAAAATTAATCAAGTCGGTCAGCAATTCAAGCTATAGAAAGCTTTATTGCACAGTCATTTGACCCCTTGTTGCAAAGTAGAAATTCTGAGAGATTCTACTGATAATTTTTGTAGCTCTATCCCAGAACCAATGGTAACTTTTTCAATTTCAGACAAATCTCCTTTGGCTAACCCGGCATTGACGGGAAAAAACTCGCTTCCAACCTGCTGTATACACTTAACTTACAATCGGTGTCTCATTGTTCAGTTTTGCAGCAGCTGTAATAAAATATCATCTGTTGTCATCAGAAAGAAAAGAAAAACGAAACAACGCTAAAAAATAAGAAAAATTAGAGGGAAAGGGAAAGCTATATAATATTGCATGATCTATCTACCCATGCTCAGCTTGAGGTTAATTCACGAGCGCGCGGAGGGATCTCAGGTGCATGACACGGCGACAATTATTACAAAATTGCTGAGGCTAAGAAATTAGTTGGTTCTCAACGTGTTCTCTGGCATTTTTACACCAAGCAAACTTAATAAATTAATAAAAAAAGAGGAGCGGGTAAAGATTAGCGAAATTTGATGACAGAATACGAACGAGGAAAAGGTCACGGTGACAGAGAGAATTTTTTTTCATTATGTTGGGGAATATACGTTTCTCTGTTGTTTTTTGCAGACGTTCGCATTTTGATGTGCATTTTTTTACTGGATAATTCAGTAACAAGTGACACCACACATCCGTTTCAATGCCTCAACAGTTTTATTGAAGATATAAAAACCTGAAAATACATGTGTCCCTTAGTTAGCTTTCCCCGATGCTTAGCTTTGGCATAAACCGCGGCAGCGCCGAAAACTAAGTAATAATGTTTATGCTCGATTTTCTGGTTGAGGACTTTAGAAGCTTTTGACGCTTCACAGCTTCTTGAAGATCCTGAAGCCCGTGTAGCTGTTTTCCCTTGCACAGGACGTTTTGCTCGAACTGCTACAGCTACGAGGGTAAAAGTAGCTGCTGTAGTAGGAGAGCCAGGCACTGTTGGAGCTGTAGGGAAACTTGAGGCCGACCACGTCTCCATATTGCATAGGGCTACCATCCTGAGCGCTTTTGGAGTAGATCTCGAAAGTAGCGTAAGAATAGTACAGCCAGTTGTTTCCAGTCATAGAGCTGGTGATTCTGTGAACACGAAAAATATAAGGAAAAGTTTAGGAGTCAGTTGATGAGAATATAGAAAAATCTAGTCAAACAATTTCTCAAAGTAAGACCAAGAAAATCTTCCTGCAACGAGTTCATAAAATTGATATTCCGAGCTTTTAATCAGTGAAACAGTTGCATCTTCTCTGCCGAAAGCGGCGGTCTTAGTAAATTTTCGAGGCTTTTTCGATCACAAAAGATACTTACGATCCTACTCTAAACTGTCTGCCAGAGGATGTGTAGTACAGTCGGTAGCTGGAACCGTAAGCTTTGGAACTGAGCGACACTGTATCACCACTGTTGATGGGCTCTCCGTTCCATTTGTTTCTGGCAGTGATTGTGAACATCGAATACGAAGAGCAAGAAGACCACTGCGATGAAGACATGTAAGGGCCAGAGCAGGTATACCACTGGCAGATAGTTGCGCATCGCAACAAGTAGTTTGAGTAACTGCTGTATGCCGATCGCAAAACAATGAGATCTCCACTGCGGATGAATGGATACCTGTGGACTTACAAAAAAAGAAAAGAAAAAGAACAATTGCCTTTCACTGGACATAGTTGTTGCAAGCTCAGGAAAAGAAGAAGCACCGAAAAGATTTCACGTACTTTTTTTCTCGTTGCTATTGAAAAGAAAGCGATTTTCAGTAAGATTGCAAATAATTAAAACCAAAACCTCGAAATACCATTTTTCTCTGCATATTTCGATTATCGCGCCTTTGTAATGCTGTTCCTTCGTTCGTACATCGAATTTGCCTTAAGAATTATTTTCCCCCCCAGCTGATGAACCCTAGATACATATTGCAAAACTAATAAAATTAGACGCAGCAAAAATGTTTCCTCATTTATAGAAAGACGTGTCTCGTTAACTCAAAATCGTTATTCAAAATGTTTACCAGTTGATAGAGCGGCCCAAACTTCTTCAATGGGACTGTACAGCGAAAGTGTGCTGCTGGAAACACTGAGGGACGCAGAATCTACGCCGTCAGTGAGGAAAATTGCAACGAAAACGGCAACGCTGACAAACTTCATGTTGAAGATTGGAGTGAGTTCTTTTCTTCTGTGTCAACTGCTAAGCTTATCTCACACTTAAGGGCAAATCCCGACTAATTTTACTTAATATGATGTGGCATTTAGAAAGGTAATTCTTCATGCGTTTATACGAAACATGTTACAAAAATTCCCTAACGTGTTCGGCGTGGTGCTGTTACTTCAGTAATAAAAAACCTATTTATAACATTTCGGTTAACTGTAGACTAAACATCTATTGAAAATAGTGTTGAAATGTCCAAATAATCTCAATTCCCAAAAACCAAAAATTATTCAAGAAAATCAGTGATGCATTCAGTTGACCACTGACTGAAGTTCTGAAGACAGTCGGAGAAGAAAAATTAACACGTATATAGGTCTGTGCCGGCATAAGTGTCTAGAAACACGATGAAAATCATAGATATCATACAAGACGTATTAAAGTTCACACTACGTGCAGTGCGCAGGTCTGAGAATCACTCTGAACTCGCTTACTTATTCACACGGTCCGCGCTTAGAGCTCCAATTCGAGAAACAAAAAAAGCAGTTATAGCTATAAAGTAACGAACTCACAGTCGTCGCTTTTGGATTCTGGCTTCTACGATCTTAGTTGCGATTTTCCAAACGTGCGAAATGGTCATATTAGAAGCGAAAGTAACTCGTCTCAAGATTACCAACCTCCTATTTTTTTTGATTGACTGCCCTGACGACACCTTTACAGCGCGTTCTCTCAGATTTCTTTTTTATTATTCGAATTATTTTAGAACTGTCCAACGTTTCTGTTGAGCACTTAAGTCTGCTGTTTTTCTTTTCGTTTTTTCATTCGCTAATACTTTAGAAAATGACCAAAATGCAAAGTTTTCCTGTTCTTTAATCCCCTTCCCACACCTTCCAAAGCCGCGAAGAAAGGACGGATCTGTAGAGTTTACAGAAAAACAAAAAGGAAAAATCAGTCGACAATCTGAAAATTTCACAACAGCGACGGTGAAGTCGGCCCTAAATATGTGCGAAAGTTTGAAGTTGAATGTTTGCCGACTGTGAACCCGATACGAAATCAATTAAACGGTGAAATCTTTCCGTTTACTAGGAAGCTCGAAACATTAAGTTTATTTCGCACGGTTTTGGGAGAGCAGAGAGAATATCTTTTGCATTTTCTTTAAGAGATGCTAATAAACCACTGAAGGAGAAAGGATGGCAGTTGCAAAGATCTGGAACATGAAAACTAACATAAAGTCCGACTTCTTTTTCCTACAGGTACATTCCGGGGCAATAAACGCTTTCATGCTATTTTCAGCAAGTGTCCATTTGGTAATGCGGGGGGTTTTATTTCAACTGATATTCAAAAAGTGATATCACACAGTCGTTTCAATGCCTCAACACTTTTATTACAGAAATAAAAACCTGAAAATACACATGTCCCTTAAAAACAGTTATTCAATTGACTATTCCCCAATGCTTAGCTTGAGCCTTTTGCTTAAACCGTGGCAGCGCCGAAATCTATTCTACTCTTTGTGCTTAAATTTCTGGTTGAGGACTTTAGAAGCTTTTGCCGCTTGACGGCTTCTTGAAGATCCTGAATCCCGTGTAAGTGTTTTCCGCTGCACAGGACGTTTTGCTTGAACTGCTGCAGCTACGAGGGTAAAAGTAACTGCTGTAGTAGGACAACCAAGCACTGTTGGAGCTGTACGGAAACTTGAGGCCGACCACGTCACCATATTCCACAGGGTCACCATCCTCAGCGTCTTTGGAGAAGATCTGAAAAGTGGCGTAAGAATACTTGAGCCAGTTGTTTTCCTTCATGGAGCCTTTCAGCCTGTTAAAAACAATAATCAAAACATTCAGCAGTCAGGAAAATCACATATTGAAATATCACTAAACTGATTATTTGACCGAGATGCAAAAACAAATTCTCAGAACTGGCAATGCGGTAGAAATTTATGGCAATCCGAAGGAGGACTTAACATTTCGAGATTGAAATTGAAACAGATTGATCTTCTTTTGCAAAAATTGCAAATCTGGAAGACTTTCTGGCCTACAAACAATACTTACGATGTTATGGAGCACCTGCTGTGGGAGGATGCACGGCACTTGAGTCGGCAGTGGGGACCGCACGCTTTGGAGCTGAGCGACACTGTGTCACCGCTGTCGATGGGCCGTCCGTTCCCTTTGTCCTTGGCAGTGATCGTAAACGTCGCATTCGACGAACAAGAAGACCACTTCGATGAAGACATAGTAGTACCGGAGCAGTTATACCACTTGCAGCATTTACAGTGCGGTGAACAAGACAACAAGTAATCAGAGTAGTTGCTGTTTGCTGATCGCAAAACAATCAGATCTCCACTGCGGATGACTGGTTTCCTGGGGGCTTATAAAAGAAAAAAAGAAAAATGTACCACTCATTAAACAGTGCTGTTGCAAGCTCAGCTGAAGATGGGCGAAGGAAAACACGCTAAAATAAATTCACATGCTCTTATGTTGTTTGTTTAAAAGCGTTTTCAGTGGTCAGTTAAACTGGAAATAAAACAAAGCCTCGGGGAAAAAATTTTTATGTGCACAATTTCGATTGCCGTGCCTCGATACCTTTTCTATGTAACTTTTCATCTATGCTTCCGAACCGTTTTCTTTCCTTAACTGATCCTCGCGGATACAGTTTGTTAAACTAATAAAATTCGACACATTGGAAGTTTTCACTGAGCACTGGAAGTTTTCACCGAACGCAGTCGACATTACCACTTGTTTGGCTGCTCGAAGCCCCGGACGCACCGGATAAATTTTTGCCGCCAGCCAAGAAAATTGCTACAAAAACGGCAACGCTGAAGCACTTCATGGTTAAGTCTCAGGGGTTTTCTCTCTTCTCTTGCCTGAACGTCTAAGTTCTGAGCACTTGAAGGGTCAATCACGACTAATTTTACGAAAGATGATGTGGCATTTAGAAAATTAGTTCTTTATGCGTTTAAGCGAAACATGTTCAAAAAGTTCGCTAACGTGTTCCGCGCGGTGTTGTTTATAACAAGTCTATTTATGACATCTATTGAAAGATGAAGCTTAACTGACGTCTAAACAAGTGAGGTTTCAAAACACAAAAACTGCGGGCTTAATATTCAAATAGTGTTCAAGAAAATCATTGATGCATTTCCTGAAGACGCTAACCCTGTGTCCGTCGCGCACCGAGACTCTGTAAAATACAAAATCTCGGATATCAAGGAAGTGTATCGCTCGCTCACTGGGTGTGGGAGTGAGAATCACGCTTAACATCCGCGTTCAACTCCATGTCTAGAAATAAGAACAGTGGTTTTGATAAGCAACCGACAAAACCACGGTTCGTTGTTTCTGTAGGTTTTTCGGGAGTTGTTAGCGTTTTTCGCTTTATGGCAGTGCGAAAGTTCCAACGCGCAAAAATAAAGGGAAAAGTTAGCTGCGCATGTGACGTTTCAATATGAGAATTCACATGAAGGATCATTTTAAAAACAGGGAAAATGGCGATAAGGCGAAAGTGTCTCGGGCCAATATGTGCAACTTTTTGTCTAAGAAAATGAACTGGAAATAGTGAAGTAGAAAATCAGTAAAGATAAATTTTAGATTTTAAGACTGTTGTCACAGAAAAGTAGCGAAACATTATTAATCAGAGTTGTGCAAAAGAAACAAGTTGAACACCAATTATCCGGCCACAGAAATATGGCCGTTTAACGGGGTGGCAGGATTGAAGGTGTTTTGCATGAAGAAAACGACTGTTCACCTAGTTCCGGCGAAAACAGAAGGACTATTTAGAAATAATAAAGAGCATTGCATATTTCATTGGCGGCGAATCTATGCATGGAATAGTCCTTACATTAAATAAAAAGCTTAGAAAATGACCAAACGAAACTATAGCTAGGTAAAAATATTTGAGTTTGAATGGACACTTTTATTGTTAGTCTACACTCTGTACAAGGCCCCCCCTCCCTTATCAGCTGCGGCTACGGCTCCTACTTGAACCGGCCCATCGGTGACTGCCATTTTGAAACCCTTTCTCCTGGTATGCGCAAGTTTTGATTTTTAGTAGTAGATAAAAAAAGGCGACCATGGATGATTTGTATTGATTCTTCTTTGAAGATCCCATTCAACTGAACAAAAGATGTTGTGACGATCGTATTGCCATAGCAACGGAGAGCAATCCCAATTTGTGACGTCACTTCAAACTTTTCAAAATGGCGGACGAAGAACTTGAGAATTGATGAAAGGGTGATAAACAAACAATTTGTGAGCCTAGAGTACATTTTGATTATGTTCTATGGTGTTAAAATGAGGAAATCAAGGTAAGGTTGTTCCTCAGTATCAGTGAAATTAAGATATGTTGTGTTGAGATAACTGTGTAATGGGAAACAGCATTCGAATGCGAGTTGACATCAGCTGTGTGACAGTCTTTCAGGTGATCGAATCTTTGTTTTTTGACCGTGGAAACCGTAAGCAAAGTTTCTATTCTTGTTTGGTCAAATGTGGGTAACGAATAGCAGTGTATTAAAAAATCAAGAAAAATAAGATCTTAAGGTTTTTTATACTTCTAATGTTCTAATGTACCGTTACCATGCCAGTTCTCGATTGAAGCTCCATATAAGACTTAAGCTTAACTTTATACACATAAGTTCTTAATTACGCATTATATTCTTATATGAATTTCATGTATAAATCATAGCTTTTAACGTTTCCTTTGTAAATCGGAACTAGGACGATTTCTTAACGAGTAATTGAGGTAGATATTATCTGTAAAAATTATGACCATTTGTTTACATCAGTTTAAATTCAGCTGTTTAGATTAATTTAAAGCTTATTTCGTGCATGATTTTCTGCTTTGAAATTCACCATTGTTAAAGTGAATTCTAAATTGCTGTTGGCGACAAGTCATCAAAAGAGAGAGTCCTAGAACTTCTGCTTCAAACTTTAAAGGATACTGCACAAACTGTGATACTTGAACTGTAACTAATACTGCTTTTTTAGTGTCTTCATCGGTTGTTAACCTGTGGCTCCAATGATCAGGGGGCACCCAGCGAGAAAATTTAAGCAAAAAACTTGAGAATCATTTTCTACTTTCTTAGATTGTTTCACAGCTTTTTAAAGGCATATTTGTGTAGGCTAATACTGATTGATATGTTTGGCATTTTTAACTGAAAATTTAGGTGGAAGAAAATTTGAGGAAACAGAATCCTATCCGCCGAATTTCTGAGCTGCTGGTGGCTCGACTCCAAAAATGCTAGCTGACCTTATTTTGCACTCTAAACGACATATTTCTCCCTACGAAAACAATAGGAGCTAATCAGTCCTCTTATTACAAAAGGCTGCGGTAATGTTTCGCCAAAGAAATCTCTAGCTTTCACTGCAATTAAATCCAAAGCCCTTCCGAACAGATATTTCCTGAAACTAACCGTTGGGTGCCCCTGAATGATGGTATGTAAATTAAACCCCAGTCAAACAGACTCACCATCATTCAACAAAATGGTAAAGGGGTATTATGCCTAATGTGATTTGGGCAAAAATTATAAGCTTGTGACGGGACTGGAAATAGCTCAAATTAAGCTGTGATCTTGGCCCATTGTGACATTTTCTTTTTTCGAAGTGAGACAGATTATGTGGCCAAGGACTGAAAATGCTTGCTGAAAAATTTTTTTTTTCAGCCTGACCTTCACTTTCCCAGGACGTCTTTTACACTTTGCGTATTCCTGATAGAAATTGCCTCAGTATATTAAATATATCAACCAAACTGTGGTGTTAATTATTTGCACTACCTGTAGGGTTTCCCACGTACACATGTATGTGTTTAGCAATCAATAATTGTGTGATCAATCAAGCCAAACGAACTTTCCATTAGCTTAATCTGCAGTTTCCAGAGTGTGGTTTTTTTTCTTCAGATATTAACTTGACTTACAAAGTGGAAAAGGAAAAAGCTGCGAATGTTCTAGGGGGGATAATTAAGTCTAGAAAATGATTTTATGCATCTAATGTACAGATCTCTCCAAGATGTTTTTGGCTTCTAACTTTGCTCCAATACAAAGCATGTAAATATGGCATCTTATGCAGAGGGGGTGGACCCAGGAGAAAAGGGAGGCAGTGCTTGGGAGATAGGGAGTGGGAACAGGGAGTTATTCCTAAGGGTTCAGGAAGTGGGGGAAAAGGAAATATCAAACAACATTCCATGATATTTTGCAATCGAAAAAGTGCCAAGAAGTGGGACCCAGCAAAAAGAGATTTTAACTGGGATTAAACTGGAGGTGCAGTAGTGTAGTGGTCAGCATATATAGGTCTTTCGATCAAAAGAACAAAGGGTAGTGATACTCCTAGTCACTTCATGCTATGGAAACCGCAGTTAAGTGCTGGCTTGCTGAGCCTCATGGCTTGTTCAATCCAGTGGATTGAACATGTGCCACCATGTTAAGTTCTCTGTTCAAGCATCTTTATTCGACTGATAATCGTTTGAAATTTTATAGTAATACACATGGAGGGAAGTCTAACACAAGAACTCCACATGTTGAGTGTCCTGTTACATAATATTTACATACCACCTTACTGGGATTTAAGTGTACAGGAGAAAGGACATTGACCCCGATTTCCCTCTCCCTAACCACCCCCCCCCCCCCCCCCACCTTT
>Ga0126336_10001715_pt1 | contig 11814 bp, 9 predicted proteins | sample SidCmetagenome_FD_92530 | JGI IMG/M metagenome (GOLD analysis project Ga0126336, IMG submission 92530) | Coral microbial communities from El Islote,Puerto Morelos, Mexico - Siderastrea C C metagenome | ecosystem: Host-associated > Invertebrates > Cnidaria > Coral | place: El Islote,Puerto... | reverse complement strand
TAGCAATAACTTGTTTCACTTTACTGTTGATCGTGACAGCTGTTCGCTTCCTCGAATAATTTTGCTTGCTGTCCTTGCTGCCCGACAATCCAGAGGGACTTCTTGAAGTCTACTGTGGCACCTGACTTTCCTTTGTAAAGAAATACACGCACTTTGCGTGTATGAATAACAAAAGGTTTCATCCCTTGCCAAAATACACGCAATTCACGTGTAATTGAGGTACGTGTAATAGCTCGTGTAAAATTTTACTCGCGTGTTTCTTGCGTGTAATTTGAGTGTATTTTGCGTGTAAATCCGCCATGTTGCACACATTTTACGCGCATGTAAGTGCTGCGATCCCTTTGGCCAGTACTGTACAAGAAATTATTAAGAAACAATTTAATATATCTTTATAAATATACGCTATTAACCCACACTATTTTAAAGCTTGCTGAAAAGCCATCGCTGTAAAAAAACTATGTTTAAAATGCTCTGTTCTGCAATGAGGCAATGAGATGTCATCGGCGTGACGCAAATTACAGCCATGCACCTCATTTGTTGCGACGCAACGGGATGTTTGAGAACAAAGGTGAGGTGGGGTCGCAGGCATTAGTAAAGGTTCTGGATAACCTGGTGGACTTATTTTGGGTAGGAAGATCATGCAGGACTTTTTCCAGGGTTGAGAAAAAGCGAACATACCTCACGGATCAAACACTTGTCTTAGTTTCACAAACTTCATTTAAAGGACAAGTGAAAGGAAAAACTGTCTCAGACTCTCCTGGTTTTTATTATGCAGAAGAAAAGGACTTTTTTTAAGGTTACATTCTGGGTGGGTTCCCTTTTTTAGAGCCAGTTTCAGCCTAATAGGACTTTTTTGGGTGTAAAAATTTGTTCTGGCTATCGGGTGGTTGCAGAAAATATCCATATCCTCTCCACAGAGGGTCATTGGAAATTCTGAGGGGGAGGGGGTCTTAAAGGCCAAAAATTTTAAAGAAAAGTATGAGCCTAAACTGGAATTTCCAGAGGGGTGGGGGGTTCAAACCAAAAACCCTCCGTGGGGGGTATGGATATTTTCTGGAACAACACGTTATGCCAGACTAGGTCCCTGCTAGGAGACTAATGCATTGTTGGATTCAGAGAGACTCTCAAACATCTCAGATTTTTTGGAACCCGTGCTTTTAGTTTTAACTTTGATGTGCAGTTAGTAAATGTTTCAATCATGTGTAAATTTATGAGAAATCATTTATGTTAAATGATAATATTATCATTATTCTATTTATTCTGGCAGACATGTAGTGCAAAAGAGGTCTGCATTGGAGTGTTAGAACAGCTAGACTTGGTGACAACTTTTCATTTAGAAAAGTTTGTTTTTCTGCTTGACACACTTAAAATAGGTAAGTCAAATATGATACCGGTAATTCAAACCTTAGGTATGGGCATTTAATTTAATACAGTCGAAGCTCTTTGAGCAGACTTTCTTGTAAGGGGACGCCTTAGTTTATGGCTGCCTTGACAATACCCCATATGAATTCTCATTATACAAACCCTGCACGTATGTACAGATTCCTGTAAGTGTCACTTCATACACTTTTGAGACTTGCAAGTTGGGTTTTTGTGTTGTTTCTAAGCTCTGTAAGCTGACATTAGTTCTCTTATCACTTAAAGGGCCGGGACAGTCCTAGTTTGTGTATACGTGCAGTTTTGGCTGTCTGCGGCATTGCATAAGACAGTAGAACAAACAATTCTTTTTATGATAGTACAGTATTTTGCCTATTAGTACTGTTTAGCGTGAGTGGTAAAAGCTACACTAATTGGTCACCTATTCCTTATACTGGCCACTTATGAGAACGATTCCTCCAAACAGCCAGCTTCAGATCCAGTTGCAGACATATTTTTGGCTTTCTGGCGGTGTCTGCCTGTGGGAGCTTTGACTGTTATCAGAAACCCTAAACAGGATCTTAGTAAGATATGATCCTGGTGACCTAACAGTGTAAGCTCTGATAGGATCCTATCAAGCTCTTGTAGGATAGGATCTTGTAAACGATCCTTATACACTCAAACTAACAAAACTGTGAACACTGAAAATATTTCTGGAATGTTCATTGTGTTTTGACCAATCACATACGAGACCTTGTAACCGCAGAAAACGTTATGGGTTTCTCAGTCAGGAATCGAGTTGGTTCTCCATTTGTTTTGAAAGACCTTCATCTTAACCTAAAAGAATTTAAATTATTATTTCTTTCTATCTTAGAGCCACATACACTCCGGGAGTGAAAAATGTGTGAGTGGTCTTTGGCTTGTTGCGGCTGCATTGTAGTAATGGCCGTGGATTGTCGAAACCGGCATTTATTATTATTCAACAGCCTGGTGTACCATTGCTAAATTGAAAATGTGTCATTTTCAAAATTTGCAACTAAACATTGTATATACATATGATGCAAGCCCAGCTCGAAGGCATGGATGATTTGGCCTAAATGAGTCAAGTCAACTGTGCTATCAATGGGTGAATTTGGAGGGAGAACATTGTAGTTCTTACATCAAGGTGAAATAATAGCAGCTTGAGTTGCTTTTATTTGAATGTCAGAAACGCTAATTGTTGCGTTAGCTTGTCGAAAATTTTTATTCTCCAAAAGCACTTTTAAAAACCTATTTTTGCTTGAGTTGTGCGTGTGGCTCTCAGATAGAAAAGAATAGCACTTTCAATTTCTGTGAGATAAAGATTAAACCTTGACATCTCTCGAAACAACTCGAGAACTAACTCGATTCCTTGACTGAGAACCCATTCGTTTTCTGCAGTTACAAGGTCTCGCATGTGATTGGTCAAAACACACATTCCAGGAATATTTTCAGTGTTCATGGTTTTAATTCTTAGTTTGAGTGTAAGATCCTTTAGGATCCTGAGTAGGATCTTGTAGGTTCTTATAGATCATGATTTAGATTAGCGAACAATCCTATTCCTAGTAATTTTCTCATTCCTGTGTAGGGTCCTATAAGATCCTTTTGGATGTTAGGGCCGATTTAGATGGTATGATTTTTGCTTACAACTGTTGTATGTGACTTGCTCACGTCACATCTGCAACATGATTCGTGTCGTCTAAATCAGATTTTCAACATCTTCACGATAGTGGAACACGGCTGAAGTTTTGAAACACGTTTTAAAACCTTACAACAGTCGTAACCACAATCAAAATGCTTGAACGACAAGTTGTTAATTATGATCTTTGCTTGACGCAAGCAACGCGTGCTACAAAAAATGCATACGATGGTCTTAAGGACGTTCGCACCCAAAATCTTCCCACGTTCAGATTTTTTCCAAACTTTTGCTGTAGTTAGATAATGACCAACTCATGCCAGAAAAGCAAAAAAATTGGGGGGTCACCATGCTCGTTTCGGAGGTAAGGTGTATTGGAAATTTGTTTGTAGAAGGTTTGGTTAGGTTAAGGCGAAATCGGTTTTCTTGCTACAAGGAATAAAATAAGTTACGTGGAGGACTCTAGATAATGCTGATTTATTTATTTCATCGCAAATAGGGCTATTTAGTACATTTTTGCAGGTAATATCGTTTCTTCAGGTAAAATTAACTTCACAGAAGGATAATTGTAAGTCATATAAACCTGCATTCATAGAAAAATTCAATCGTTTATGAGAAGAAAAGCAATAAAATTAAAACTTCTTATGTTCAGAATTTTTTTGTTTTGGGCAAAATGCAGAAAACCAGCTGTAAAGGAAGTGATTTATCGAAAAAACAAGAATGGGGTCACCGTGTATTTAAGAGAGTTAAGCATGTTTCTGGATACAAAAATACCCACCACCACTGTATTTGTCTATATTTCTTACTCAGCGCGATTCCTTTAAACATTTTGGCCTTTGAGACGCCCCTCCCCCTCGGAATTTCCAATGTCCCTCTGCAGTGGGGATATGGATATTTTCTAGAACCACATAGTCTGACCTTCTTATTCCCATTGAAAGTCTGATGTACTAACCACTACACCACTACACAATCATACTGTCTCATTCTGTTTGACAAGCAATCAACAGGTTAGAAGATAAAAAGTTGAAATTTGTCAGTATGGTGTTACCATGTGTTGTACGAAACATAAGAGGTATTCAAGTAACAGATGGTATAATTGGAAGGAACTTGAATAAAGAAGAAGACAAGAAAAACCTAGTGCTACAGCCTGCTATGGAGCATGTGCTGGACTTTCTCAGGCCACTGGTGCAAGAAATCAATTTCCAGTCATCCCATTCTGAAAAGGTGAGATACTTTGCCAGTTGTGAAAGTACTGCTTGTATCTGGTCTTCAGGTCTGTCACAAGGGCATACCTGCCAACCGTCCCAATTAAAACGGAATTGTTCCGATTTTTGAGTTTCAAAACCTAAAAAAATTGGCACATTCCTATTTGCAAGGGGAAAAAAGACATTTTCTTTTGTAAAAATTTGCAACTGGGTTGTTAAAGTTTTGTCTTGACTCTTCTAAATCCCTTCGTTTGGTGCAATGCATTAAGTACTTGAGACCATTACACAACTCCTGGGAATTCTAATGCTAAAACAGTACAGTGCATGCAATAAATTTAAAAATTAATACAAAAACCCTGGAGCATCCTTGACCCTGCTCAGTGCTGGAGGCAGGATGCTACCCCAGGACTGGGCTGAGGGGAAGGGGGTGTCCCTATTTCTGACTTTATGAGGTTGGCAGGTATATAAGGGCTGTACCAGTAACACCTGTTGAGGCTGAGTATGCTTGATGAGACCTCAATATTACAGGTGAACTTGGCCTAGCTTGTTGGTATAATTTATTCTCAAAGCAGCAGTTTTGTTACGGGTGTAAAGGTCAACCACAAGGTAGCAGGTGTCAAAAACCTTGATGACAGCTGCCTAGTAAATATGTTCTTTCAGAGAATGGAAAACAACGACTAAAGTTGGTCATCCATTTGATAGCTAGCATCCCTTCTACATTTCCCATTCCTGGACCCCGTGGCCACCTGCAACATCTCGCACTTTTAAAAGAAGTTATTATACAGATGCCTGCCATGACATTAGACCCCACATTTTACTGATGCCATCTATGCAGGCTTACCTGTCTTTTAATTAACCAGATTGTGTAGTTCCAGAAAAATCCATACCCACCCTGTGGAAGGTCATTGGAAATTCCTAGGGGGGAGGGGGTATTAAAAGCCAAAATTTTAGAAGCAAAGTATGAAACTAAACTGGAACTTCTTGGAGCGAGGGGGGTTGCAAAACAAATAACCTTCCGTGGGGGAATATGGATATTTTCTGGAACTACACATTGCATTAAAAGGACAGCACACTTGATTGTGCATAGCCTGGGGAAACAGCCAACGTTTTGCGAGGCCGCAGAAATTCCATACTGATGATGTTCACTACCCAGCTCTAGGTAGTGCTTCTGACTGGTTGAAACGTGAGGGAATTTCGTTTCAACCAATCAGAGGCACTACTTAGATCTAAGTAGTGAACGTCATTAGTATGGAATTTCTGCACTCGTTACTCAGACGTTGTTTGGCGAGGGCTCAAGTGGCGACCTTGCAAAATGTCGGCTGTTTTCTCAGGCTAGATTGTGCATGCTGTGGTTCTATCTGCAGCTGATGGCTTCAGGTCTATGATGTGTTTCACATTTTGGGAATAAAGAGGCCTTAATTTGTTAGTTCTTTTATTGTATAAATCAGTAGATGAGGATATTTGTGTTTAGTTTTAATATGTCTAACATTTGTTTTTAGACATCCTCTGATTCATACATCACTAGCTTGCAACAAGAGATCCTTAGATGGTAAGTACTGTTATACCCTTCAAATGCTCTGAGAGTTCCCTGATTTCATCTCACTCTGAGGCTAATCACAAGAATTAGTTATTTTAGGCTTTTTTTGTTAAACTGGTAAGCAAACAGTCATCATTGGTATTTCCATACTGTGCTATGCTAGGGAGTCTGAAAGTTCTTAGTAATTGAACCAGGAGGTCCTGAGTGCCAACCAGTAGACTCTTTGGGTGGTAATAATGTTGACTTCAACACCTAGACAACAACTGTTTTCACTCATTCTTTGACCGGCCCATAGTTACCTACTGTACAGTAGAGGCACTAAGTTATCCCTGTGTTCTTTTCACAAGAGATCCCCAAAGGCAAACACAGAAGTCTTTTTTTCTGGGCAACCATCATCTCTGTCTCCTCCAGCACAGCCTGGTCGAATAATCTTGTCACTCCATTTAGTAATACGTTATCCAAATTCAGAACAAGAATCATGGAATAAAATAATGAATAAATAAGAAACAGAGGTTTGCTTTACTCTGTGAAGGATATTTGCATTAAATTTAATTTGAATTTTATCACTTTTGTATAGCTTGATTCAACTGCTTGATTATCCCCTGGTTTTCTTGGATTTATCAAAGGAGCCTAAAGAAATAATTGACTCTGAAGACGAAGATGATCATGAATCAAATCCAGAGAACGAGCCAGCTTCAGTGGTGCTACCATATAGACAGTATGCTCAGGAAGTTATGGTAATTAGCAATTTTTTTATCTGTTTCAAATAAGTGTACAAAACCTTGCTGTAATACCACTTAAGGACCTTCGCGTGAAAAACTTATACAACACAGATTTTTTCATACTTTGGCTACAGTCAGATAATGAGTTACCTATGTCAGAAATGCAAAAAAATTGGGGGTCACTGACTTTGTTTTCGAAATAAAGCACGTGGAAAACTACCCCAATTTTGACAAATCGGCCCTCGTAACTCGAAAATATGGCCTCAGTACTTGTTAGTTGAATAATATTGAAAATGATTCCTTGTAGACCCACTTTCTTAGCCACATGTTAATTAAGTGGGTCTGTCAAGTAAATAATTTGAACCGGTGTCATCCTCTTAGTTGAGCTCAACCTCTAAGATGGACTTTTGCGAACACCTTGCGGCTACAACAATAGCAGAATTCGATGATGCAAGGGCAGAAAAGCTGAAAAAATCGAACTTCCACAACACAGATTTTCTTTACTTTTTAACAAAACGTAGATAATCGACAAAGAAAGTGATCTATCAAAAGAAAATATGGGGTAACCGAACATTTAAGAGAGTTAAGCCCATGCATAAATATTAAAGTGCCCACTAGCGCTATATTTCTCCACATTTCTTCAACAGCGTGCGCGCTCAATGCGTGATGTGGCATGACATCGTGAAGTGAATTGCATGCGCAGTAAGGATGTGCAGAAACAATTAGCGCGAACGTCCTTACTATTTATTTACATGTGAAGTGAATTTTTCGCTGAGAAAAAAAGGTGTTTAATTTTTTGGTTTTGCCAACAGAAATCCTTCAGATTTCACTGCCATCCAGGCAAACTGCCGGGATAAAGCTGAGTGATGGCTACTTAACCCCCTAACCTGAAGTCCATTTTAATGAAATGAACTGACATGAAATTTGTCATCATTTTATCAGCCTGCATAGTGGGGGAAATTAAGTTACTGTGTGTAGCAATTAGTGATCGCATGATTTGCTTGCAAATATCAAAAAGAATGGTTCTTGGTTCACTCTCAGCTTACTGATCTTAACCCTTAAAGCGCTAACAGTGATGAAAATGAAAATTCCCTTTACATCATTACTACTTATTCAAACATTCAAGTGATGAGAATTAGGAGGTGATCACTAAGGACAAATTCTCCTTACTAGTTACTGGAGAACAGTAAGGAGATTATGCATTTTTATATCAGGGTTTAAAGGGTTAGAAAATGGAGGGTTCAGGAGGATGGTCATCACAGATGCATGCATAGCAGTTTGAAACAACCTTGAATGTCCTTTTATTGACTTACATATGGGTTTCCAAGAATTCCTGAAGACATTTTGGACTGGAAAAAAACTTCCCAGTTGTGAAACAGTTTTTGGGCATGAAACATCTTCAGATGCTTGGAGAAACTCACATCTGTATTGAGGATGGTGGGGCTGTGACAATGGTGCTGATCATAAAACCGGTTAGAATTATCCTGTCCCTGTTAAGGAGTTCTTTCAACCCCTGGCCAAACGGAGTCTCAAGTTATCACAAATTGTAGACTGCGAGTAGTCTCTAATTTTGGCGATGGCGATTACCCTCGCAGTCTACACAAATTGAAAACTTGTAGTAACTGTGACTCTATTTGGCTATAACTTGCGTGGACTTGCGTCCACTTTGATCGAGCTTCAATTTGCATGCAAGTGAACGCAAGTTTTTAACGTTTGGCCAACGCAAGTCGGCGCAAGTTGGTTTCAGTATTGTTTTCCTTTGTATGGGCACGCGTGAAAGGCTGCATTGAAATGGCTTGAGATTTCTAAACTTGCGTTGACTTGTGACTCCGTTTGGCCACGGCTTTAAGGTGAGAAAAGGAGAGACTTTGACAGAAAAAGTAACTACTTGGTGCCTCTGACAGATTAAAAATTAATGAATCTGAACCACGCCCACAAAAAGAGATTCTGCCACATTTTCAAAATTCCCAATGAGCACCCTTGTTACTTTTACACGGGAGTAAAAGTATTATACATATTATACTGTATGGTCTGTAACTCTGCTTTTCGTTTAATGACAGGAATTCATTCAGGTGACCAGTGATTCCTATGTGTATGTTTACCTCATGGAACATCTTTGGAAAAAGACGCGTGAAAAACCAAGCAAAACAGTTAATAGTGATACAGCTGCTGAGAATAAAATTTCAGCAGAAGTGGAAGAGGAAGAAGGTAAAAAAGACAAGTCTGTTATGCAGTTGATGCCCTTAGGGCTCTAGACAAATATATCTATCTGTACGAAAATTTTACAGTAACTAACAGAAGCGTCTTTTGATTGTCACCATTCGTCTCTTCCGTCACTTAAACAAAGTGCCACTAACTGATTGTAAGCAAGGAACAGAATGAAGTGCTCGGTGCATGTCCTAGGTTAAAATGCTATTTAAGCCAAATTAAAAAAAGAAGCATCAGATCTTTCTAGGTTATTTTGAATGGAAAGTTAGCATCTTTTAAAAATGTCTCTTTCAAAAATGTTAGATGGAATTCCTCGAATAAGCGACGCATCGGGACCGCGGCGCTTACTCGGGGCGGCACTTATTAACTTTTTTGTCCCAAATGCGGGGCTTATTCGAGGGCAGCACTTACTCGATTAGCTACGGTAAATGAGTTTCATAAACACAAGATAAACAGAAACTGAAAAACTAAGGGAAAATAGATGAAGATAGCACATAGTTTACGTTCTAGTATGAACTTGTTTGAGAATGCCAAGGAATTGTTTTCTAAGAAAAGGTGGAATATTCAACATGTCGCGAGTGTGGGACAACGAAAAATCTTCGTCCCCGACGGGAATCGAATCCATGACCTTCCGTACACCGGTCGGACGCTCTAACCACTGAGCTACTGGGAGACTCGTGGCGAGCATAGGTCATATTTACTGAGTTGGTGGTGACACGCGTCCTGCATACTGCTAGGATCAACAATGTCGAAGTGCCCTATAGGTGATAAATAAAGAAAGATGGTGAATTTTAAGCTTGGAGAAGAAATAAGAAAAGATGGAATATTCAACATCTTTTCTTCTTTGAATAACATGACTTCCTGAAAAAAACTACCCTGTGAGATCAGTATAGGAAAAGCTGTTTGTCAGAGTAGTGACAATTTGAGAGTAACTTTTATGGCAGAAATTATGATGCAGTAAACATAATAGGCCATTTCCAAGGTGCTGTAAGTCTCTCTAGCATAGTGAGACCTGTTACACATTGTTCCATATGGAAATGAGTTTAATTTGTTGTGAATGGAAACTCATTTTCATATGAAAGGCTGTGCAACAGACTTTACCTTGAAAAAAGAGGCTAAAGGCATTTTAGAAATGGCCTTTCTTGTTCATTTGCGCCTATGGGTAAGGTTTTACCTTCTTATTCAAGGACAGAAAACTGGCTATGTATTTTATACGTTTTGTTTGTTTGTTTGTTTGTTTGTTTTAAGAAAAGGTGACGTTTCCAGCACTTGGCCTGAGCTGTTTTGTTTATCTGTTGCTTGTGGAGGAGATGGGGAGCGTGTATTTTCCTTCTGTTTTTAGGTAACTATAAGAAGGTTTACGTAGGCTATGCTGGTCAACCCAAAACGTTGGTGTAGTTGTATGAGATTGGGGGACGCAGTGGTTAGCACGTTGGACTTCAGACCTGAAGGTCAGTGGTTCAAGGCCCAGTCCCTGCCATTGTGTTGTTTCCTTCGACGAGAAACTGTACCCCACATTGTCTCTCTCCACCCAGGTGTATAAAATGGATACCGGTGGCAATATACTGCTGGAAGGTAACCCTGTGATGGACTAGCATCCCATCCAGGGAGGAGTAGCAATACTCTCAGTTACTTCATGCTACAGAAACCGGGATAAGCTCCGGCCGTGTGAGCCTCCTTGGCTCATGAGCGATTTTACCTTACCTAGTTGTATGAGATTGTAAACATGGTCTTCATTTCTTTTGTGTTACCCAGCTTCAAATATTTGCTGAGAACTAATATGAGAAGTGTCTTCTGTCTTCTAAGCAGGTGAGAAATTAGTTGTCTTACGTTACGTTTTTTGGGTCAGCAAGGAAGTGATTGAAAACGCTTGTAAAACGGGGGATTTTAAAGTTGGTCGACTGGCCAAAGGTGAGATCTTTTCAAACAGAAATTTATTGGTTACTTGTCGATAGAAAAAAGGGACAATAACTGCGGTCTTTTAAGGAGGCTCTCAACAGTTGTTTTGGCCTTAGACTGTATCTTTTGAAATCAAAATTTCGTTTCCTTGATACTACACCGTCTTTTTAACGTATGACCAAAGTTTATGTTTTCATTGGTTTCCTAGCCGCAGCTGTCACCATAGCAGCGGTAACGGATATCCCCTTATTTTAAATAATGTTGATTACACTCAACTCCCGTTATTGTGGACACTTACGGGACGGAGTTATGGTGTCCATAATAGCGAGAGTCCGTAATAGCGGGGTTCCGGAAAAGAAATCGTAGAAAATGTATTTGCGGCTGGGGAATTACATGTACTGACATGTGCATCGATTGCAGTATCAATCCCAGAGCCGCTTTTGCATGTAAAAAGCTTAAAAGAAGTAGAAATCTTCATACGTTTTTTGGCGTCGTAGTATACTGGAAAATCTATCCTTTACTGATCGTTGTGGTTGTCTACATCAAGTACTTACATTTGTTGAGGACTCATTTTCAAATTTTTATGACAATTTTTCGGTGACAAATGATTTGACCGTGTACTGACACGGGTAAGCAAATTTTCTATGACAAATGTCCGTGAAGATATGTCGGCAATGCCTTTTGCACCGCGGAACATGAAGCGTCCGAAGTAGGAAAAGCCGAAAAGTTGCTCCAAATGAGAAAATTCCTTCAAAAAAAAATAAAAATAATTAAAACGTTTCTCAAGCAAAGGACTGATGTTGGGTGGACTTTTATGCCATTGATTTCAGTTGATAGAACCATAATGTTGTACTTGCTATTTTCTTGTTTTCCTTGCAGAACTGAACATTTTGCTGTATACAAGGGTTTGGTGTGTATTTTGTGAGTGCTTGTGTTTCAAATTATCTAACAAAGAGTTGTTACTCCCTGTCATGATTTTCCACTGTCAGAAATGCGAAATATGCAGTGTGTTCCATTCTGATACAAAGTTTTGAAGTCCGTTGAAGTATTCTGGCTATATTTCTAGACTTCGCAAACTGAAGTTTGGGAAATTAATAATAATAATAATAATAATAATAATAATAATAATAATAATAATAATAATAATAATAATAACAAGGTGCTTAAAAACGCATTTTACAACGTATGGAAGTCTCAATGCTTTTTACAATAAGTTATTTACCTAATCTAACT
>Ga0126336_10001714_pt1 | contig 11815 bp, 14 predicted proteins | sample SidCmetagenome_FD_92530 | JGI IMG/M metagenome (GOLD analysis project Ga0126336, IMG submission 92530) | Coral microbial communities from El Islote,Puerto Morelos, Mexico - Siderastrea C C metagenome | ecosystem: Host-associated > Invertebrates > Cnidaria > Coral | place: El Islote,Puerto... | reverse complement strand
TTAAGCTCTATTCGAAATCCGATGGTGTCGGATTCGATGCACCAATAGGTACCTAGAGAACGCTGGACAGGTAGTGTATCATGACGAAGATCCAGATCAAGCCGTACAGGTGGCCAGTGCTTTGTTCCCTAAACAAGTCAAAAGAGCTAGAGACATTTTCGGTGTGTAAAACATGGAACCTGTTCGTTCCCGACCACAATTCATCTTGGGAAATAAAGGTATGATGCAACCCAACAAACCTAAATGGATCAAACCGCAAAGCGGTGGATGGATAAGTCCCGAGGTAGCCAAACCCCCAGGCTATGATTTTACCAAGCTCTTGACAAAGTATAAAAAGACAACTACCTCTTAAGTCAGTCATTTCAACATGGCAATGGATACCATGGTCAACTCGGCTCTTCACCTTTTCAAAGTCCCACCCACGGACAATAGTATGGAGGCTTACCGTATGGTAACCATCCAACCCACTACCACAGGTATTAATCCTATGGAATTTATTTTACCTACCTTGGACAGTTTTGTGGATTTGGGACGAAGTTACTTTACCATGGAGTTGCAATTGAAAAAGAGTGACAATAGCAATTTGGAAGCCAGCGAAAAATTGTGGCCTGTCAACAATTTGGCTCATTCTATCCTGAAACAGATTGATCTACACTTAAATGGGACCTTGATCAGCCCTCAATCAGACACCTATCATTACAAAGCTTACTTGGAAACCTTGATCAACTTTGACCGAACCGATGGGAAAACCATCTTGGGTCCACAAAGGTGGTACAATCAAGTGGATTCCCCACCCGAATGGACAACCAACAACACAGATACTACTACAAATTCGGGTGCTGGACATAATGACTACAAAGCCTTGTCTGCCAACCACAAAGCCATGCTAGCTGCCATGACGGCTGAAACAGTCAACTATGCAGGAGGAGTCACTCGATCATTGGTGTTTAAACCTCATCTAGAAGTGTTTCACACTGGTAAAGTGATGGTCCCAGGCGTGGAAATCAAGATTAAATTTCACTTTTGTAGCCCTAATCTGTTTTTCAATGGAGTGGGTGAAGCTGGAAGACTGAAAGAAGAGGATGTGAAAGTTCGCTTTCACCTGTGTCAGCTAAGACTAAATGAAACAGTCTACATGAACCTGGCTGCCCAAAGACACAATGAAGAGGCTGTGGCTGTGTACCCTACTGTGCGAAGTGAAATTCGTACCTTTAGCATGGAAAGTACCTTGAGCCGCTTTGAGATTCGAGATTTGTTCCAAAACCGAGTGCCTGATCGGATGATTGTGGGTTTGCTTGACAGTCGAGCGTTTAATGGAGCTGTGACTCGAGATCCCTTTTGCTTCCAGAAATTTGGTTTGACTTCTATCAAGCAGATTGTCAAAGGAGAGGAATACCCTTATGAGACCCTAGAGCTGGTAGGAAACGACTCTAGCAAAGATTTGTTGGGTTACTTTCGGTTTCTACTAGCCAGTGGTGGTTGGTGTAAGCTGAAAGGCAACATGGTGGAAAAGGATGATTGGGGGCAAGGCAAAGGATGTACTCTTTACATGTACGACAATGTAGCCAATGGGTGTGCAGACAGCAGAAACCTTAACCCTAAACAGTCTGGGGACCTGCAGCTTAAATTAGAATTCCGAGCGGCTCCCAACACCAATATAACCGTGTTGGTGTATGGTGAATTTGAAAACCTGATTGAAGTCGACAAGAACGGAGCTGTGTTGTACGACATTTACCATCACTAAACATGGAGTATGTAGCCTTGACCGATCAACAGTTGTCGTATTTGGCCAAACAAGATCTTTGCTTAAAACCCGTGTTTTATGAGACTGTTTCTTGTGACGGTTTACCCAAATCTCCCAACAAAGACAAACCTAGAGCTTACATTGTCAATACAGACCCTCAGGATCAACCAGGTCAACACTGGATAGCCTTATGGACTCAAAACAATGTGTGTGAGGTGATGGATAGTTATGCCTTACCACTGGATGTGTACCCTCAAGCTAAACCTTTAAAACAGTGGGTGACAAAACATTGGAAATATGTGGTGACCAATGGAAAGTCTCTTCAAGGTCTTCACAGTCAAGCGTGTGGACATTATGCTCTGATGTATTTGAAAATCAAAACGGCTGGAGGAACGTTGCAAGATTTTGTCAAACACTTTTCTGATTATAATCGTGTTAACAATGATCACCTGGTGGGTCAATTTGTGAAACAATGGATTGTGAATGACATGTCTAGTGGTGGTCATCAAACTTGTAAGTCTCGTTTATAAATAAACATGTGTACCCTATCATATTGTCATTTTCTTGATTATGTCGTTTCAGTTTCACACCCCCTCCTCCATTTTGGTGGTAGGTCCCTCAGGATGAAGTAAAACCGTGTTTACGGAAAAACTACTGGTTAACAATTTGGATTTGTTTGAACAGTGTCCCCTAGCCATTCATTATTGTTATGGGGCATGGCAAGATCGATTTCAATCCATGAAAGACCATGGCATTGTGTTACATGAAGGGATTCCTGAATATCAAGATTTGGTCCAATGGTTTCCTCAAGGTGGAGGGATTTTGGTGTTGGACGATTTAATGGATGAAGGCAGTGGTGATAAACGGGTGTTAGATCTTTTTACCAAACATTCTCATCATCAAAATGTCACGGTGCTTTACTTGTGTCAAGATATGTTTCCTGTGGGTAAATATGCCAAAAGCATTTCTCACAATGCTCATTACATTGTGGCGTTTAAAAACCCGAGGGATCAATTGGGTGTACGCAATGTCTTGCTTCAATCGTTTCCTACCGAGTGGAAAGACTGTTTAGACACCTTTCATCACATTACAAGTCGCCCTTTTGGTTACATGTTGATGGATTTACACCCAGCTTCTTCCGATCAACATCGACTGTATGCTCATGTGTTAAAAGACGAAGGTTGGACCCGCGCTTATCAGAAACGTGGTGATGATTCGCAGAAGTGAAAGCTTTTGGAGGTGTTGGGAAAAAGTGGTGGGAGATTATTTGCAAAGCATGCGATTGGAGGATATGGATTACCAAACCATGCAAAAGGTATATAATCTGATTCAACAACGACAACCTATTGACCATCTCATTCAAGAATACAACGAAACCTATTTTCATGAACTGATGTGGACTTTAAAACAGAAAGCTTACCAATATGACAGATAAAAAGGTGATCTTATCCCCTTTGGTATCTAACAAGGACCCCGAATTGGTTCGACGATTGAATGTGTTGTATGGTTTTTACCATTGTCAATGGTGGTGTTACCGACAACAATGGAGCCGCTTCAAGTTTTATCATACGTTATTGAATGGATTCGCTTTGTTGTTAGTGGCTACTGGTATGATTGTGGGTCCTGTGTTAAAAAATAATACGTTGGTAGCCTGTTTGACCGCTGTAGGTACCTTTGTGAAAGGATGGAACGATTTTAAACAGTATCGTCTCAAGTTAATGATGGCACAATTTGCCTATACCACCTATGCCAAAGCGTTGACTGAATTGCAAACTTATGTGCGAGGGCTACCTCCGGATGGGTGAGAAACGTTTTTGATTAAAATGCATACATTGGATGACATTATTGTGGATTTCACACCACCTATACCCAAACAATGTCTAAACACCTACCAAGATGAATTGGATGGGTATAAAAACCAGGATAACTCTTTAGAATCATTACCATGGTTGTTAGTAAAAGAAGAAAAAGAAGAAAGCAAGGAGGTGCGCTAATTCGGCGCAAATCTCGTTTGGTGGATAAAATTGCGTAGGGTGCAAGCATGTTTTTAGCTGGCCCAGCCCCTACGTTTACGACAGCGTTTGGAAAATTGGGGAGTCAAGCTTTAAAAGGCATCACAGACAATATTCGACATTATCGAACAAGCAAGCGACGATGAAACGACTCTATCGTCAACGTTCCTTTTTAGAGGCGGTGTTACAAGAAGCCAACCGAAAAAAACGACTAGATCTGTTACAACATGCCAATGCGGATCAAATCAATGCTATCAGTGAACTCGCTTTAAACCTATTAAAAAACAACATTCCACTTACACCAGAGATCATGGCTACACTTCATCCGCATAAAGAAGTGTTGCGTAGTTTAAGTCAACGCAGACTTTCCCTGAAAAAAACGTCGTGACATGTTACTTCAACAACGAGGCAATCGACTCTTTCAAGGTCTATACCATTGTCTGTGTCAGTGTTTAAATAAGACCGTTCGTTGAAAGAGAGAGCACATTATCATCATGGAAGAAGTCTACATGGTCCCCAAAAAGGATTTGGAACAATTGATTCAATATTATAAGGGTGAATTGACTGAAAATGCCCAATTAAACAAAGCAGCCACCTTAGCCGCCAAGAAACATCTTTGGCTCAAGTCTGGGTTACCACCTCCTATTATCAATGCCAACATAAAACCTATGGGTCGAGAATTGACCAAACTGACCAAACGTATTCGTCAAGGAGGTGTAGGAGCACCACCTGAACAAGAAGAAGAACCCGATTTAGTCACCGGGGCCAGTCGAACAATGGGTGAAAAAAATGATAAAAGGCACCCCTGCAACCCCTCAACTTCCCATACCTTCCCAAAAGAGGAAGGCATCAAAACCTCGACGACAATTACCCAGTCGACCCAATTCTAAACCCAACCCAAGAAGCGAAAAAAGAGAGAGGTGGAAAACTACAACCTTTACCAGGTTGGCAAGATTGGGCTGAAGGCAGAAAATTGAGGAGAAAGTTAGATTACGAAAGCGATTAAAAACATGGCTGGTACAAGAAAAGTCACTACCTTTAGAAGTAAATGCGGAGGTGCTGTGGATATTCAAAAAGCTTTGTCAAAAACAGGAATTGAATTTCATTGGCCTGGTTATCAATATTTAGGACCAGGGACCAAATTGGAAAAACGTTTAAAACGAGGGGATCGCGGCATTAATCGGTTGGACAAGATTGCAAAACAACATGATTTGGATTACGCTCGAGCAGGAAATGATTTAGCCGCGAAATGGAAAGTGGATACCAAAATGAGAAAGGCGATTGATCGTTTACCTGGCAAGAAAACCATCCCAGAACGTGTTGTCAAAAAAATAATGCAAGCGAAAAAACGATTGAAAATGTAATAAAATCAGTCAGTAAACCAGTCGTTGTTATCTGCCAACTTAATTTGTTATGATTACAAAGGTTTTCCGAGAAATCCTACATTCTTTGCAAAACACTGTTTGCGAAAGTTAGTTACAATCATCAATGTCCTAAACGATTTATTTACAATCTCCGATGGAAAACTATGGAAAACTCAGTTCATTGTCCAGCATAAAAGCCATATGGTAAAGTGTTCATGGTTGCAGGGTCAATCACTCTCTTATCAAAGACCAACTTGTAGAATTTGGCCTCTGAGTGGGTTTCCAATGTGTAGTTCTTAGGATCCCGCACGATTTGAAATTAATTTATAACCTGATGTTCCCTGGGTTTGGCTAATGGTTGTTGAATCTCTGCTAACACGTTGTCTCATTATCTCGTAGTTAAGCTGTTCCTTGCCTTCTGAATTCAGTCTAAATCCACGCACTTTGCACTCAATCTTTCCATTTTTGGTAAGATATCCATAATTTTTTGGGCCGCCCGATACGAATTCCACGATGTAATCTCCAGGGTCACATTCGTCGGTGAATTCACCCAGATAGTTTCCTTAGACCGGTTGTGGTTCTTCAGGTTCATCGGTGTGTTCCACAAACACAACGGAATCTGTGTCATAGTAAAGGACACGATCTCCTAACAGTTCCAAGGCTCCATATAACCGTAGGCGAGCCCAACAGGTCGTAAACTCTGCGATGAAAATGTTTAGGTGAGGGCTGACAGGGACATCTTCTTCTTTGTACTTGTATTGCACCTCCACCATGTGATCGTTTCGAACGGACACTTGGCACACTTGGATGGCATCGGAGTCAAGGAAGTTGTGGAACTCCAGAGGATCGTTAAACACTTTGATTTGGGTCTTTAAGTTCTGTCCAAATTTACCCCACATAGAATTCAAGGCGATCTTAGCCACAGAACGGAGGCCAGCATTGTATTCAATGTTCTCATAGTTCAAGTGGATCCCTTCTTTCTGATCATAATCTTGAATATACGCTTGCTGTTTTTCCTCGTCGTCTCCCACTTCACTAGGCCATCCCGAGGCTTCTTGTTTCAATTTCAACCAGTTGTTGACATAGGTGGCGAACAATCCTTCATAGCTTTCCTCAAAGTGCCAGACTTCATAGATGTGTTCTATATCGTAACCGAGTTCCACTGCTTTCTCCAACTCTGGAGTGCACCAAGTACCTGTGAGGGTTCTTTGAGCTCTGGTATGATGGCAATAAGGTGAACGCATCAGCAACAGTTTCTTCAAATTTTCCTCCATGCAGCTAGGACATAGTGGGAAGGTTAACTTCTCTTCTTTTCTTGATGGCAACACAGGGTGGTACAACCCGTAAGGCGGAACGATTTGGCATTTGACAAAGCCAAAATAATCGGAAATGTCTGTCATTTCAGGCTGGGAGATGAAGGTAGGATGTCCGATCGGGTAACGGCCGGTCTTGTTTACCCAGGGGTATAACGAGGTATAATCAATATACCGGATTTTTTCGTTGGACCCTGCTTGATAATAAAGTTTGGTAGCGTTCGTGCGACCACCACTAAAGGCATCACGCGGTTCCAGCGGCTCTGCAAACTCCGATCGTTTCACAAAGTCTTGGATCTCTGGCTGGTTTTCTTTCATTTTTCTCCACTGACATTCCCAGATTTCCACCACAGTGTAGCCTTTACTCTTGAGGGTCTGAGTTCGGTTCTTGGTGCGTTCGTACACTTCGTAAAAGGTAAGGTCTTCTAGGCGCTGATGCTTTTCGTGTCTGACAGGGTAGCAGCTAGGACATCCATGAAAGAAACACCCATGGAATTCGTAAATGGTGTTGTTATCCACACAATAACCATCAGCATGGTACGGGGTTCCCGGAATGGCAAATTCTCCTTCGTTGTCAACATGGCAGACATAGTGGCGATAACTTGGGTGCGAATGGTCCGGGTATGCCATCGCCATCAAGTCGTGGGCCTCAAGATCCTCCGGGGTGAGTTGGTTGAGGGCTTCTTGGCGAAGTTGATGATCCACCCAATGTAACCATTCTCTCGCCACATTGGATTGATTGGCTTTAGGTTTCCATCCATGCACTGGCTCTGAGGCGATACTGTTGGGAATCATGTGATTTTCACGGAGATCGAGGTTGCAGGCAGAGGCAATGGTGGTGCATTCAAACGGGTTAAAGGTGGAACTTCCCTACCTGCCCTACGTCATCTGCGTCCTCTTGAAGAGGGTTCTTCATTTACATTTCATTTTGCCAGATTAATCTTGTCATTGTGGACACCATCGTGGCAGATTAATCCTGGGATTTTTCACACCGTTGTCTAACTGATCTCACTGGGTTCCCATACAACAGATGAGGGGGCCAATATAAAAAAAATGTATTCTGTAGGCCAGTCAAACAATAGTGTTTTTTTTTATATGTGTGATTAATGACCTATTTACAATCGGGAACGTGTGTCCGGCCTAACGCTTGAACATTCCTTCAAAACAAATTGAACTTGGAAAACTTAACGTTACCTTACCGAAACGAGTGTGTTAACAGACGAATACGTATGCGGTTTACTTACATCTTCTGCGCCTATTTACAAGCAGTAACGTATGTTCGACTTAATGTTAAACGTCCCTTTATATTCAACTTAAAACCATTTTGATTCTTTCTATTGCTTGATTGCGTGAAAATCCTGAAAAGAATATCCTACTATTTAAAACCCCCCAGAAACCAATAGTCGTTAAAGAAAGGGAGGGGCAACATTGATCCCCTATATCTTCTGGTTTTTGTCCAGGGCTCCCATACCAGAAGGGGCGATTGCCCCACTGCTTCGTTACTTGTTCCTCAAACTCCTCGTAAGTTAAGTCGTCATCGGTATTGCAAAAGAAGGTGAATTACTTTTTCACACCGTTGCACCAGGTTAATCCTGTCATTTGAAGGCCGAGCTTGAATGTGCCATAGAGTAAGAACGGAGTTCTAAGACAGTACGATGACGTCACATGTACAGTGAATTGAAATAGCTATATAAAGGCTGACTGTGTGAGTTGTCAGAGTTTCATTGATGATTTAAAGCGAGAACACTTTTCAGCTCTGCAGGGTTTTTTTGTAGGGAGAATGTATTACAAGCGGGTTGGAACATAGGTTATGACTTTGGTAGTGCTTTAGGATTGGGACACTGGGAAATTGGAGCACTAGTGAACAACAGTTGAAAGCGCAAAAGCCTGAGAGTGTTGACAGTGTTGCTGTATTGACATACGATTTGCGTTGATTTGGTTGTAGGATTTTTGGTTGTTTTGGTTGTTTTTGTTGTTGTTGTTGACTCGTTTTCGTTATTGGGATAAACTTGGTCCGTGTGTGTTATTTAGCATTGAATTAACTGTACTTCCACACCAGGCTGAGAGACGTCAGAGTAAACGTCTGAAGGGTGAGGCACCTAAGGTCACTCAGCTGCACTACAAGTGTTTCATCTGCCATACATCTAGTGAGATGGTTCGCAACACCTTGCGGTTACCATGCCATGGACACTTTTTGCACAAGTCTTGTTTACGGTCGTGGGAACGGAATAACAGTTGCCCTCATTGCGGACACTAGCTGTTTGAACAACGTATCGTGCCAGCAGCCCCTCACACCACTGCTAATGTTCCGCCTCCTTTAACTCGTGAACGGGTCATCGCAAGATTGGAAGAGCTGTTAGCAAGTGACGAGCTGGGTAGACAACTGGCCTTGGTGATTCGTGAAATATATCCTCCTTGTTTATGAAGAAACTTACATTCCTATAGCAGTGGACTGATGATGACTCACCAACATTATTTAGAAAAAATCGAAGGGAGATTCATTACTTTTATAAATCAATTCATAGAGAAGGTAAGAGAACCTTATGAGTATAAATATCTTACGTATAGAATTTCAGGGTCAATATATATTTTGTCAATGGTTGCCTCATGTTTTAAATCATCATCAATCATGGATCAGTCGTTGTATAAGAGACGTACTTTTTAGAAATTGATTAGAGGCACCTCACATGCTAGACGTGGTAATGATTGAACCTTTTGTCAGGGCTCATTTGGGGACTGAATGTAACCTAAGTAATACTTATGTTAGTACTCATTCAGAATGGCCAGGTTACGTTTAGTATACTTCAAAAAGTAACACGTCATAATTTGCGCTTTAATTATTTTTTCTTTCAGTGTTGTGAAGTGTACATGCTGTGGGAAATATGACACTTTATGTAGAGCGACCATAATTCATGGATGCACTTTGAGTAATTGGAAGACATGATTTTCTAACAATTGTAGAAAGTTTAGTCCTGCATGGTGACATTGACGATAGCTTAATAGATAGTAACGACCGTATTAACCTTTATTTGTACTAAATACCATCATGAGTAGTAACTCTATCAATCCCTCTGCGCAATGCTTTTTTGTTTTTCTCCGATGACTCTGACTCGATGGGTATACTTTATCTTCATCGCATGCACTTTTCCTCTTAGTAAGCTGACAAAAAAACGTAAAGTTGAAGTCCTTTTTTCGGAGGCATGGTGAATCGGCTTATATGCACAACTGGACCAATTAGGCGTACTATGTACTAAATATCTGTTGTCTAAAACATGCTTCTCAATCGAATTGCGATGTGGGCTTCTTCAATGCATGACAACAGCTGAAATAAAAAAGGACTTTCTGTTTATTTACAGAGAAGGATTACTTTCCTTAACAGCAAACAAAACGTTTAAACTTCATTCATACCTTCTGCGGCTAGTTCTTGCCCTGACGCACTAGCCAGGATTATGCACTTTTGACAAGAAAAACTGGTTTTTTGGCAAGCATTTTCCAGTTTGTCCTTTCGTTCTGTAGTCAACTGTACAGTCATTGTGACTGAATTAAGTACGAAGCCCAAGAATGTCAGCATCTGAGCTGGTACAAGCACTGATTTTTCATAACATATGGGAAAAAAGTTCTTCAAAGAGCAAGGAAGTGTCTTAAACGGCCCCATTTGCTTTGCCTCCTCCCCTCTTGATTGTGCTTGTTGTGTGTGGGGTTAAGCCTCTTCCAGTTTAAATGCTTGCTATTGCTTGCCGCTGGAGCTCTGTATTTTTATCCAAATCGTCTGGACTTGGCGTACTTGAAACTCCTGTAACGCTTGCGTTTGTGGGCGTCCATTTTGGAATCGCCTCGGCTTATCTTTTGGCTAACTTTAGTGGCCTCAGCGAGATCTTTCAGTTGCTTAGACAACTGAGAATCAAAAAGGATAGGGACTCGGTACTCCGCACTGAGCTAGAGCACAAGTGCTTGTAATCTTTATTCGGCTCTGGTTTAATGTTCTCTCAGCACCACATGTTGAACTCGAAGTTGGGGGCTCTTATTAGAGCAGTGGCATCTGCGGCCACACTAATTAAGCCTGGAACGCCAAAGACGTCTTTTGGGACTTTGTCCTGCGCTTGAACAAGCTTCTCAACAATATGAACCATTGGAATAACTCCTTTTAGAAGAGTATAGATTGCATGTGTGGCAATTTGATATTACTTGACCTCGTGTCGGGTTGGAGTTTATCCCCGATAAGATGGTTTACCTTTGTAGTCATGAGACACTCGCAGTTTTTGTGTCTGTTAATCGGTTCTGTCGGCCAACATTTTGAAAGACACAATCATGCATAAACTAGCTCAAAATGTGCTCAAAGCAGCTCATCGTTGGAAAACACTTCATAATTAAACTCACACTTAACATTAAACTTACCTAGTTCAACTTGCCAATCTTCAATAATTCCTCTGACTGTCTATTTAAAAATGTTATATACATCCTTTTTATTATGGACCACACACTCCTTAAGAGAAAGGTGTGGGATATTTTGCAGATTAACAAAATATCAACCACTCCTATCAGTTTTGAAAAATCAAATCAGCCACTGAGATAATCACCAAGGTTGACTCAGCAGTAAGAACGTTTTCAACTGTTTGTGATGCTGTGGGCCCAGTTCCCTGCTTTTGAACGGCCCGTGTATCGTCATTTGCAGGTCTGTTTGCAGTCATGGTTGATTTCAGAGGTAAGAGAAGAAACGAGCAAATCACTCATAGAGCTCATTGCGGCCTCAATGGCCAGCTCACCAGTGGACGTTGCACCATGGAAGGGCTAGTTCTGTTGTGAGAATTGTTTCTTTCCGTGGAATGTATCTTCCTTCGACTGACTCCAGCAAGGCAGCAAATGTAATGATTATGCGGGCGGGAATTACGATCTCACGTGACTTCGTAGTGCGCATGATGATGAGGCAGAATCAACCTTGTTGTTTCATTATTACCTCTTGAAAAACGCATGCTAAATACCGTAAAAGGGATATTGGGTGACTCGTTGGAATGCATTACCTTAAATCCATATTTAATGAACCCTTTTTCGATAGAGGGTTGGTTTGGCAGCAATAATATAAATAAAAGACACAACACGAGAGTAATGGGCAAAATTTTGGGTGGCAGGGAAGCACACTACTCTAGGGGTTGGGGAACCAGGAGAGGAGCTCTCCTAGGGGGAGACAAGATCGGGTGGTACCGGGGGTAGCCATCCTGGACAGAGGTCCAGATCAGTCTCCAGTAGGGTGAGGCCCATATCCTCTAGTCACTGGGAACTAAGGGGAACCAGGAGGGGGGCCCTCCTGGGTGGAGTACAGATCAGGTGGGACCGGGGGTCCACACCCTGGAATGGATATTTTTCCGGACCTGTCTCCAAGGGCTA
>Ga0126336_10001713_pt1 | contig 11819 bp, 5 predicted proteins | sample SidCmetagenome_FD_92530 | JGI IMG/M metagenome (GOLD analysis project Ga0126336, IMG submission 92530) | Coral microbial communities from El Islote,Puerto Morelos, Mexico - Siderastrea C C metagenome | ecosystem: Host-associated > Invertebrates > Cnidaria > Coral | place: El Islote,Puerto... | reverse complement strand
GTCCTGAGAAGAGCTGGAAAGTTCATTGCAGCGTGCGTGAATAAGGGCAGCTTCAGCAACTTAGGTTAGTGACTTTGTTTCATGATTGTTTCTTTGCTGATTCTTTATTTACCAATTCTTTTTGTTTTTCTAAATAACTGGCATCAGTTTAATTAGCTAGTATCATACTGTCAAACCATGACATAACAGCGTTTCAGATCATACACAATCTTTTCTTTGTTTGGAGAAAAAGTCAAAGGATACTTTTGCTTTGGGAGAGTAAGGCAGACGATCCTGTTTTTCCAAGTTGTTTTGTAATCTGGCTGCGACTTAGTCTGTTACTGACCTTCCATATGGGAAATGCTGAATGATTAGGTTGTGTTCAAACAAAAGAGGCATTAATTAAAGCTCAAAATTCCAACTTACTCTACCGCCGCACTCAGCTGTCAAGCTGCACATAAACGCAACCACTTGATGACGAACAAAATATAATATGTCATCGGAGAATCATTTTGCAAGTTAATTTCGGTGTTTCTTAAAAGACATCTTTGCTCTAACCAGATTTAAACGGAAAGAATCCAATAAAAATTAGTGACACTAATTCCGACATCTTTGCTTTGACAGAGAGATGAGCAAAGAACAGACCCGATTTAGAAAATTGTCTATACTGTAATGCGACATCCGACAGTTTATTAAGGGTCTTTTGCCCTCCAGAACGGAGTGCAACAGAACATAAAGTCGAGTCAGCGTCAACGCAAAGAATCTGATGTCAAATACTTCTGTATTATTTTATTTGTGAAATTATTGTGATACATGCTAACAATGTTGTTGTGATCGATCAAATCTGAGGGGTCCCGATCTAACTGTGATTTAAAGAGTGCTGTCGCGTTTTTTGATTTCCATGTACAGACGTAGGTTGAAATAGATTTGAACTTCAAAAGTCAATATATTCAGGGATCTCAGAGGCATGGCTGATTTATTTTTCAGCTGGCGGTAAGGCTGAGCCATTTTGTAGAATTCTCTTCTCGCGCCGATGTCTGCCTTACTGAATCCGCGCAGAAATAACGCTCAATAGTGCCCTTTTCTGTTGAATAGATTCTAAATTAAAACGTTTTACTTCAGATTGGTCAAAAAAGTGGCATGATCGAAAGTAATTCGCATTTTGTTTGGTTCTGCTTTACTTTGCTCTGTAATTTTTAACCAATTACCAAACAAAATGCGAATTACTTTCGACCCTCAATTGAAACCCCTATATATAGTGATGAAAGAGCTATTAAACTTGGTTGACAAAGAACGGTTTTCAATTGAGTGCCAGTTTCTCTTTACTACAACGCTCGATGATTGGTTAAATTACTCCCTCGACTCCTCTTTCTCAACCAATCAGATGCGCTTGACGCTAATTACTTGCATTTGTTTCGAATTCTGATTGGTTCATAGTGCTGTTTGTTTCTGTTGTGATTGGCCAGAGTAATTACTTTTGTTACGGTTTAAGAGCGGTTTTCAATTGAGTGTCGACAGTAATTCGTCTCTGTGATTGGTTTAAAAATCTCGGGCCACTTTCTCGACCAATCAGAAGTAAAACTCAAACCAATCGCGACTTGCTCGCACGCGTTTTCCCGCGCTTGGCTCCGGTTACATGTATTTGCTTCGAGTTTTGATTGGTTCATTGGGTAATTTGTGTTTGTTGTGATTGGCTGGGGTAATTACTTTGGTTTTGGTTTTACGACACTCATTTAAAAAGCGCTCTATAACACATGACTGAAAACCGCTCTTTCGAGGTCTTTTGCGTTACTGTTAAATTACGATATTTTTCTCTGCCTTGTCAATTTAATAATTACATTTTATTCAATTTAGAACATGTTACGAAAACTGGGCGCGGTCGTTGTGCTGTTGGTGGCGTTACTCGTTCCTTCTGCGCATGGCGTGAAAACTTACGACACTGGCGCTGGCCTAGTCCACAGGCTTGACGTGACACAAGATGTCACGCTAGAAAGGGGATCCACCAACTTCAACTATTTGCGTTATCTGATTGTATCCCAGCACCCGGGCTTCCCCAACAAGCGATCTCTGGTGCAGTTTGAAGACGTTCCAACTGCCTGCCCGGTGTTTAATATTCACTCTGCCAAGATGTACCTGTATTACGAATACGCGCACAAGGCGAGCTTTGACACAATCAAGGAGACTCCTTTCATCCCTCGCTACATGGAGCTGTACCTGGTGAGAAAAAGCTGGAACGAAGCTCAAGCCACTAGCACTAAACGCTTCGGTGGTTACTCGTGGTCGTCGCAATATCTGGGTTTGGATGGTACTGATGCTGAACAAACACCTCAACCAGGCAAGGTCACCATCTTTCCGCACCGTCCCAAGGGTTTTGTGGAGTTTGATGTCACAAATGCAGTTAGAAGCTGGAGAAGCGGAGTAACCAATCATGGCTTGGTGATCCGCGCAACCAACGAACGGCAGAAAGGAAGAGATATCCGCTTTGCCAGCAACGCCTCGCCCGATGAGTCCAAGCACGCATTCATTCTTGTGCGTTGTCTACCCATACAAGGGATTGAAGAGGTTTACTATACACTTCAGCCCCCTAAGTGAACATTTAAAAAAAGTTAAAATCGTCCCAAGTAGCTCTTGTCTAACTGCACTTTAGGAAACAGACAAAAAATGTAAAATGCCAAAGCTGCAAACGAATCGAGTCACATAAGTTGCAGGCAATGAAAGCTTGCAACCTTGTGATAGGCTAACAATATAAGTATCCACGCGAGTAGAGCTAATAATCATTGTTAACTTCATCAACATGTATCTTTCATTTGCTAACAGGATTGTCGCGTTCATTAATCTTATTACGTGCAATTTATTTCTGATAAATTTATGATTACATGGTGTAACTTCAAAAAGTCATTGGAACGGGATAAACCCTCATTTACTGGTTCTGAAAACTATTTGTAACATGCAGTGCGTTTCACGCTGTAAAAATAAACATTCAGAAGAATTCTGTGTTATCCATCAATCAGACAGTCAGTCAGTCAGTCAGTCAGTCAGTCAGTCAGTCAGATGTCAGTCAGTCAGTCAGTCAGTCAGACAGACAGTCAGTCAGTCAGACAGTCAGACAGTCAGACAGTCAGACAGTCAGACAGTCAGACAGCCAGACAGTCAGTCAGACAGTCAGTCAGTCAGTCAATCAGACAGTCAGTCGGTCAGTCAGTCAGACAGTCAGTCAGTCAGTCAGTCAGTCAATCAATTAATCTGACGGTAGAATCAGTTACCCTCCCCTCTCCTCCACGAAAAATATATCAAATTTGACTTTTTGCTCAGCAAGGCGGTTCTAGGGAAGATCGAGGTCCAGGCAAGGTTGCTCTCCCCATCCCGTCCACTGATTTCAATTCGTTAAGGTAAAAAAGGTCGATGGAATGCAACTCAATTTTGAAATATTTTTTAAAAAGTCTGGATCCCTCCCTTGTTTGCAAATGAATCTCGAAACTAGCAACCTCAAATGAAACAACCAAAGATCTCACAAGTATATATAAGACATATAACGACATTTTTACCCTCAACTGTCAGTGGCGGATAAACTTCAAACGTCAAATTGATGAGAATTTTACCGTCCACCGTTAAAGGAGGCTAATTTTTACCATCAGCCGCGATCGTTGTTTAAATCACCTCACAAGGATCCCGTGATTGGAAATCTGGCTTTCTCCGTCAAAATTCCATTTTTGGATCATCAATTCCTAAGCCACACCCTGCCTCAAAACCATGTAATTGTCATAAAACACGAGTAACATTTGAGAATTGAGAACACGAGAGAAATCGCCTCGGGCTCCGTACTTTCTACATTTCTCTCGCGTTCTCAAATACCCTAATAAAGTGTCAGGTTTTACCTTCTTAGTTTGTTTTATGATGAAGACTGAATAATGTAAATCTCAGTTTATTTAGCTGATTATTTTTTGTTGCGCTTGTGACAACTTCATCAAATAAACCGCGAGGAAAGAGATCTTCAAGAATCCTAGGAACTATTTCACAGGTGGTTGTACGAGAGTAGCAAGGAAACCACGGAAAACCAAACGTCGACAGTTAATGGTGATTTATTGCACTGATCAAGTTGAAACGATCGTAAACTGAAATAAATAATACAACAAAATTTCTATCAATCGCGAACACAACTAAAACCTAAACGGCGACAAATTGCAACTCTAACATCAATTGCAAAAACAAACCTGTGAAAGATTACCTTAAAATATGCGAATTTTAATGAATAACACAGATAATTCCATAATGATACCATAAACTGATTTAGAGCCTACTTACATGTAAAGGTGGGTGTTCACTCCAAGTAAAGCATTTTAATCCATTTCACTCCTTAGACTATTCTAAATCAATAAAATCTTAAACCCAGGAGCTTAAATCGTACGATTGTACAAAATGATTATCTGCGTACTTTTAACTTGCCCATTACTGAAAACTAACCTAAACAAAAATAACAAAGATTACTTACATATCGGTCCCGCTTGAGCGAAATGTACCAACACCGCACAAATCGTCATGAAACACTGGCAAAAAGGACGCCAAACTGCATGGTGACGCTGAAAGTTCCGATTACAAAACCAATGAAAACGAAGATAAACGTTGTAACTTAGATTGTAACTGAGGTCTGTAACACGCGAACAAAGTAATCAAAATAGGGCATTGTTCTATAAATGTCCGTGACATTTTTCGTTTGTTTATTTTTCCAACCCACCTGTTTACTACACATTCCTATGGGTGCTTTCCATTATGCCAAAATTTCCGGAAATTTCGGTCGAAACATAAATAGAACGTTTCGGTCCAGATGGAAATTTTCCGGAAAAAGTGGTCCAAATTTCGGTCGAAACGTAAATGGAACGCTTCGGTTCGGTTGTTAATTTTGTATCTATCGAACAATGTCGTTCCATTTTCCCTTGGTTAGTTCCACTGGTCTCTGACCGGTCGGTCTGGCATAATGGAAAGCACCCATAGTCTATCCTATTCGGTGACGTTTTATTTTTGTCTCGCGAAACTCAACCATTTTCCCTGGCGGTTCGCCTCTGCCCTCTGTTCTTTCTCCGGGAGAAAGAGACAATGTGGTGCAAAATTTTTTGTCCAAAGAAACAAGAGGACATAGCACACAGACTGAGACTTGAACCACCAACCTCCCAATCTGCTGCTGTTATCCCGGATCAAAAGCCCCGGATCTAAACCTCAGCAGGCTTACCAGATAGCACTGCGCTTTCAACTTGGAGCCGAGACATTGGGTGCTTTCTATTATGCCAGACCGACCGGTCAGAGACCAGTGGAACTAACCAAGGAAAAATGGAACGACATTGTTCGAAAGAAACAAAAATTCCAACCGGACCGAAGCGTTCCATTTACGTTTCGACCAAAACTTCGATTACTCCTCGTTGAAGTAAGACTGGAAACGAGACTTTTTAAAAATGGAGCGGCAAATTTCGGTCGGACCGGAACGACCGGTCAAAGGGGACCACCTCTGGAGGTGGACCACTTTTTCCGGAAAATTTCCATCTGGACCGAAGCGTTCCATTTATGTTTCGATCAAAATTTCCGGAAATTTTGGCTTAATGGAAAGCACCCATTATTTTCGAAACTTCTGGGCTATAGCTCTGGCTAAGTTTCGCTTAATATTTTGAACAACTGTGGGTTTTATCTGTCTAAGTATAAAATGGGCATAAAATGCCATGTATTTAGACACAGATATAGATAATTGCTATAGATGCTATAGATATGAATAATTGCTGCAGATAATGACTGATAATTGAAGTTTAGCCTTATTCAATCTAGTCTCACTTTAATTTCTGACTTTTCAACACAGGCTCTTAATGCTGGGGAAATGCAGCTGAATTAAAAAACACGAAAAAGTACGATCTACAAAGAAAGAAAGAGAAATGTGAGCACTAGCTTGCCTTCTGCATGCTCGTGTGGTTAATTCTACTTGTTTTTTTCGTACTGGCTGTTGTGGTTTCAGTGTCAGTATTGAACAATTAGACGACTTGACTGGCGCGTTTTCTATATGAGTGAATCGTGAGTCAACGAGGCGCACTTATTTATCAGACAACTAAATGACTCCAGTGGAATAGCTTACTGAAAGCAACGTTATTTAGGTCAAGATAGCAAAGAAAAATTCACATCCCAAGGACCCAAGAACGTGGCATTCCATCGCTGTTTATCAAGCATTATAGTACAACACTAAATTTTGGCGTGCTTCCATTGGTCGAAATCGATCACGTGACGCAATAGTGTCTCTCCTCAGCGGGCGACTATCACCGCATAGTGCCCGTTTTTGGCAATTTTCACTCAAAATTGAGCGTTGTACCATAAAATCAATAGAGCCCTTCTGTTTCAGGCCCTATGAGTGATAGGTTCCCCATCGGAAATTTGATGTTCAAACTTCATATAAGCCCTCGAACTACGTTCTCGAGCTAATATTTGTTGTGAACATCGGATTTCCTCGGACAACTATCACACATAGGGCCTGAGACAGAAGGACTCTATTGTTTAAATATGCTATGACGATATGAGCAAATCAGATTCGTGTGTTTACAAATAGAAAACGGTGAATGTCAACCGACGTTCTCAGTGTTCATCAGGAGGTTGGGTAACAATAGCACTTTGCAAGAGGGTAACCTTAGAACTCCCATGTTTCCTTTTTTTCGTGTCTACAAGGCAGTTAAAGGGTACTCTGCCTGAGTACTTCTCACTTGTAAACACTTAAGGTGGGGATAACTCGCCTACATGGGACAACGTTTTGCTCGTTGCCGAAGTCAAAATCTGAGCTAACCTTCAGTATTAGTAACCATCAGTCTTGACGGCTATAGCGTGAGCGCTCGTTTAATATACTGCCATTGGTGAGGCATTTCCGTCTGTTGCTGTTAAGCCAATCCTTGTTGGCGCGCGTAGCAGGCCTAAACGGGGAAGGGAAAAGGAAGCGAGAACGCGGGAGAAAAATGTGGCTCTGAGGGTTAGGCCGCTCCTCTCCCCTTCACCGTTTGCGGCTGCTACACAGGCTAATCCTTGTGGTAGTTCTTGTTGCAGGCTTGGCAAGAAAAGGGCGATGCTGGGTGTTTCTCAAAACAACTTGGCGGCGGCCTTGATATTCCTCCCCGTGACAGCGTTATGAATTGACAACTCGCTTTCATTCCTCAAGACCATCAATCTCGTACCCAGAGTCCTCAGGCTTCTTGGTCAGCGGGCGGCGCCAGGAGAGACTCTGGGATAATGGAATTGTTACCGCAGGAAGCCTGCGGTTAACGGTTCTTAGTTTTGTTACAGTGAACAGCCCAGAACAGCCAATCAAAAAGCCTGAGGACTCTGGGTACGAGATTGCAAGATCATCAGCAAACGTTTCCCAGTCGTCCATGTATTCATGCATAGGGCCTTCATGTGTCTTTTGTGCACATCTCAGTACCACAGATGTGGACGCCGGCTCGTCGTCTTCCGGCTGTCAATTAACAATTCAGTGGGGCGTTTGGAATTCTCCAATCCGTCCATAGCTGCACAAGCCTAAGCCAGCGAAGTCTGAGTCTTAGCTTAAGGGTGTATCCATGGAAGGTAAACCATATCTAGTACTTAGGGCCGTCGTTGTTGGAGATTTTGTCTTTCGAGGTGTTGTTTAGGATACCAGCCTGATAGCACATTTTCCTTTTTGACACTAACACCTTTGAAACTCTTCTAAAAGTTCTGTTTTCGTGGTGAACAATAAGCTTCTATAGGCTGACAACTTGAACTCTACACAGGGAAACTGGTTTTGACGCGAAAACAATTCTCCTTTGCCAAGCGCGTGACCCTAGAGTTAACCCGGTTAGTATGGCGTGAAAATTTCCTTGTAAACCATGGACAACTCGGCTTTTATCTCAGCTAGTAACGAAACTCTAGTACTAACGTTACCTTATATATTTCCTTGAAAACAGGCCCCAAATAACATGCTTACATACTACACGTGCTAAGACTGGTACTTGTCCGATGGTAATCGATGGCAAAAGATTTTGAAAGGAACTCGGAACGGAGTAGTATTTTGAATGAACGTGGCAAAGGCGTCAGTGCGGCAAGTGACTCGCGCGTGACCTGGGCGCAACTCGCGCGTGACGCAGGGTGCAGAGTACAAGGAACTTTCGTCAAAGGGAAAAGTTCAAATTAAAATCAGTGGTCCATAAGAATTCATCTTGAAAGTCCGGATGTTTTTCTCTTTTGCCAGTCTGGGCATCTCCGGTGTACTAGTCTACTAGGAGGGTCTAGAAATCAAAAGACGTAGGCCTACTGATAAGATCGGTCGAGTTGGACAACCAGTTCAGTTCGTCAGGATATGAATCCCTTACTACTTCCTTATAAAGAAGGGAACAGGACGTAATACGCGCGCGTCCAGACAAACCAGACGAACGCAATTGAATAAAGGGTCACTGCCCTCTATTCTTAGCATCAGTTTAGAGGATTTCCTGTTTTTGATCAAACATTTACTTAATTCACTAAATACCCTGCTGCAAACGTGAATGGCTTACCAGGTATATCAATAAGAGAACTTTCAAAGAAAAAACGTACCACGTTCAGTTTTTAGCCAAACATAAGGGAAGGACTTGAAAATGTTCACCTTTCCTTTTCAAATTGGAATCCATTTCTATCCCGCGCTGATCCCCGCTATCCCGGCATGCTGCACTAAGATAGCAATTTGCAGCAAATTTAACTCTGTTTGCCTTTCAAACTGATTCTAAACAAGAGAGAACTTGTTCAATAATACTGTCAGTGTTTTAACGTGACGTCGGGAATACTGAGAGGATGCTATCGAGTCTCTCGAAAATTTTGAACCATTACTTGGAAACTGGAAGAGACTGAAGAAGTGAAGAAGTGTTATTTTCCATTACTCCCTCTAATTAAATTTGTATTTCTTAATGAAAATATTTCTCTTTCGGCTCTCTTTATTTCAAAGGAAGGGAACATTTTAATATTTCTTACATTACGTATTCTCCGGAGATCGACCAGCTGGGACCAGCTTGTGATTCCATTCAGCCAGTGCGAGTTGCCATGGCCAGAGTATTGCGGTTTTGCTAATGTTTGTTTGATTTCCTAGGCTGTTTTTCTTCCTCGCTGTTTTCAGTATGTTTGGATAACTATTATTTCAAAAGATCCGGCACAGCTGTACAAGCCTTTGCTCAACGTAACGTGATAGAAAACTGATAAAAAACTGAGGAAGTTTACATATACATCTAAAGTTTAGGAGCCTTCGTGGGGTAGAATAAAATGAAATCTAAATTTAGGAACCCAGAATCTTTTGATTGCATGGCAAGTGTCTTTGTCCTTGACATTTATAAATAGACTTTCTTTGTTCAATTTTGTACAAGTCCGTACTTTATTTCAATTTCTATAGCACAGGAAGCAGTCTGTTGTTCAATTGGGACGAATTAACGCTTTCTTTTGGGAACATTTTAATTAATGTCTGTGGCAAAGATAAGGGCTTGTGATTAAAAAAAATACTAGTAGAGATTGTGAGCTGAAAATAATCACCTAGGTGTTCAAGATTAAGAAAAATTCGGTCGTAAGGGCTTTTTAGTGCTGTGAAGGGCAACATGTTTCCGTTCACACAATCTTCCGTGACCTCATATACTTGATTGCGTGTGGTTCCTAATTCTTACGCCAACATCGCTTCCTGTGCACGAATGTACACGACGTTGCACTCAAAACATCCTTTTATAACAGTATTTGTCCATGGCTTCAAGACCTCAACAAAGAAATTATATGACCCCGGGGGATCAGAACTGTTCAATAAAAACTTTCCACGTACCTTTTTTATGAATTCGAAAGCTTTGAATCATTTATGCTAATTCAGTACGAAGTGGTCACGTGATTCTACGCGCACCTGTACTCAAATCCCATGAGGCCAATTTGCGTAAGTTTGGTTTGTGTATGAGAATTCCACGAAAAAGTTAGGACTTCGAACCGCAGGCATGGCCGGCACACTTGGAGTTATTTTATTTACTTACATTTGCCTAGTCTTTCAAGTTACACATAGGATATGTATGATGCAGTGCAATCCGATGTCCAGACCTGGTAAGAGTCGTTAAATTGGAAGAATAGAGTTCCTGTTGTTGTTTTGTAGCGCGCGATTGTTCTCCCCGGATGGATCGTGGCAACGGCAGTTGTACAAGTTTATAACAAGTTTATATTTAGAGTCAGTGGTTTCGAACTCTAATTCGTTTGCCTTTAACATTTGTAGGTGTATACCAAGGCGATATGGGCGATATGCGGTTCTCTGGAAGCCACGCACAGGTACGAATTCGCTGTCAAAGTTGAAAGATGTGTTGCGTTAGGTTGAGTGAAGCTGATGTTTTATAATGCAAGAACTGCGAGGAAACGCGGGAAGATGGTGTTATAATTCTCGCTTAAGTCCAGTCACACGGTAACTGAACGCAGCCGGAAGCGAGGATAACTTATTGCTATTTATTTGCCTTAAGTTTTGGCTTTTTAATTGTGGGCAAACTGCAGGTTATTCGGAGATATGTTTAATGATGGTGCACTCATGTTTGAAGTCTGTCAAATTAAGTCGTGGTTTTCGTTCAATAACCCAGTCTTATTTTGTGATCTTCCTAGGCTGATGGCTCACACCATAACAGAAGGTAATAGAACTACTTTGTTACGGTCTGTAGTTTTAAGATAGGAAAGCCACGATAAGCGATTACGAAAAGGGAGGATAGATCGATCGCGGGAACCAACACCCCCTTGTACTGTCTAAACTGCTTCATCGCCCACGTAACACGAGGCTCTTTGCTCCAGGATCAGTTTGCTTATTGTTCAAGTGTTTAACTAAGCGGTGTGGATGTTTACTAGTTTCATTAAATTCACGTTCTTTACTTCATGCGCTGCAATTTGTCTGTGGTTTCAATTCGTGCAGTTGTTTTGGCATGTTCTTGTTTCGCCGTGACAATATTTTAACACGGCCATCACCGTTCGCATATTTACCATGTCACTGGTGTATAATTCTGTGCTTATTTTCAATAATCTGTTTGGACAGTGATAAATTTTTATTGTAGAAAAAAATTGCTGATCTATTTAGGTAATATTTATGTGGCTTTCGTCAAGTATGCGAGTTTTAAATTGACTTTATTTCTGTTTAATTTTGGAGGTTGTGGTTTATATTTTAATATTTATATATCTGCCGTTCTGTCTGCTGTCATAGTTCTATTTTTCTTGAATTTTGGCTCTTGTTATAAATTTACTTAATTCAATTTAACAGCAAAAGTGCTCGAAAGTCAATTTTAGGCGTTTAAAGTGACTAAAAATTGGACAGTAATCGACAGAAATGGTGAAATTGATCGTCAAATCTTGTGAGGTCAAACCCTAATTTATCTCAACTTCGCGAACAATGCGTGGTAGTTTCGCGTAAATTCTCCTTGGCTGTTTGAGCTATTTTGACTTCTGAACATTTTTAAATGTATAATACGTTACTTTTTATTTTCTCGAACTTTGCAATTTGTCAAACAGTGATAATTTTAACTGTTAGGACCCTCTTAAGACACTCTGAATAGCGTAAATAATTATTATGTTTTGACTATAAAACTAATATTTACTTTAATTCTTATTTCAGAGAACAGCCCAATATTAGGCATATTCGTTTTGAGCCATCTTATTTAGATTTCTACGAACAGTAAGTTTTATAGTCATTATTTTTCACTTTTGCGTATGATTTTAAACTAATGCACAATATTGACTGTCATATAACTATTATAACACTCAGGATCATTTAGTTGTCCTGTGATGTGTTTGTGAGATCACATGTTTGACAGCCTTGAACTTCTGCTAGGTGCATGAAGAATATTTAATGACGCACT
>Ga0126336_10001712_pt1 | contig 11822 bp, 7 predicted proteins | sample SidCmetagenome_FD_92530 | JGI IMG/M metagenome (GOLD analysis project Ga0126336, IMG submission 92530) | Coral microbial communities from El Islote,Puerto Morelos, Mexico - Siderastrea C C metagenome | ecosystem: Host-associated > Invertebrates > Cnidaria > Coral | place: El Islote,Puerto... | reverse complement strand
GTATCTAAGTATTCAGTACAATATGTAACTATTTATAGATGTTCACAATAGGATTATCTATGGGGCAAGAGCCCTATTTAATCCCAAATCAAGGCTTTCCAAGGCTAGAGGAGTTGTTTTGCAAGGGGAACATATCAGCATTCTTGCAAGGCTGAAAAAAAAAATCTTATGACACTTGGGCAGTATTGTCACAAGCTAGTGGTTGTTCAACTCAAAGAGGTGTGGTGAAAAGAATATTTTATTCTTTTGATAAGGCAGTTAGAGAAGGAAAACAAACTGCGGCGGGGCATATAAAGTTATAAATTCAACCGTGTTGGTGCTGCCATACTCCTATCCCCCCTCCCCCTTCAGCTTCCCCATCTCTAAATATGTCTCGTATCATTCGACCATCACTTCAAGGAGATATCTTTTTTAAAAAAATTAAAATTTGAATGCAGTACTTAAGAAGTGGCAGGTTGTCAATGGTTACAATTGTTGGAGGGCGAAGGAGAGGGGTTGATAATCTACCGAGCCTTTCAGAGGACTAGGTCAGAGACAGAGATACAGCAATGTTTGTTGTCAGGGTACAGAGCATGCGCAGTGGCACTCAAACAGTTGCTTAAAGGTGTGTGACGTTTTCAGCTGTCATTGCAAGGGTAAAGAAACGAAAGCCCAGACCAGACCTACATTTATCCAGTTAGAGAATTTCGGTCACAACAGGTGAAACTGAGGTATAGTTGGGGAAAATAAGGTATTGTCGTCCTTATTTCATTTGCAATCTATTCCTACTGTATAAAAGTTAATGTGAAGACGGTCTTATAGCATAATGAAATTTTACCCGCCTCGATTAGCTGTTGCTGTTTGTGGGAGCCGCACCATTCCTGTATTTTTAAAATCTGGTGAAATAAATTCTTTTAAACTGCGAAATAGCTGCATCCAGTATATGGATCTTCTCAAACTAGTGTAAGACCGACAAATAGTTTTAGTTCCAAGTTCTCAAATTTATTTCAGTTTTTGTAGTTCTGTCAAGTACATACATATGTAAGACATCTTGTAACCGTAATTTCGCGATTTGGAAAAGACGACTTAAATTTTGGTGGTTTTGACGAGTTTTTAACCTTGTCTTCTAATAAAAAGGCGACTTTCTTTCTACAAAAATGTCATGCAAAAATGTCATCTGACATGGTTCAAACCTTTTAGTAGTATACCAAACCAGTGGATAGTGTTTTTCGCGCGCCCTGATTGGCTACTCAAACTCTGCTGTTCACCTCTCTGCATTTTTCTGGATGCGCGAGTTTTCCCTCATTTCTCGAAAAAGAGAAGCTATTCAAATGGTGCTAGGTATCCACTGTTTTGGTATATACAAAAACAATTTATTCACCTGAGTGTCGAAGAGTGGTGGATATTTACCTTGATTTTCTCCTCCACTGCGGTGAATAATTGTTAGTTATTTTGTCTCTACTTCACATCAAGAAACACAATATTTTGAAAGCAAATAAGTTTATTTAGAGAGGGCCTGGTGAGAACCAACCCGATAGAGAATTTACAGACTTACAATATTTACAATACTGGGGCACCCAACGAGAGAATTTCAGCAGAATACTTCAATTCTCGTTTCCTGTTTTCTCAGACTGTTTCTAAGGCCTTTTGAAGGGATATTTGTGAAAGCTAAGAAAGGTTGATACGTTCGGTTGCTTTCGCTGAAAATTAAATTTTAGTTGCAGAAAATTTTAGGGAACAGAGTCACATTTGCCGAATTTCTGAGCTGTTGTTGGCTTTCCTAAAATGCTCCTAATATCACACTTTAAACGACATATTTGTCCGCTCCGAAAACAAAAGGAATTAATTTTACCATATAACGGAAGACTGAGGGGACATTTCGCTGAAGAAAACTCTAGTTTTTGATCATAATTAAATTCGAATTTTTGAGGTGATTAAATACGAACAGACATCCGTTGGGTGTCCCCGACAATATACAGCAACTCGCGAATTCCATGAATAACATGGAACTCCTATTGAATGAAACTGTCTTTGGTGAACATTAATTTGTAACTTACATCCTGACCACGGACAGAATGAAACGCTTTCGGGATACACTATAATGCTATAACAGAAATCAGCTCTAGAGCCACATCTGCAAATAAGCGTAAAAGCTGTCAGCGGGCTAGAAACTAAAGAAAGAAATCAATTTTGATTCTGCAAATCCAGGTCGCACTTGACCTATATACCCGAGCAAGCACGCAGGCTTAATGCCAGCTAGGCTATCAGTTAGATTGGGGTACTCACAGTTCTTAATAAAATAAAACTGTTTGACTCTCAAATCGTAGTTACACTAGGCCTACAGCCCCAAGTAAGCAAGCAGGCTCAGTGTCAGCTAGGCTACCAGTTAGATTGGGGTACTTGCAGTTCTGAATATAAAACGCGTTTGCCTCTGAAAATTCTACTAACAGTAAACCTACACCCCCAAGTGAGCGCGCATGCTCCGTACAAGCTAGGCTACCAGTTAGGCTGGGGTACTTGCAGTTCTGAAGAAATAATAATAAAAAGTGTTTCAGCTTAGACTCTAAAAATCCAAGTAATGCTAGACCTACGCTCCCCAAATAAGGACGCATGCACATTTTTGAGGTTGGTCTACTCAGTTCAGTGCTGGCGAGCGGTAATCCAATTCCTAAATAATTTATCGCATGGACTACCACTGACTTATGATATGGCTCCTGGGTTCAAACCATTTACAATGGTGACTAGTGCTGTAAAAAATAAAGGATACTGAGAAGCATGAAGCTTCCTGTTAATTATACTCACTCTACTCTGTAATATCCTTTTTTACAATTCTGTACTACAAGACACTTGCAACGAAAAAACAACATTACATAACAATGCTTAAACAGATAATGTGAAACTATTTACAATACACCAGGTATATTAGATTCAAAACAAAACTATAAACTATTAATAATACACTGTTAACTGTAATAGCATGCTTACACTGGAACTTTTACTTACAGAAATGAATTAAATGAATTGAATTGAAATTTACAGTTCACTTTTTTATGAAACAACAACACATACAAAAAAGGTAATTGTCAATTTATGAATTTAGCCCACTTCTCGGAAAAAGTACTGCATTTGTTAGACATTATAGCTATGTATTTACTATTTCTATCTTCTCCTGTAAAAGAGTTGTGAAATCTGCAAACTGAAACTTAACTCCATTTAATGCTCTACAATAGAGAAGGTATTTACCGATAAGAATTAAATGACTGATGTAGATGGCTCTCCTTTCAGTTATTGTATTCTGTGACCACCACGAGTGCAAATGTTGGCCATGGCCTAATTGAGTCAAAAATGCTGATACATAGGAGACATAAGAAGATATACAGCTATTTCAATTAACGTTGTCGGAAAGCTTACACGATAAGACCGCAAGGTGATATGGGTAAAGGATTAATAAATTTACCAAATTTAGCTATATAGCTCATTCCTACGGAAAATAAATTACATAGACAAGTGTTTGTGTTGCTTTCATCCATCCTGTGGTAGTGACAGCCGGGAAATTACAGCCAAATTACAGAAGACTTACAGATACCCATACTACCTTTCGGTCATGTCACGAAAGCTCGAGGCTTTAAAATTCGACAACGTTAATTGAAATAGCTGTATCATTCGCACTGGGAATCGCCATCATCGTTGGTACAAGTTGCGTTCGAGTGGCAGGTCTAACCTGCTGTGATAACGGCATAACACGGTCCCTCATAAGTACAACCACAAGGACAGAGACGACCCAGGCAAAACTTTGAGACTTTTTTTTAACTAGCCAATCAGAAGTCGAGATCAAAACAACGAAATGGTTACCAAATTTCCTTGACTAGTTCACATTTTGAAACGAGCTGTGGGTTGACAACCTTCGATACCCATAAAAAATCAAATTTTGGCAGTTCCTGTAGTCGAACTGTAATGCTTAATGATCGTAAATTAGGAACTTTGGGACTTTTTGTTACTCAGAAACTCAGGGTTTAAGTGGTCACTTAACTTGTGCAGTCTTACCTAAAAACGTTGAGATAGCTGACACTGTCACCTTATTGTCGCCTTTTTGTTTATGCTGCATCTCTAATAAACTGTATTGATTTAATTCCTGATTAAATTACAGACCTTCTTTTCATAATCTTGTAGTTGGAGTGTTTGTGTGCCTTCTTATTCTTTCGTTTCTTCCTCGTGCCAGGGAGTTATGATAATAAGCGCTTGTTTTTCAAGTGCCATCGTTTACGGTACCATTCTGAGGATATAGTCTGTCACGTAGCCGACTCCCAGAGATTTATGATTGCTTCCTTTAGAGCTATCACCGGAGTAACACTAAGTCCTCTTTGTGGATTTTTGCTTCAAAAGTATGGGCGAAATAGATGCGCTATGTCTACAATAAGCCTCCTGTATTTTTGCAACGATTTACAAATAAACTTTAAGTTAACTTTAAAAAAAATTCGAATCTCTACTGTACATTTTAGTGGAACAAAACATTTACGTTCCATTGTCCTAAGTGGTTACAAAAGTTTGGTATATTTTTGTGTACGAAATTTTTCCAGTTTTGGTGTATGTGGTATGTAAACACTTTAACATCGTAAATACTGGATCTCGCCACGTTTGAAGCGTATTCGTAAACTCGTCTTCGTATGTAAAAGAAATAGTCATTCTCATACTGCTGGCGATATTTGGTAGCATGATACTTACTTCATAACGTATACATGTACTAAACAACATTTTATTGATTGCCGAAGTTAGCTCGATGTAACTAAAGATCTTGGTAGATCTTGGATGTATTTAATTGGCGTCTAAAAATTCCTCGACCTTCCGATTGGTGTATCAAACAAAAACCGCAAACACAGCCTTGCATGTGCTGTATGTGTCATTGGTTCATTGGCACTTAACGTTACCGGGATCTCCCCATTTTTGGCTTATAAAAAAAGGTGCTGGAATTCATATTGGATTGAAATGCTCCTATAAAATCAACAGGAAGAAATTGAGTGCTTTTATAAAAGAGAGAAGAACGCGCTATCAGTTTCTAGCGAATTCTTGAAGAAACAGGAGAGACACCTGAAAAAATAAACCTGCTTTTTTTAAAGTTGCAATCCATCTCCATCCTAGCCATCCGTAGCCAAGCACATGCAACAATAGTTTCAGAAAACTGATAAAGTTATTGTAGTCCAAACAACCGTATTTTGGAGTTTGCTCTGATTGCAATGTCTTTTGGCCTTTCAAAGTAATCCCAAAAAATAGATAATGGTGCCCCTCTGAATTATTGCTTCACCTTTTTTTTAAATCGCCACAAAAAACCATTATCACATCCAGCTGATGGAATGAATTAAAAACAACTCCAGTCCCTGCTTTCAAGTGGCATTCTTGCTGTTGGGTGGTGAATCTAACATTTTGTTAAAGTAACAAAATAGAAAGGTGACCTATCAAATGTTAGTGTAATTATTTGTAATTCACATAAATAAATCACAAGAGATCATACTTGTCTATTTGCTATCACTACATTGCATCTAGTTTCTATCAGAACGTTAATTGCAACCATAACAAGTGAAATTAATGGATGTCAGGAGTATAGTTTCGGGCTCCCTTTTTGGCGAAAAATACTGCAGGGTTGGCAAAATGGCTCCAACTGGCAAAAGGAAAGAAATGATATGGACTGGTAAATGAAATAATAACAACTTAAAACACGAAAAAAACGCAGCAGGGGTTATTCACTTCCCCCGCCTCTCCTCCATTCCCCCCCCCCCCCAAAAAAAAATCCGAATCTTTATCTTCCCCGCTTTTGTATACTTTGCTTCATATGCTCAATTTCAAATATTCAGTCTTGTCTTTTCTAATCGTCGCACGTTAAAAACAAGACTTGTGTACGAAAATCTTAGAAATTGAGCCAGCATTGCTCGATTATATAAACTAGCATAAACTTTTTACTGCTTAAAACTTAAAAGTTCATTCATTCAAACATATAAACCAGTCAATTGGCACCATACGTGGCCCGATGTTCTCTAATGAAGAAAGGCTGTGTTGCCCGACTTCTCACCGAAGTACACCACTCAACAGTGTCACGACAGTTCTAATTTAGTCCAGATTCTTCTATCTGTATGAATGGTTTTCGCTACAAGTGTTAAGCTAACTTACTGGTCTAAATTCACAGATATACCCTCGACTAACTGAGCAACGTTTGTCTCGCCACTTTCCGCCTTTTATTGCTACACAGTCCTCCTCATTACGGTTATTTGGCTCGCCACTTGCCCAGTTTGTGTAACCTGTTAATCCAGTTCCGTCAGACCACTTCCAGGTACCTTCCTCCTCAGAATCGGAAAGTCCAATCCAGTAGTGGACCCCTGCTCCAGTGGGATATTTACTTTTAATGAAGTCGTTTTCCTTAGAGGACTCAATCTTCACCAAGAGAGATTCCATGTTTCTGCACGCTTCATCCGCCTCGTCCCAGGTCTGACCTGCAGTGATAAGTGTATAACACGTTCCCTCGTAAGCTGTCCAGGATGATCCGGATGGACACTGCAACCGAACTAAAAAGAACGAAAAACAATTACTAAACGGTATAGTAACTAGTCACAAAACAAACTTCATTTTCCATAGGCGTGTTATGTAGCCATCGAAATTCAGTTGCAATAAAATAATTCCAGCTCTTAGTTACTCTGCCCTGAATATTAGTATGATAGGGACTGTTACCTTTGTTACAATTTCACTTTATAAAATCCAGGGGCAGATTTAGGGGTTGGATTGGGTAGCTAGCACAACGGAACATATGTGCGCACAACAGAACATATCTTCGGGCTTCGTAATGTCATCCAATAATCGCTGGAGTGGAATGCGAGTCTGTATACCAGTTTTGTGGATTATGAGAAGGCCTTTGATAGCGTCCATCGTGAAACATTGTGGAGGATAATTCAGTCTTATGGAATATCAATTACAGAGTTCATAAGAATGGTTAAATTGTGTAACAACAATACCAAGTGTGCAGTGCTAGATGGAGCGGTCAACTCTGATTGGTTTACCGTGAAGGCAGGTGTGATAACAAGGCTGCGTGATGTCAGGGTTCCTCTTCCTGTTGGTGATAGACTGGATCATGCATAGGACCACAGAGCAAGGTGACACAGGGATTCGATGGAAAATGATGAGACAGCTTCAAGATTTAGACTATGCTGATGATATTGCGCTCATCTCCAGTACATGGACGCAAATGCAAATGAAATTAGAAAGACTGGGAAGAAATAGTGACGGTATGGGACGGAAGATAAACATCGACAAGACGAAGGTGCTTAGACTCAACGCCATGAGACAAGATCCCAAAATATAAATGGTACTAATGTTGACGACACAGATAGCTGTAGCCAAGGACAGGGACAAGTGGAGGCAACTCATTTCTGCCCTTGTCCTCCACCTGGGGGGAAGGAGCTAAACTAAACTATTGGGTGGCTAACAACTCCCCTAAATCGGGCATAAACAGAAACAAACACATTGAAAAAGAAAATAAGTACAAGGAAACTGGACATGGAAAAAAAACGTAGAGGTGAATCACAAAGGACAGTTACTTTCTTCCGTTTGGAGAACAAGACTCTGTTAATGACAAGTATTCCGGAAATGTCAAAATTAGACATACATCGATATGTGTGCATTCTTTATTTTCTGGGTTTGCATGCGCGGCCTTCACTAATGAAAAGACACAAGTTCCTTAGCGAGTCAGCGCTAACCTACCGACACTCCCTAAGGCGCGGTTCTAAATTCTTTATGCTTTCCTTGCTTACCTAAAGCAACTATTACAACGATGTCTTGAGTCCAATTTTCGTTTTGAAGAAAAAGACCCCTAATAATTTAGCAAAGTTTGAGCGAGCATAAACCCAAAGTGAATAAAAACCCAAAACAGCTATATTTTGTTATTTGAGCTCGTGTGGTAGAGTGGTATTACAAAATCCCATCGCACTGCCATAAGACAATAAAAAGGTATTTGACCTGGCTAACTCCTTAATTCAGATTGTGAAAATATTTCCAAATATGTTTGTTTTTCCGGATTTGCGAACCCGGAAAGTACAGGACGGCATCGTCTGCCACCCAGGGTGCAGCCCCTTTGGAGGGTGGGGTGGGGTGAGGTGTGTCCTGGCGACAGGACTAAACCTTTGTGCCAGAATACTTCGTCTTCAGTTCCATCTAGTGAGATGTATGCGATGTAAAGGAAAAGTACATCCATGCCTCTAAAGTATATGTAGGAGTGCAACGCCGTAAGCTGAGGTTCAATTTTTTTGGCAATGCAAGGACCTGTACTCGTGGATACAACAACGCACCATTGCGGCTGATTCCACTCCCACTGTAACCTTGTCGACAAAGGTAGTGGAATTACTCGGCGTAAGTGATGCAAAGGTGAACTATGTCAGCTTTCTCCATTTAAACAGGCCATACGTAGCTAATAGACATTTAAACCTACCATCGCATGTTTTTCCATCTCCCGTAAATCCAGGCTTACATCCACACTGGAATGATCCATCCAAATTCGTGCAGTCGGCATTAGGTGAGCAGTCGTCAGTGTTGGTTGCACATTCATCGACATCTTCAAATGAAGTAGGACGAGTTAGTCAAAGAAAATAGGATGAATAAGAGAAGTGATGTTCGATAATAATGGCGGAGCTCCCGCGGAGCACCATGGGTGATAAAATCTGGTTACCCATCGATGCGATAAATTTTGGTTGTGACGTCAGCGTACTTTCGCCCCCGCCCGCCAATACAGAAAAAGTTCAAAAGAATCAACTCAACTGTTTTGTTGGGGGGAAGGCGAAAAGTTCAAGTTGCGAAATTTGACTTTGAGGATTTCATGTTTGTTTTCTTTACGGCGCAGAGCTTGTCCTGTTCTGAAACACAACCGAGTGAGTGAAGTTTTAAAAGGGTTTAAGGTGCATGGTTTTGAGAACGAAATATATAAAAGTTATTGAAGAAACCATAAGGGAAGCAGTTGTTACTTTCAGTAATACATGTATATTTTTTAACGTTCAAGTCCCTGGCGAAACGGTAATTCAAGCGCCAGTGTGTCCAGTCTCTTTAATTATCGCGTGTCTCTATGTGTTTTATTGTGTGCTACTTTCTGTATTGATTTTCCTTGTATCTGTTTATTTGTTTTTTACAGGACTCTGTTTAAACTAGCTCTATTTTAATGCTAAACCAGATGTTCCTTTATAAATAAATATATAAAAGAAAAACATTTCTCTTATATGGATTTTCTTAATAAAGGCGTCTACTCTTTCATGCGATAAGCTTCCGAAAACATTTCTGTGCATTTCTCAAAACGCCCGAAATTATACACTTCGTGTTATGTGTTTTGCAGTGTTTTGGTGTGTTTTGTTCTCAATCTCGATATGGTCTCTAGTTAGAGAAGGAAATAAAAATTATCCAAGCAACTATAAGCGAAACAGTTTTCAGTTTAAAGCTACTTTATCCCATTTCCAAGCTTCCGAATACTGTTCTGTTTGTTCCTCAAAGCGCCCGAATTTATACACTTCGCGGCCTCAAAACTTATGTCATAGTTTTCAGCGTGTTTTGTAGTGCTTTGATGTGTTTTGTTGTCAATCTCAATGCTCTCTGGTTAGAGATCGAAATAAAAAAATTATTCAAGTAACTACAAGCAAAGCCGTTTTCGGTTTATAAGCTTCCGAAAGCAGTTCCGGCTATTTCTTCCGTAATTTTCATACGCAAGAAGTTTTGGGAGACAAGAAATATACATTTAAAAAAGTGGGTGAGTGAGCTGCCATTTGGTTTCTTTCCGCATCGGTAAACCATACGAAATTTTGCCACAGGAAGTTAGTTGCCGAACATGGAGATGGAGTTTCTTGGGGAACAAATCAATCCAGAGTGGCATTTTTCCCGATTGTTTACTTAAGACAAAAAACTAACCACTGCAATTCACACCATCCCCAGTGTATCCAAATTTGCAGTTGCATTCATACGATCCAGGCTTATTTACACAATCCGCGTTTGACGAGCAGTTATTGGCACCAGGTGTACTGCATTCGTCTATATCTGCAAAAGAGTCATTGGCTGTAATCTTCTCACTAAGGTACGTTGTTTTGCAAATAATTCAGACTACCGAGGCATGTAATAACAAAGGACATGAAAATGAAAAAAAAACAGCAGCAACGACAACAAAACATTCTGAGCACTAGCATCTTTTTTCCAGTTCTGAGTTGATGGAGAAAATCTACAAAATGTGTTTTTGTGTTTATTTGGATGATTCAATTGATTACACAGCACAGTTCAAGGTTTAGGGGATTATAGCTCTCTTGTTGCGAATGCAGGGCTCTAGGTTCTATAGTTCTTTATGTGCTATTGGATCTGTTGATTTTTTCCTTGCTTCAAGAGAAAAAAGCTCCAGTCCTCTAGCTTAACAAAGGAAATTACAGGGATGTTGGGAATTTCGTGTTGAGAGTGAAAACTTACCATTACAATTGACGCCATCTCCAGTGTAACCAGGTCTGCAATTGCATTCAAACGATCCGGGTTCATTTACACAGTCCGCGTTTGACGGGCAGTTATTGGAGCCAGGTGTACTGCATTCATCTACATCTGCAAGAAAGCGAAAGTTCCCTTCATTTTAACTGATCAGCCTTCTCCGAATGAGCTTGACGATAAGTTGCAGACCAAGGCAGAAGACAGATAATGGGATTCAGTTACACATGGTCTGTTTCCCAGTAATAATCCCTTCAGTTAGGATCATTATACTGGTGTCGCCGGGTGCTAGTCCGCATACTGGTCGTTTGCGCATAATAATCTAAAGTGAACGATGGGACGTAAAGCTTCATTTTAAAACCTACCACTGCAATTGACACCATCTCCAGTGTATCCCGGCTTGCATTTGCATTCAAATGATCCAGGCTTGTTTACACAGTCCGCGTTTAACGAGCAGTTACTGCCACCAGGTGTACTGCATTCATCCACATCTGTAAAAAGTCAATTGCTCTGATATGCTTACGTTGCCAAAATGATTTTCAACTATTTTACCCTTAGTGATTTGTGCGATAAGTAAAAGGGGAAAATTCGTGAATATTTGTACCGTTTTGGCGGCTCACGGCTGGGAATTATGAATGTCCAAATGTCATAGACGCCAAACATGACCGCAGTTCCATTTCAGTCTTACGCCACCTCGACCAAGATAGCGTTTGAGGAAAGAAAGGGTCATGGTGAATTCGCAGCTGCATGCCTAGAACATGGCAATTAAAGAGCAGCAGAAATGTGCAGCTTTCACTGCAGCTTTCCTGCTCACTTTTAAAAAAAAACCCGCATTTTTTTTACCGTTAAAGCGGTTTTTGGAGTGTTATGTTGCCACATTCCACTAAACCTTGCTACAAAAACATTTCTTTATAATTAAGCTAGATTTTGAACCAGATTCTGTAGTTGTAAATTGTACAATATTTTGATTTGACGTATGCGCATAAGCCACAATTTGGACTTTTTTCTTTGTAGATTCATTCCCTGAATTTCTTTCTTGCTTCTTTTCCTTCCCTTTTTCTCTCCCTTTCTTTTCTCTTTATCTTCTTCCTTTTATCCCCTTCCTATCCTGAAGAATTAAATGTAAAGAATATCCTCGCAGTTATTAACGCAACTTATGCAGTTGCGAAAAGATTCTTCATTCCGCAGTTCAAATATATGAATTTCATATATTCATAATTTCATCTTCATCTTTCCCGGGTATATTACGAACTAATTTAATGATCAGCTCCCAGTTGGCTTGTTAGCTCAGTTGGTTAGAGCGCTGCACCGGTATCGCAGAGGTCAGGGTTCGAATCCCGGCAAGCCTGATTTTTTCAGGCTTTCTTTTC
>Ga0126336_10001711_pt1 | contig 11822 bp, 6 predicted proteins | sample SidCmetagenome_FD_92530 | JGI IMG/M metagenome (GOLD analysis project Ga0126336, IMG submission 92530) | Coral microbial communities from El Islote,Puerto Morelos, Mexico - Siderastrea C C metagenome | ecosystem: Host-associated > Invertebrates > Cnidaria > Coral | place: El Islote,Puerto... | reverse complement strand
TATACAGGGGTATACAAGAGTATACAGGGGTATACAGAAGTATACAGGGGTATACAAAGAGTATACAGGGGTAATCAGGGGTATACAGAGGTACACAAGAGTATACAGGGGTAATCAGGGGTAAACAGGGGTAATCAGGGGTATACAGAGGTATACAGGAGTATACAGGGGTAATTAAGAGTATATAGGGGTATTATGGGATATCTGGGTGACTATATGGTTCGGGTGACTATATGGAAGCTTAACATGAATTACTTGCCACTTAATCCATCTTGATAGCAGGAATCGGCCGATTCGCATGGCCTTATGGGATGATAAAGGAAGACTGGGTACCAACGTCCACTCACATGGCGGGCAACTAAGAAAAGATGGCGGACGGAGGGAACTATCGGGAAGTGACACTTCACAGAGATCAAAAACAGGGAAACATTATTGATTTTACAATAGGATCCGCATTAACAACAGCAGTGAAAGATGGAGACTACGCCAAACTGCAAGTCGGAGGGGGATATGCATATCGGGAGAGTGGAATTATGGATTCTGTTACCCGAAATCGCTTCATTTTCTGGTTTGTATTAGCGTGGTTCATCTTGCTGTGTTTTTAAGCTTACATCATAAAAGCCAATTTTACCGTTGAAACAGTGTGGATGTTTCAAAGCGGTTTTACAGGAGAATAACTGCTGAAAAGGCCTGCTTACGAGCACCTTCAAATTCAAGATAAAAAGCTACGTTGATAGATTAAGGTTGAATATTTAAGCTTACAAATAATTATGCCCTATTAGTTTTTCGAATTTTCAAACCACTGTATTCTTAAATTATTGCACTAGCTACAGGTATAGTTTATGTAGTTCAATGTCAGTGGGCTTAAAAAAAAACTCATTGCAAAATTTAACTGTGCAATAACCTTACACAGAAAAACACTTCCTAAAGAGTGGTTACACGGTTACGTAGTCTGATCTGCAGTACCAGACAAAAATAGTTGGGACACTTCAACTAAACGCTATTTTTTTTCCTTTTCGTGCTCCCCTTCTCCCTCTCAATGTTGTTAACCGCAGTTTAGTCACCATATCTTGTACGCCAACATTGAGGGGGCAGGCAGACAGGAAAGTGTCCCAACAATTCTGACTACTATTGTGGGTACCTGCTAGTCACTTCTGTCCACTGTGTATCTGCCTAGCTGCTTGGTGTAGCTGTTTCAGCTAGCCTTCAGGAGACATTGATATACAACAAGTCTATTTCCTGTTCTTAAAGTTTAGAGAAAGAGTAACTGTGCATCATGTAGCCACTGCAGCCAACACTTGGGCAGACTGCAAATATACAGTCACTTTTTCTCTTAAGACTCTCATGAGAAGTGTGCGAACAGAGAAAAGCACTAACACGCAAGGGGCAGAACGCACCCAAGCCTTGCACTTCTGTAGGGTGTTATCTCCTCAGTCTCACTCGTCTATTTCACACTCGCTATAGACCTTTCACTTGAAGACCATGTGTTTCCACAGACCGATGCAAAACAAAAAAAAACTGTTAAGGTGTTTCTGTTTCAGGTGACTGCTTATTGAAGTAAATGCACTTACCATTGGGAGTCGATGTACTTAATGTGACATCCTCAAGATAAGCTTACACCTCACATTACCAGGTTTCACAATAACAAAACTGATATTCCTTCCTCAGGAGAATAACAGATAATGTACTACAGTTAACTGAAGAATCTTTGGATGGCAATCTGTCTGAAAACAGCCTTGAACTACGGTTTGCAGACGGTCTCCTTCTACCAGCAGTGTACATGTTTGAGACCCATGCACACCTTAGTGTGCTAGCTGCTACATCTAACAGTGTTCATAGGCTTGTATTTCCTCATCCAGATAGACTTCACAGACATGTAAGTTGTCTGCTTTCTCTTTATTTTGAACATGGTGCTTATATTTTAAAAACCCAGATATACATTTAAAGCTTCCCACTTTTAAAGTGGGACTATGATCAAAAAGAGCTCAAGAGCTTTAGAATGCAGTGTGTGTGAAAGTGACTGAAAGTGGCTTACATGTATTTAGTGTGCAGCACAGGAGTTGTGAGTTTTCAGACTCTAAAACGTGTGTTTTGCATAATTATTAAGCTGTGTTCGCCCACTGTATTCTAAAGCTCTTGAGTGAATGAAATCATTGTATCCTTTCTGGTGTAGTGATGGCAGACCATTAAATCAGGAAAATTGCAGCTTAAATAAACTGTCTTCTTCTTGTCAAAATTAGGGCTTAAAATTTCACTTGGGGAGTGTTTAGTAAACATAGTTTCAAGATCTGAAGAAAAAATTAAAGTGATTTTTTTTTATCATAGTATCACTTTAAGACTTCCAGTTATAGGCCTACACTGTGGTAGATAATCTTTGTTTTTGTTACAAGCCTTTCTTGTTAAGGTCTACCTGACTGTTTAAAAAAAAAAAAAAAAAAAAACGAAACTACAAAAAACAGTTTCATGTATAATAATGTATTAGAAATAATGACTTTAATGCCAAATAGGGAAAACAGATATGTGGGCTGATTCTTGATGTGTTTAGGTGTAGTATCCCATATTTTGGATCCTGCATATCCAAGTAATTTGTGTAACTGAATTTAGCACCTGTTTTTTCATTTCTCCAATATTTTGAATTGTCATGTTAACCATGTATTGTGCAACCATGACAGTTATCCTTTCATTATCAACACTGTGTATTTTATTCCAGGGGTTCACTTTATCTTCTGCTTCTGAAGGAAGCCACCACTCAATCTTCTCTGACTTTTCTACTCGTGACTTGCGGGAACCTTGTAATTTGGGGACTTTCTCTCAGTCCTGTTCAACGTTTTCAAGTTGGCTTTGTCAAGATGGAAACTGCCTTTTTGCATTAGCAATGTTTACAGGCACAATCTTGTTAATAAAATTGCCTCCTCCAGGCACTGAAGGTAATGTTTGTTTTTTTATGTCAGTAGCTTGTATGCGCATGTTCCTCTTTTCCAACTAAAAGGGACATCTGCACTATGGCTTTGCCAATATTCCAGGACCACCTTTTACTGGGCATGGGTTGCTATACATGTAGGTCAGGAAATAGTTAGGGAAAAAATTCTGTGGGGTCAGGGAAAAGTCAGGGAATTGTATTCTGAGTCAGGGAAAATTGAAATTTTTTACAGTATTGATTTATTGGTGTCAAAGGCTGAGAGAAAGTTTTGTGGTCACTGTCACCTTGGTGATGATTTTTGCTGAATGAATAATGCGAACCATGCTAAAACATGAATTTAATGTCGTGATCACAATCATGGTGAATGAATTTTTCATTTGAGAGGTTTTAGGGTTAAAAACCCTAAACCTAACTTAAAGTTTAAACCCTAACCTTGGAGCAGTTTTCAAATGAGTGTTGTAAAACCAAAACTAAAGTAATTACTCTAGCCAATCACAAACAGGAACAAAACACAAAATGAACCAATCAGAAATTGAAGTAAAAGCAAGTCATGATTGGTTTTGGTGTTACTTCTGATTGGTTGAGCAGTTGGCCAGCAGCGCTATAGATTAAGCCCTTTGTTAGCGGAGCCTGCATGCCAGTGGAGCACCGTTGCTAAGGAAATTTGGTAATCTATCGATCCGAGAAATTTTGGTTGTGACATCAGTGTACGTCTGTCCGTACAGACTCTGGGGAGGGGGAGAGAAGTCGCAAGACAACCCAACGGGGGGTGGAGAATGCCATCTTTTCTTGGTGGGAAATTGCGTGGTGCTTTTGGGTAACCGGCATTTTTCTTGGCCGGAAAGCGCATGGCCACCGTGACTTTTGAAAAAGAGGTTTTTTAAAAGCTTAGCATGTTTAGCAAATGATTCAGTTCGAAAGAAGTGAAGTTTAGAACTTGAGAAAAAATATCAAATAACTATAAATGGAAAGAAAGAGTTCAACAGGATACTCAGTTGTCTTTTAAGGAAAGCAAAAAGTCCAAGTTACTTTTAAAGAGTTCATCTTTATTGTCAGTTCTGTGCTGCGAACGGGGTCAGCACAACGCTTGAGTTCGCAGTATTTCACAGCGGTCCCGATCTCAAATATGGCAGGGCTGGTGCCTTCTGGTTTTTTCTTTCCACAGCCATGGTTTTTGCGGCAGTCTGAACACATTTTCCCAAGAAAAATACCTGTGTTTATCGTAATAAACACAGTAACCTGCGTAACTCACGTGACATCGAATCGAGTCGAAGTACATTGCTTAAATTCGCAGCATTTGGCAATGGTTCAGACATCAAACATGGCAAAGCTAGTGCCTTCCGGTATTTTCTGTCTACAACCGTGGTTTTTGCAGCGGACCAAACACATTTCCCTAAGAAAAACACCCGTGTTTGTGTTGATGCAGCTGCGATCAATAAACAACTGTTTAAGTACTAAAATTATTCCCAAGATGACATATTATCGCAAGTGGCGTAGTGGTTAGCATTTTCCCTTTTCATTCCGGCGGTTTTGGAGGTTTGTTGGTTTGACCCTCAGGGGAGCAGACTTTTTTTCCTTTTTTTTTTCTTTTTCGTTTTGTTTTTTGGTAATTACTTTAAAAAAATGAATAACTTCCAGCAATTAAAAAAAAAGTGGGGCTCTGCCTTTAGGCTTGGCTAAATCTATATATTATATAATATTAATTTGCTCTTGATTTTTAGCCTGCTTAGTTCATAGGTTCTTTTTTAGCTTGTCAAACAATGTATCAAGAGCCTCTGGCTCGGGAGACTGGGAAACCACTCCGGGTGTTCTTGATGTTAAATAAATTATCTTATCTTATCTGTAGGACAAGTTGAGCAGTTTGAGTTAAGACAGGCAGGTGTGATGCAACGCCTGTGGTCAGGCCTTGTCCCGTCCAGCCTTAAGAGAGATGTGCTGGCTGCTGATGCTGTGTCTAGCTTGACAATTCATCCATTTGGGAAACGCATGTGCGTGTTTGCTCTCTGTAGGGATCTCAAGCTTAGGGTGTGGTCATGCCAGGTAAGATTCTAAATTGCAAAGTAATCAGATTTGCGACAAATTCATACAGTTTACAAACAAAGGGGCTAGTTTCTAAAGAAACTGTGGATTTATCAACTCAGTAGATAACTAAGGTAAATTGGCCACTGTAAAAAAATTGAAGACGTTTCAAGCGTTAGCCCATCCCTCTTTTCAAATCATCATACTTAATCCTCTTGGTATCAACGAACACTTTTCACTCACCTAAAGTATTCTTGTTTTTCACATTGCCATGTCCCTACACTTTTCACTCACCTAAAGTATTCTTGTTTTTTACATTTTTTACCTTTCAAAATAGCACAAAATCTGTTAGCTTAACTCTCATTTTTTACTGTTGTCAATCAATGGAGATGAATAGAAAAAAACAAATAAAAAAGAGGTTTGTTTAAAAGGGTTTAAAAGATTACTTTCATGCAGCGTGATTGGTAGATTTCGATCCACATGTGGCTGCTTTGTATGACTGTTGCCTTTTCGTTCATTTAATTTCATCAGGATCAAGCTTTAATTTATGTTAAAGATCTTGTGGAAGATATTCCTGACGATGTGGATGTCCAGAACTCTCCAGGTACTATTTATATTTAATGGAGGCATGGGAATATCTTACAGTTTTGCTACACAAAGTACTTCTTACAAGTCAAGAGGAAGATACCAAAATAATGATGTTTTAAAAAGCCAAACAAAACACATTTGGTTGTTAAATTTTTTTCCCACACACTAGGAAAGAACTTTAAAAAAATTGCATAATATTTTCAAGTTGCAATCCATTTCCATCCTGGCCATCGTAAGTCGAGCACATTCATACTTTCAGAAAACTAGTTACTATTAAAAATAATTGAAGGGCCCGGTGTAAGTGATGATTATACATGTAGTTGGAAACTCTAAATTGGTGCTATTTAGCTGAACATTGGTACACAGGCTCGTTTTTATGTAAGGAACATTGCTCTCCATTTATTTCTTGACCTGAGAGCTTCAATTCGAAGAATTAGCATATTATTTTTGCTTAAAACTGACACAAAGAAAACGACAGGACCGCAGATTCTAGGTTGCGTTCTTTTGTTTTAGTTCAGGCAGAGAACAAAATCAATCATTCACGCTTCACTTGAGCGAGTTCACTTTAACAGAACTTTTTACGCAAAAGTAATAAGCTAATTCTTCGAATTTTCGATCTCAGGTCTAGAAATAAATGCACAGCAGTGTTCCTTACATAAAAACCAGCCTTTTGTCCCAATGTTCAGCCAAAAAGCACCAATTTCGATGTTAACCTCAAATCATCACTTATGCCCTTTTTCCACCGAGCCCTTCAATTGTAAACAATCCTGAACCATTATTTTGAGTTTCCTTTGTTTACAATTATATGTTTATTAACCTTTTACGCCCTGATATAAAAATACATTCTCCTTACTGTTCTCTGTCCATTTGGTGTGGAACTCTTAAGGAGAATTTGTCTAAATATCAAGACATCTTATCCTTGGTGATCACTTCCTTTATTCTTATCACTTGATTGTTTGAACAAGTAGTGATAATGTAAAGAGAAATTTTGTTTTCATCACTCTTAAGGCTTAAAGGGTTCAGCGGGTATGTGTGAAGTAGAGTTCAACTGTACCATAAGTTCTGCCTCATCTGTCTCTGTCTTTTCTTTGTAGCTCAAAGCTATTTGCTTCGTAAAGTAGTGGACCCTGCAACAGGAAGACTTTATCTCGGGTTATTTTTATGTGTCACCGATAACTCCCAGGTGAGAGAGAATTTCAGTATTTCATGGGTATCTAAGAAATTGTGGTGGTGGCAGTTACAGATTTTGCACTTAATGAGGAAGAAAAACATTTTTTTGCTCCAATTTTGTTTGGCCTACAGTTACTGTTTAATTAATAGTCATTTGTTATATCTGTCACTATGCCAGTCATTAATATTCATCACTTGATAAAGGCACCGTAGTAGTGCCAAAAGCTTTAAAAGTATTTAAGAGAGAAAATTTTGATTGATTAATCTTTCTATATTTTAATCAATGTTTTCTCTTGTTTCAGTTCTGTGTGTATGAGGTTTTACCATCCAAGGATGTAGTCAGTTTATCCCAAGTTTCATTTGCATACTTTTCAAAGGTACGTGTTGCATGTACTGTTGAATCTCAGTGAGTTGAACTGTGAGGGAAACACCTAATTATTTGTACTAGTTACCAGTCCTTTGCTGATCTTATCTCGTACATTATCCTGTGCAAAATAGTTCTGACTTTTGAGTCTGTGGATGAAGTCTTGAAGTGTGACCATGAAAAGGGACGCTTTTGAATGGTACAGCCCTGTTGTAATAGTTGTAATCTATTTTTTGTGTAGATGAAAGCCTAAACTGTGACCTTGCAAATGAAAACTATTAAGCATTTCTTTCCTGTGGTGCTGATTATGTTGTACAAGGTGGTTCTAACTTTTGAGTCTGTGGATGAAATCATTGACTGTGGTCATTCAAATGAGAACTACTGAGCAGTACTTTCCTGTGGCCCTGATTATTGTGCTGTACAAGGCAGTTCTAACTTTTGAGTCTGTGGATGAAATCCTAGACTGTGACCATTCAAATGAAAACTACTGAGCAGTACTTTCCTGTGGTACTGTTTATTATGCTGTACAAGGTGGTTCTAACTTTTGAGTGTGTGGATGAAATCCCAAAGTGTGATCATTCAGATGAAAGCTACTGAACAGTACTTTCCTGTGGTACATTGTACTGTTTACTGTGCTGTATAACATGGTTCTAACTTTCAAGTCTGTGGATGAAATCTTTTTAAAGTTGGTGACCATTCAAATGAAAGCTACTGAGCAGTAATCAGTCCTGCAGTACTTTCCTGTGTTACTGTTTATTATGCTAAACAAGCTGGTTGTCACTTTTGAGTCTGTGGATGAAATCCTAAACTGTGACCAAGTAATTAAAAACTATTTGGCTTTTCTTTTCTATGGTACTGTTTACTATGCTGTACAAGGTAGTTCTAACTTCTGAGTCTGCGAACGAAATCATGGACTGTGATCCTTCAAATGAAAGCTGCTCATGAGCAGTTTCTCTGTAAATACATGTATTGGGGCATTGTAACCGAAACGTAGTGTGCAAGAAATGTCTCTAATAAAGAAAGAGACAGTTATGCGTACTAGGATGTTGAAAATGGCAAGAGTTAAGCTTCCAGGTCTCTTTCTTGCAAAAACAACATTTTTTACAAACATCATCCACTCAATCAGGAAACAATATAGAGTTACAAAATAAGTGGTAATGTTTGGTTCAAAGCAGAAAGAGGCTGGAGCCAAGGTTATTGCCATGGCAACATCACAATATGAACAACCTTGTGTCTTTCTCAAGGCACAATCTTTTTGCCAAGTTTCAGTTATCTTATTAAAAATAACCCATTTTTTCTCGAGATATATGAATTTATTTCTTCATTTTATGGTTTGTCTTAGTACTCAAACCACATAATATAACGTCATCATATCAATTTATAATATCTAGAAGATATTGAACACCATTCTTCTTCATTTTGAAAGCCATTTCAAATAAGCTTAACTCAGTTTTTACTTGAGTTCATAGGTACTTAAAGTGCAAATTTAAATTTCAGTTAAGTGGAAATTTAGAAAAGTATTTTAGATATTTGAGACGGCACTTTAACCAGCTGAGGGGGATTGATTTCTGTAAAAGTAGGCTAATTCATACAGACTTGATAATATTTTACCATCTCACTGATTGTGGATCATTAATTCCCATTTGTATTTACCAAACCAGGAAAATCTTGTTGACTTCACTGTCACACCCTCCCATATCTGGACAGTGTGGACCAACACAGAAGGAGAAACAATGGTCTACTTCACGGCCACCGAGGGGTAAGAAGTTTGCTTAGTTCATACAAAAATATGCTTTGAAGGCTGATGCTGAACAATAGCCTTGCAGCCCACATCATCCAAGAATTTGACATATAGTTAGGCACTGAATGTTTTGCTGAGACACCTTCATGTATGGTCAGGCATGGGGAGCCAGGGGGGGGGGGGAGGTTACTCCTTGCAATGTGTGCTGGGCTATATGGGAAGGCTCCACCCAAAACAAGTTGCTTTTTTGTGCTTGAAATATGCCTAAAAGGCAGGGAAATTTTTTTTATGAAATGTACCTTAAACTACTAAATAAGTTCTGTCAATGATTCACTGTTTTCACAATAATATCTTGAATAATTATACGAAAGGTACCATTAAAAGAAATAGTATATTAAAACTCTGGGTGGAGCCTTTATCCTTCCCTGCCCCCTTGGGGTTGGACATGGACATATCTTATGCCATATTATAGTGTTAAACAACATTGTGAAGGGGTGGGTGGATATTCAGAGAATTCTTTTTTTTTCCTGTTAGTGATTTATTTCACATTGTTACTACTGACATTATCTTTCTTTTTGTGTCTTGTTTCCTTTTATCTAATATTCTCTATCCTGCCTTGCAGGGGAGATTCACAACAATCGGGATGGACTAGAGTGTTCTTGGAACCAACAGATCATTTTGATGTCCAAGTTCCACCCTACAAAGAAGCAAGAGTGGGTCCCTTTACTGTTTGTTATTAGCTGGCTGTCGCCAAAATTGTGATAACTGGGTCAAGTAAACCCTCTTTTTTGGCAGTTAACTCACCCTGGACTTCCATTTTTGCTAGGCCAAACAAACTCTTGCCCTTAACTTCTGTTTTCTGTTGCATGGGCTCGTGTCTTGAGTGTAGCTATATGTAATTTTGTTTTTAAACCTGGGGATCGTGTGGGATACAGGGGCTGCAAATTTTATTGTCAATCAATCTCTGACATGCCAGATATCAATAATTTAAGTCATAACATGCCAAATATCAATAATTTAAGTCATATGTTGCAGTCATGTGATAAAAAGTGCTGGCTAACATTGCCATGATAGTAGTTGGCATGTTACTGCAATGAGCATAACTAAGCAAATGGCCGCCCGAATAGTGAATTGCGTGATGTAAGCTACGTTCTCCTAGGTGATTGTTTTCAGTGGTCAGCGTTTAATTGTTAATTTTTGCATTTGTTTGTCCTGTAACTTATCATATTTAATGTTTTCTTAGGAAGTGTTTCTGGAACATCTTTTTTACCCTGGAAGGTTTTCAAATCTCTCGATCCTGAAGGCCATGCAGGTTTGTGCAATCAATATTCTAATGCACAGTATGTGTGCATTTTCCCAGTTATTCTCTATCTGCTGCTGTTGATATGTTACATTAACACCAGCTATGGTGTTTACTACATGTATAAATTATCAAAATGGTGTTTTCTATATGGTGTGTATTCTCAACACTGGTCAGCCATCTTGGACTTTTGTTGTAGACACATTGTTTCAGCATATATGACAGCCACACAACAAGGGGTACAGGGCAAACATCCTGTGGCCATTCCCACTTATTACTTAGTCAAGTTTGACTCATGTAAATGGATCCTTTTTACACCAAAATCAAAGAATGATAGAGCAAGTTCACTTGTGTACACAGAAGCCATGTCAACTACACCATGTTAACATTAGAAATTTGGTTGGTCAATTTTCATTATATTGACTGACTGTACTTTCCAAACCCACAGTTGAGTATTTCCAACTATTATGGATAGCTTCAACAGCACAAAAAAAAAAAGCCAGGAGCCATGACTTCTCATGGACAAGAACCATAAAAATAACAGAGCATAAACACTATACTACAGAACACTGTCACTGGTGTTGATTGACAATAAACACCACACAAAGAACTCCATCATGGGTATTTCTTAAGAATAAATACCATACGGTGAACACCGGAGATTGTGTTTATGGAAAGTAAACATTATATCTAGAATGAAGTGTAAGTCTGGTAGGAATTAAGCAGTTATTTGATGGATTTTAAGTAGTGTTGTTTGTTTGAACAGATTTACCGCCACCTACCAGTTTCAAATGCTGCCAGTGATTTTGATTTGACTGTTTCAAGGAGAGATCTCAAACATGCTGTCATCAATCTTATTGACTGTGAGGTTTGTGTTGGACACAGAGCAATGAATGTTAAAACGCTGTACCACCTTCTACATCCTACGTACTTTCTTAACCTTGTTATTCATATGTTGTAGGTTAAACAAGTTTGATTTGTATTTTCCTTTGTTTTATAGTCATTGTTATCAAACTGAAACAAAGGAAAATACTTGTAACTCAAACTAGTTTGAAATGATTTTGACCTCAAATTCATTTTAACCTACAACACATATGTGGCACAATGTTGAATTATTTTTCTCCTTTCAATACTACTATTGATCTCAGACATCCATGGATAGCCTGCTTTTAAGACTGTTGATTTTACTCTGTGCTTCTAAAATAAATTATCACATGATCTTATAGTTTTTAATTATTGACTGCAAGCTGACTGCAAAATTTGTAACCTTGAACATGCGATGAATGAGTTTCAACTCCCAATCAGGAAAAGTTTTAACCCTTTAAGCCCCAATATCCACATGCATATTCTCCTCACTGTTCTCCATATATTTCTTATGTTACTAGTTGGGAGAGTTTGATTAAACATCAACACATTTCATGTCTAGTGATCATTTCCTTTATTCTCGTGACCTGTATATTTCTTCAACTATTGATATTGTAAGGAGAAATTTGATGCTTGTCACTCGTGGGGCTTAAAGGGTTAAGTGAGGGAATAAGAGGTGACTGTGAGTAAAAATTCCTTCTGTGATTGAAAGTTCATTATCAAGTCTGTGATACTCAAGTCTGTCCCTCTTTAGCATTCTTCAACAGGCCAGAGTACTATAAACAAGATGCAATACACCTGAGGGTGTTTTTAACCCTTTAATGCCCAGTGTCAGCATATATTAATTCTCATACAT
>Ga0126336_10001710_pt1 | contig 11825 bp, 8 predicted proteins | sample SidCmetagenome_FD_92530 | JGI IMG/M metagenome (GOLD analysis project Ga0126336, IMG submission 92530) | Coral microbial communities from El Islote,Puerto Morelos, Mexico - Siderastrea C C metagenome | ecosystem: Host-associated > Invertebrates > Cnidaria > Coral | place: El Islote,Puerto... | reverse complement strand
CAGTTGGCGCTAAGCGCGGGAAAACGCGTGCGAGCAAGTCACGATTGGTTTTGGTTTTACGCCTGATTGGTTGAGAAAGTGGCGCGAGATTTTTCAACCAATCAGAGAGCCTAGTAATGCAAAGCCAAAGCAAACACAACATTACTTTCGACACTCAATTGAAAACTGCTCTATCAATCACGGGTATAATGAAAAGGTCGGCACACACGAGGGGACTAGTCGACTTGTCCCCGGACCGAGTCCCTTTGTGTGAACTACGCTACCAAAATTCGGTCCCTACGACCAGTCCCGCGAATTCAAACTGGTTTTTTTTTAATTCGTGGGACCAGTCCCGGGGACTTGTCCCACAAACTATGTTTGGTCCCTTCGTGTGACCTGTTCGTGGGACAAATTCCTGCGACCAAATGAAAATATTCCATCGGATCTTCTACTTTTTTGCCAGTTGACCTGGAGAATAAATCTCGTATTTGTGCGTATTGGGAGTCTTGATCGAACAGTCGCTGTATCAGCAAACTAGTAGGTCAACGGAGAAAAAATCTATCGAAACTGCAAATGACAAACACTCGTGGACTTATAGATGAAGACTGTGCGGTTTTATTGAGCCGGTTTATTTTCATGTTTTGCGTTTTGCGGTTAACTTGCTAAATTCGGTTTCACTATTGAGGTCCACTCCACTTTTCGTCTTCACGTTTCGGCAAATTTCAGTAAAAGCGCCCTAAGTTTGGCTATTTTGTTGTTACCAGGTCCCCTCTTGTAAACACTACAAGGGACTTGTCCCCACAACTAGTCCCATCGTGGACCTGTCGCTGCAACAAGTCCGTGCGACTAGTCCCTTCGTGTGTGCCGACCTTAATAGGTCGTGCGGATCGGGTTTATCAAATACTAATACTTTCAGCATCTCTCTCTCTCTTTCTCTTATGGCCTTGGTAATAAATTTAAGTTTGAACTGGACTGAATCAGTACTAAGATGCAACATCCGCTCTTATTTGTTTTAGGCCATAGAAGACGGCAGGTTGGATGAGGTAGAGGAACGACAAAAGGTGAGGAAGATCTCCAAGAAAAGAAAGGTTGAATCAGGAGAAGAAGTTGACTCACCTAAGGTATGAAGCTTCTATTGATCCTTATATCGATGTACAAATTCTCCTTGCCGGCCTCTGGAGATAACTTTTAAACAAATTGGGAGAATATAATTAAACGCTTGTGTTTATCAGGATATCTGAAATTTACGCGACTTTTAAAAATGAGAAAAAAAATAATTCAGAATAAAGGAAGGTAAAAATGTTCAAGTAAAGGAAATAATACAAGTAAAACAAAGCACAGTTCTTGAGGACATTGAAATTTCTTCCCTTGACGGGAAAGCCGTGAGAGCACGTTGATGATTTCTTATTGAGATATTCTGTCACAAATATAAGAACCAAATGTTGGCAAAACATGTAAATCAACTTGTAATGAAAACTAACCATCTTTCTTGTGCACGAAATGCCCCAATATCAGCCCCAATATCAGTATGCATTTTCTCCTTACTGTTCTCCATATATTTCTTATGGTAGCAGTTGGGAGAATTTGCGTAAAATCATCTTTGGTGATCATTTCCTTTATTCTCGTAACTTGCATTTTCGATTAAGTAGTGATGTTGCAATGGGAAGTTAGATTCTTGTCACTATTGGGGCTTAAAGTGTCAAAGAGAGAGCAACCCGCAATCCGTTTTCAGCGATTTTAATAGGTTACAAGGGAAACACTTGAAAAAATTTGACCTTTTTTGGGAATTGCAGTCCCTTTCCTTCCAAGCCATCCATAGCGAAAGACACTTGTCAAAAGTTACAGAAAACCAGTAGAGTAATCTTTTAAAAGAACTGAACCATTATATTGGGGTTTCCTTGGATTAATTCCGATCTGTCCTTTATGTTTCTAAACTAATACTTAAAATAGTTTACATGAATTTTATGAGCCCCGTCGATTATTTCTTTATTTTGCTTCCTTTTTTAGGTCAAGAAGAAACGTGGTCGACCACCAGCAGGTACGGTGTTGAATTGTAACTCTCTTCTTGTGAAGAACACTCAAGTTTACACCAAGAAAAAATCCATTTGGTAAATTAGTATTGTGTGTTTCTTGCCCAGGAGATAATTTTACTAATGAAGGGCTGTTTTTGTGGTTTATAGTTAAACTTGCTCCCAATCCACCTGAACTAACCAAGCAGATGAAAAAGCTGATGAAGTACATCGTGCGATATGTGGATGAGTGAGTATTCCTTTGACTTTAATTAACCCTTGCACTCCCAAACGTGCCTATAATCAAAATTCAAGATGAATCCCAAATTTCATTTTGTAAAATACTTAAATTTCAATAGTACCATGTGAAAGTACTGCTGACAAGGTTTCATTTCAATGGTCACACCATACGATTTCATCCACAGTCTCAGAAGTTAAAATCACCTGACTTTGGGAGTGAAAGGGTTAAATTGGAATAATTGAAGTAAGTATACATTTCCTCTTTCAAATTCTCTATTCTCCATGGACTAGCCCCGTCCACTGTTACTTACCTACATGGTTTTTTCGTTGTACACAGTGTGGGACCACGAACGTTTCTCACTTTCTCAGAAGTTTGGTTTTCAGTTGTCATCTGTTGACTTTCTTTTTGTCTTCAGTTCAACTTCTCGCAACTTGGCTGGAATCTTTATGGTTCTACCAACAAGAAAAGAACTGCCAGACTACTATCAGATTATCAAACACCCAGTGGACATCAGAAAGATTCGGGTAAGTCGTAGTCTCCTACGCAGCCGTTCTTTAGAACGGCTGCGTCGGAGACTAGCTAATGCGCCGATTAATTGGAAAGTTAAACATCTCCCCCCCGGACATTTGAACTTATGAAGATTGGCTTGGACAAATCCCCTCCCTTTGGGGCAAAAAAGCCGCTCAAATGCCCCACCCATTAGTACTGAACTACCTCTCCTCAAGGCAAATTTCCTCTTCAATCAAACACTTTACACCCTTTCAGAGAGGGATATACCGTAACGACACCTTCAGACTTCTTTTAAAGACCCTTTTGAAAGAGTCATTCACTAACAAAGGCGAAATTCTATCTTGTAAATCCGTCAAACCCTGCAAAAATCGAAAAAACTCACTGGCGTATTACGTCAGAACAAGAGAGAAATCCGGTTCAAATTTCCCACCCTTCCAACGCAACGTTCAACCCCGCCCCCCTCCCCGGGCACGATGCACTGTCAAATGCTCGGGGTATGCCCGGGGGGGGGATGTTGAAGTTTCGAAGTGTATCAATAATCCATTGACAGGTCATTACGATATTATGAGGTCTTACACGGTAAATATGGTGACTTTTGAAAGTGAGTGATAACATAGGGTTATCATGTTTTCGTTTCAGGAGCGAATTAACTCCCACAAGTACCGGTCGTTGGATGATTTGGAAGAGGACTTTACTCTAATGTGCAAGAATGCCCAGACCTACAACATCGAAGGATCCATGGTATGCTAAACGAGTAACATAACGCTGTTTAAACTTGAAATCGTTCTTTTTTCATTCAACTCACTGAAAGTCCAGGAATGTTATAGAGTGGAGTATGCGGAACTGCTGCAGTTAAGGTGTTGACGCATAAAATTTGTATTAGTGCGCCTAACTAGGTGCAGAAATTTTGCGAAGGAACCAATGTTCCTGTTACAAAAAGGTTTGGTGTTTGCCAGTGGATAGCAATTTTCTAAGGAGTTTCACTAAAACTTTGTTGTGTGGAGAAACTTTAGAGGCTCGATATCTCAAAATATTTGTTTTGGATCACCGATTTACACTACCCTGCGGTGCAGCCGGACATGACACTCAAATACCGGCGTTGTAGACTGTCTGTGACGCAGGCTAATTTGCATAATTTACACGGGCTATGTCACGGGGATTTTCACGCCTTTGGGTGAAAACTGTGCGGAAATTCAAATTGAATACCTTTTCTCGTACATGAAATGCTCTTAGAGCATCAAAAGAAAGAAATCGAGTGATTTTCTCAAAGGGTGGGTAAACCATTTTCAGCTTCTGGCGATTTTTACCCTAAATCCATTGTAGGGGCTCACAATCGTATTTCTAGAAAAGCCCTGCGTGCATGACTTCGATCATTTTGTGAATTACTTTATTTCTGTTTGTGCAGATTTACGAGGATTCCATCAAGCTGCAAGTAAGTATAGTTGATTTTTTTTAATATGTATATTAACAGATTTAAGCGGGGATTTTATATAAGAAAATAACTCTTCGAGCTTTTTACTCGCATCAACCCATTCTCGTGTCATTCATTTTGCAGTCCATTTTCACACATGCTCGACAAAAGCTGCAAGCTGGCGAGGAGTTGCAGTCGGCTCAGTCGGCAGTACCGGAACCGGAAGTGGAAAGTGACAAAGAAGTCGGAAGTGATGGAGAAGAAGAAGACGAAGAGGTCTGTAACACATCTTTCGTGACTTTCGGTTTGATTCTCGGCTTGTAAGTTGCTCAATATCAACTTTTGTGTGCCTTTTTTTTTTTTCAGGAAGGCGAAGGAGAAGAAGGAGAATCTGTAGGATCAGATGTAGAAGGTTAGTCATATGAGCTTTAACCTTTTCACTCCCAAGAGTGCCTAAAATCAAAATTCAAGGCAAACCTCAATCACAGTAGTATCATGTTTAAGTGCTACTGGCGAGGTTTCATTTGAATGGTCACATCATAGGATTTCATCCACAGACTCGGAAGTTGGAATCACCTTAACATCTCCATAAGTGACTCTGGGAGTGAAAGGGTTAGACTGCAAAACGGTCGTTTCTTTCTCTTAAAATTAGAATCCCCATAAACTCGGGTACTATCGAAGCGCAGAAGCGTGAATTGTCGCGCGCGAGCCCTCTGATCTCACTCATCGTATTCACGTTTGCTCCAGACTTGTCAGTTGATTCCTTATTGATGTTTCCTCTGTTAGGTGGAAGCAGTCAGTCATCTCTTAAGATGCGTATTAAGCTTGGGAAACAGTCGGTAGAGAAAGCCAAGATTGAAATGGGACCTGTTGTAAGTTGTATTTTGTGGAAGTGGTTTGTCATTGAAGTTTTTTAAATTTAGTCCCTCGGTGACTTAACGGAAAGTTCAAGGTACTTTACCTGACTGGAACAACTGCCTTGTGGCAGTCACCCCAGTTGATACGTTTACTGTGTGTTTAGTGTTGTACTACATCAGAAAACTCTCTTTTATCGTATGAAAAAAATGACCCTCTTCATTGTTAAAAAGAAAGAGCTACGCGCGCGGAGTCTACCAGTTTTGTTCAGTCCACCTAGCATATGACAGCATGCTTGTTCAGCACATTTTGTTTAGGCATGCGCCAATGTATGTGCATGCATGTGTGCTCTCCTGCATTTGTCTGTGCGTGTGTGCGTGTGTGCGTGCGTTCTTGGTCTCCTCCTCCACGATTTGTAAACAGCAACGACGAAACTAGTTCTATACTTTTTCACCGTCGTAGTAACTACAACTGCGTTTTTCCTCTCTTCTTTTACTGTTCTCTTTCGGAATTTTTTGTGCTCGCCAGAGCTCTTCACCTTACGTTTGCTTTCTGTTTGCCCTTTGCGTGCATCTCTCTTAAACGCCTGCATATTAAATCCGGTAAAAGGAGTGTTCGTGGGTCTAAACTTCGCCCCTTTTCTTCGCAGAAGAAAAAGCGCCGAGGACGTCCGCCGCGAATCCGAGTGGAGCCGAGTGATAACGAAGCTGACTCGTACCCGCCTTCGGAGAAAGGCGACAGTAGTGACGGGGTAAGTAAGCTGCTTGGTGATGCTATTCAAGATTTTGTTAGCGTTTGCTTCACGTTTGCGTGATGTTAGGCGAGCCAGATAGAACCTTAATAAAGCACTGCTCGTGCCATACATCACCCTAAAAACTGAAAGGCAATTTGAAGGCAATTTGGGCGCTTTGCAATGGACCAAAAATTCCGAAATTATTGGGAGCGAATAGCGTGAAGAATTTTTCGGAAACTTTGGTCTACCTCTCGAGGTTGTTCCAGCTTTCTGAAAAATCGGCAAACCCAAAATATCGGGCCAAGTTTCAGCGGCAAGAAATTAAGCGTGGATTTTCAGTTTGGGGAAAAAACCCGTGAATGGACCTGACGGACATTTAAACTGAAATGTTTGAACGAATGGAAAGCATCCTTTGTTTCTCCTCAGTAAAACGAATCTTTGTTCAAACCAATTTTCAACAATTTCGAACGTCTTAAAGGACTGTTGTTCTTTAGCTTGCAACAGGAAAGAACCTTGGAAATGGAGCCATTTTGAAAGCTTGCGTATAACACCGCAGACCACTTTGACTCTTACCCATCTCTGTTCGGCGAGCTCGTAGCCTCCATTGCAGACGTCTTTAGTACTCGTCCCGTCGTCACACAACTCCTCGTCACGTAACTCCATTCATGGAGGAGGAATGCGTGACCAGCTCAAAGAATATCTGCGTTGGAGGCTACAACCACAGACACAAATTCTTGAGACAATTTACGCTTTGTAGTTCGCTACCCCTTTCCCCTTTCAATGTTGCCAAAAAACCCACCGTTTCTCGCAGTTTAAACCAACTTATGTAGTTTTTTCAACATTGCACAAGGGGGAGAGGAGGAAAACACGGCAAGGTGTCTCAAGATTTTTGTCTGACATCATAGGGAGCTTAACCCTTTAAGCCCTAACAGTGACGAAAATAAAATTTCTCTTTACATTATCACTACTTGTTGAAACATTCAAGTGATGAGAATAAAGGAAGTGATCAAAAGGATAAGATGTCTTGATATTTAGACAAATTCTCCTTACTAGTTCCATAAGAAATGTATGGAGAACTGTAAGGAGAATATGCATTTTTATATCAGGGCTTAAAGGGTTAAAGTAAGTCTAGTAAAGTGAGGACTGGTTATGGCCTTCAGAATACTGTAGTCTATCTTTGTGTGATTCCCCTGATGATCAGAATCTCACATGATTTCCTTCATCTCTTTTACAGGAGACCACTGACCGAGAGGGAGAGCTCGCGGGCTCATCTCAAGAGGCTGCAGCATCTCCCTCACAGAGAAAGAGACAGTAAATTGGACAACTCTTTAAACAAAATGAACATTGAAGCGTTCTTTCGGTGGCCACGTTGTACTTTATTGCTTTGATTTGTGCTTTTTTCCTACTCTTACTAGACTCCCTCTTTTCTCTCAGCAACTATCGAGAAGCGAACTCGCACATTCGAGAAAATGTCAGTGGCCATCGCGCTGTACACACTTGAATCGCGGCTGTTTGTTTGTTTATTTTTTGTTTGTTTGTTTTGTTTTCTATTTTGCTTATTTTTTTTAGTTTGTGCAAAACTTTGTTATTTATGGTGGCTGTTTGTTGGTCCAACAGTGTTGGTCCCTTGGATGAAGTTGAACCAAGTGTTCTTTTGTATTATTGTTTTGCGGCTTGCGCTACCATCCAACAGATATCATGCATGTAAGCCAACAGCTAGTCTCCTAAGCAGTGGTTTTTAGTTTCCTCACGCGACGCGTAGGAGTCTAGCCGACGGTGTTTCATCATTTTAGTGTTGAAATGTTTAGCTGTCTGTGCAAAAGCCGATTTTTGCTTGACTCTTCCTGAGAGAAAAGAGGAAACTCGAAATTCCCAGGTATTCACGCGTTCACCTTCTAGCCTCGCTTTCTGAGAGAAAAAGGGTTCCTCGCCACTAGTCTGGTATCCAGTACAGTAAGTTAAAATATCCTCCATCATCCTGTTGTCATCAACGCAATGAGGCTGAGCTACAGGTTAAAAAATCCACAAGCCTTTATTACTTATTCTCCTTTGCAGCTTGCTGTCTTTGCCACGCAACGCCTCCTCCCTTCGCGATCGAAAAAAGAGTTACGTATCCAGTCAAATAACGGCTGCAAAGGAGTTCTGAAAACAGCGAATCTGAATCGTCCGTAAACAGCCATATTCCTGAACTCCAGTAGTGTTATTAACAGGGGTGATGAGTTTTGGAAAAAGAAGGAGTGCTTAGTTAGCGAGGATTGCATTTCAAAGGCGAAGTCGGGAGATCGTCAATAGCAACCTTTCTTCGGCGAGAAACCTGTTATTGGTCAATAATAATCCGACCTTGTTCGCCTGCTTTTAAAACGATTAACAGAAAATGGCAGTTCTTTTCCCAAGTGATGAGGGCTGGAACCGTGATTAAACAATAATGTGAAACTGAAAAAAAGAACTTTCTTTTTATCCTTGATAAGCCTGTTTTTCAAAAAAAAAATGCAATACGCAAGCAGCGAAGATGGCTGAGAATCAGAGCTTTTTCTCGCCTGTTGTCATGGGGCGGTTGGCCGAAGGCTTCACGGCACAAAAAGAAAGTCCACGCGTGGAATCGCGCGAGAGCACATTGTGGCACTCACGTTAAGGCATAATTGAGGTCAATGACAGGAACGAAAGCACAACCATCAAAAATTTTCCGTTTTCGTGTGCTTTTGTTACCATCTTTGTTCGTTTTCACTTGAAGCAAACTATTGTTCGTCTTTCTGAAAACCAGGCTTGATTAACTTTTGAGTAACGGTTACTGTTTTGTATCAGTAATGGCGATTATTTTGGCTGTATAGTTACTCAAACAGTGTAGTTCATGTGTTACGTAGTCCCTTGTATATATTTTGTGTGAAGTTACTTGTTTGTTAGAGAGCAAACGAGCCGAAGTAAGAAAGCTGTTTTGGTAGTACCGTTTATCGTTTATGTGGCAGTAATGATAAGTCTTCTGAAGACGGCGGAAATTGCTAGTATTTTAAGTTGTGTTAAGAAATAAAGGTTAAGATGCTCTAGTCCCTTACCTCTGTGTAAATAACAATTATAAAACGTTCAAAGGAATGGCGCGCTATGATTTGGTCAGATCTAGTTCACTTCAGGGACGGTCCATTAGAAAAGTTATGCGGGGGGTGGGGAATTTTCGAGCTGCACGAATTTTCTTTTTGTTAACCTTTCCCTTGCAGGAATATTTTTTTCCGTATGCAAGTACATTTTTTCTGGGCTACTCGCTGTGCATTGATTTTTTTCCTCTCAATTTTCCCTTGCATGAATTTTTTTTGTGCTCCCCCCCCCTCCCTCATAACTTTTCTTATGGCCATCCCGTATTCAGCCGCGTTCAGTGTCAACATGCTATTTGTAAACAGCTGAAAGACCGCTAAAAACTGCAACCGGTAATTTTTCTGGTTTTTGGCAGGAAAACGAGAAATTAAAACCAATCACTTCAAATGGCTAAAGAAGACTTCCGACTTTGGGTGTCTCCCAGATCACGAGATAATTCCAGCTATTAGCTGTAGTCACTCGGGTACTATGTCGACTCTCGTCCGTGACTTCCGGTAGAAATAGCCCCCTTTGTACGCAGGGCGTAAACTAGCCTGCGAATACAGCCGCCTCTCCGCGCTCCGGCCACGGCTGTATTCACAGGCTAGGCGTAAACATGCTTTGTCGTTCACGGAATACCCTGGCCCAGAATTGAGCCTCTGGGACCAGGGTATTCATCGATTGACTTCTTGATATTCCCTACCTTAGTTTCGTGAAAAATGAATTAGTCGTGAACATCGCCATTGCGAAACTTCGAGTTGGGTGTGGTTATAAAGGAACCAGTTCTGCTTGAATTTTACTCTTAGCCCTTATTACATTGCAGGTAGAAAGATAGTCGCTATGCACTGCTGTTAATAGCTTCGTTATTTCAAAAATGATGCGCCGTTCAATTCGAAACTTTAACATTCCCCCCTGGGCATTTGAACTTTTGAAGGTTGGATCGTTGAAATTCCCTCCCTCGGAGCAAAAACGCCGTTGAAATGCCCCACCAATTAGAGTTATTCACTAACAGAGGCGAAATTCTATCTTTGAAATCCGTCAAACCTTGCAAAAACCGAAGAAACGTACGGAGTATTACACCAGAACAAGAGATTAATCCGGTTCAAATTCCCCACCCTTCCAAGGCAATGTTCAAATTCCCCCCTTGCCGGGCACAATGCACAGTCAAATGTCCGGGGGGGATGTTGAAGTTTCGAATTGATCGGCGCAATGACTCCCAAAAAATAAAACGCATCCGTGAGTAAACGCTCCTTTTAGATATCGAGTTTGTAATGAACTTCTCTGGTGGACCTGGTTGGTCAAGCTTGTACAACTATAACAAGATGAAAAAAGCTAAGTCTTAACTTGTGTTCCTGATTGTGTTCGTATATTTATATACGCAATATGCCATATTTATGTACCGGTCTATCGCTGCTACACGAAGGATCAGTTTTCTATTTATTTTTCTTAGGGCTAGAAAGTCGCATTGTTTTAACGCCCCTTGCCAGAAGCTAACCCCCACCATTTTACAAGACCAAAATACGTGAAAGATAATTGTATTTTGGTCTTGTAAAATAGTGAGGGTTAGCCCATGGCGAGGGACGAAAGAACAATGTGACTTTCTAGCCCTGAAAAATAAATTGAAAACTGATCCTTCTTGTAAAAGCTTTTTCATCGTGCTATAGTTGTACTAGCCTGCGGGTGGAAGGAAATAGGAGACGTCTGCACGCAGGCCATAGTTGTACAAGCGTGACCAAATGGGACGCTCTCGAGATGGTGATGCGTCGATTGTCGTCATACGTAACTTTGGCTTAGCGACGGACCATTAGAAAAGTTGTGGAGGGGCGGGCTAAGTACCAAAAAAAAATTCATGCAAGGGAAAATTAAATGATAAAATTCATGCACGGCGAGTAGCCTAGAAAAAAAGACCCTGCATACTGAAAAAAATAATCCTGCAAGAGAAGTGTTAACGAAGAAAATTCGTGCAGCTCGAAAATTAAATTCCCCCCTCCCCCATAACTTTTCTAATGGTCCGTCCCTTATTGTGTTCGTTACCTCATAAGGGTAATCACTAACTAATGAATAACATCCGGTGTAAAGATTTCTGACAAAAATAATATCAAGTTTGAACGTAATTTCGTAGCCGGAATAAAAGAAATTAGATACAGAGCAGAAATGCCCGAATCCTGTGGTGTAAAGATTAGACTAAAATAATCAGGGAGGAGGATCAAGTTGGATCAAGTTTGAGCGTGATTTGTTAGCCGAAATAGAAGACATTAGATACAGAGCAGAAATAACCGAATCCCGTGGTGCATGGTGTGTAGATCTGTTTAATAACTAGCCTCGATGAAGAGCGGAACTAACCGCATCCATGTTCGCTGCAAACATGATTAGGTTTTCTCTCTTCTCCGCCATTTTTGGGCTTAATTGTCTAGTATTGCCCTGCCTTGGCCAACCAAAATGTGAGCCACTGGACATACCTTTTTGCAACGGTTTGCCGTACAATACCACAGTATTCCCAAACACCATTGGGCACGATACGCAGATGGAGGCCGAGCTAGACGTGAATCAATATTCCCCTCTCGCAAGAGTAGGTTGTTCGCGAGATTTGGTCCTCTTCGTTTGTTCTGTGTACGCTCCGAACTGTGTCCTCGACAAACCGATTCTGCCTTGCCGTTCTCTTTGTAACAGTATTAGAAATGCCTGCGAAGAACTGATGGAACTTTTCGGATTCGGTTGGCCAGCAAATTTCTGTGATCGATTTCCAAGCACAGGAGAAGAATGCATTGGTGAAAGCACGCAGCCCTCACGTAAAAGCGGTGAGTTATATCCCAACGATGATTAGACTGCGAGTAGTCTCTAATTTTTGGCGATGGCGATTGTGGGGCGGGCGAAAAACACACACGCGCGCGAAACTTCGAGGAGGCGCTTTGCTAGCGTCGCGTCGCGTCGAAATTCGCGCGTGCGCGCGTGTGTCTTTCGCCCCCCCCCCCCCCCCCAAACCCCCCCCCGCCCCGGGCGCGCCTCCCGTGGCAGAAACATTTG
>Ga0126336_10001709_pt1:5000-11827 | contig 11827 bp, 8 predicted proteins | sample SidCmetagenome_FD_92530 | JGI IMG/M metagenome (GOLD analysis project Ga0126336, IMG submission 92530) | Coral microbial communities from El Islote,Puerto Morelos, Mexico - Siderastrea C C metagenome | ecosystem: Host-associated > Invertebrates > Cnidaria > Coral | place: El... | reverse complement strand
CTATTAAAACCCCCAGAGGCCCTACAAAAAACAAAGAATTAAAAAAACTTCTTGGCCCCCGCGGGGGGTTTTTTTTTTTTGTCGGCGAGAGGGGGGGGGGGTTTAGGGGGGGGGGGGTGGGGGGGGGGGGGGGGGGGGGGTCTTATTTCAAATCATAAAATTTAACAGAAACTCAGATTAATTTTTAGCAAAAGTTATTCTAGATTGCTGGATCGCGTTGATAGCATTGAAGAGGACATGATTCAAGTGAATTGTGACCTAAGTTCCTGTCGTTCTCAGTTCTTCCTGACAGAACCAAGAAAGTGAGCCCTGCCTTCACGCAGCTTTTAAAAGACTGGTGCAAAATATTAAATCCAGACGAGAAAGCGACGCTATTTTTGTTTGTCTCTTTTTTGGGTCTCACGGGTAACTGAGTGGAACCCAGTCTGCGTGCGCCCAACAAAACTGTTTCAAGCCACCTTAAACTATAACATAATTTATACTCTAATATAATGGTACTTCTGAGAAATGAAAGACCAAATCTCCCAACAAACTGCCCTTTATCCTGTCTTGCAGAAACATACTAAAAATTAAGACTTGACATAGATCATTATACTGATATTTCAAACTGAACGGGGGGAGGAGGAGGCGGGGTTTAATGGAGAGGGGGGCGGGGGGGGGCTTTATATTACAAAGTCCGGCTCCTGAAAGGGGGGCTTGTTAGAGAGGGAGAACGTAATAGTTATAGAGCTTTTACATTCAGCGCTCTACCGCCCAAAATACGCCTACACTGCAGGCTAGTAGTTTAATCGTTAAGTGGTCTTTTGGTAGATTTCTTTCTGAGCGGGACAAAATAAATGGTCTTGTTCAGGCAACTCATTACACAAGAAAAGTCATGATATGCATGCATGGGAGAGGGGAATTTCCATAAGGTTCTTTACAATCGAGGCGACTAAAAAATTCCACAGACCACGTGGTTACGTAAAAATAATTATTTCTGTTCTGTTTGTACCTTTCCAGGGTTTTGCCTCCAAGCTTGCAAAGAGGCACTATAAACACACGCTTAAATCACGTGTGTGGAGTGCATGGAGGTCTGTTATTGAGTCCAAATGGAAGCAGAGAGTTGAAAAAGCTTGCCAGGTAAACTGCCTTATCAGTCATACAGTCCTCAGTATACTTCTATTTTTGTAGTATAGTATACTTCTATTTTTGTAGTATAGTATACTTCTATTTTTGTAGTATAGTATACTTCTATTTTTGTTCTAATAATCGGTTTACAGTGTTAAGGACATTTACAAATGAAATGACTCAGTCATACTAACTGAATGTATTTACCTTTATTAATAAAGGCGAAAGCTCAAGAAGTGTGCGTCAAGTTGACGGAGGATTATGAAAGTCGTCTTCAAACGGTATGTTTGCATTTCAGTGTGGGTTGATATCTCTGCAAAAAGGTATTCCCCTCAATCTTTGCAGTCAACGGTATCTTCTGGTATCTATGCGAGTTTTCCTGTCTGCCTGTGTCAATTCCACTTTTGATCGTTTAGTGTTTATTCTGCAGGCTAATAATGAACTTGAGATGGCGCGAACTGAGATTGCTCGTCTTCACGCCGAGAGGGAGCGTTATGAAGAGACCATGAAGAAAGCTTTTATGCGTGGAGTGTGTGCTCTCAATCTAGAAGCCATGAGCATGTTCAGAGAAGGAGAAGAGGGTGGAAGAAGACCCCCACCTTCTGCTGTTAACAGTAATGGAGGGACACAGTCAGGTACATTTGCTGTTGTGTAGTGCTGTTTGTTGCGGTTCACCAACTAAAAAGAGGAAAAGAGAGAAATAACAAATTTTTGGAGTCGGAGCAGAGGAACAAAGAAAACTTTCGTTGCCTTCTTTTGTTCTACCAGTTCCTAGTCTACATTTACATGTACATGTAGATGTGATTAGTCAGTTTAAGTTTAGGCGCTGCGGCTAAATTGTAGTTCTTTTTTGGCAGCGTATGGTGCATTTTTGAAACTCTTGAAATCAGTGATTTGTTTTCCTCAAGAAATTGTCACATTGGCCAATCAGATAGCGTTTTATATAGTGCTCAGTTTTATTAACAATCAGTTAGCAAACCGACTTCACTAACCAAACACGATCAGTGATTTGTTTTCCTCAAGAAATTGTCACATTGGCCAATCAGATAGCGTTTTATGTAGTGCTCAGTTTTATTAACAATCAGTTAGCAAACCGAGTTCACTAACCAAACCACGATCAATATTCTAATACGTAAAGTCTAGTCCTTTGCTTATTATGTTACAAAAATGTAATTCAACTGTTTCTCTTGTAGACGCAGAAGATATGCCACGACATCAGCCACCTTTTCCAACTGTCACGACGTCTGGTCCAGTAGTTACGCAATCGCAGCAATTTAGTCACGTTCCATCCAGACAGAGGCCTCCAGCAGAAAGACCAGGTCAGCTTGGAGGAAAGACTGTGACAGTGAAGGCTGTTTGTCGGTCAGACATCCAGGGACAGAAGGGTGGTGCAGGTACGTTAACAAGAGTTGGTAAATTTTAGTTTCAACATCCCTTATATCTATAAACCTCTAATATTTTTTTTTCCGTTTCATTGTTCCTTTTCCTTTTCACTTTTCATTTTTTCGTAAACCAAGGAAATTAAAAATATTGGTAAGTTAAAAATAAATTGTCACATTGGCTATCAAAAAGCGACCCATTCATATACTTTCATTTTGTAACCTCATTATATACGGCAGAGTTGGTAACCTATAAAATAAGAAAGATAATACGTCTGGACTGTAATCAAGTTCCCATCGAAATATCAGCCTAGCCCTCTTCAAGACGCAGGCTGCCTCCCCCCCTTTGTATTTTCCTTTTTTTCTTTTTCTTTTTCTTTTTCTTTCTTTTTTTTTTCCCTGATGTCCCATATTTAAACACCTACATCTGTTCTCTGTTTGCATAAAGGCAACTGTTTTTCAAGACTGATCTTATTGTGTTGTTGTAGGTCTTGTAGGTACTCAAGGACCTGTTAGTTCAGTTCTCATTCAGAAGCATTCATCAGAACAGGGCACTTCAGGAGCGCCTCCAGTTCGCCATCCTCATGGTCAGCGAGCACCGCCAACCCGATCAACCAGTGCGAGAACGTCACGTGGTCCTGCCGTACAAACGATCCACACCACCCCTGTTAAAGTTGTGCACTGAATTCTTCAAACAAAGTGTATACATGTATTTGGTATTGATTCGCTATTTGCGTCGCCCATGCTTCTTATTCTCATTTTATGCGAGTGTTGATTAGTTACAATTTGTATATAGTAGATTAGACAGCAAAGTTATGAAATTCAATAAAAGCACGTTTACAATGTACCAACAGTGTCACTGTAGTTAATAACTGGGTGCAATGGCATATAAAGAAGATATCTGTTTACAAACATTCCTTTTCTCATTCAAGTTTGCCAACCATTAAGGCGCTGTTACACGGGGCAATTTTCTCTGCAACATGCAACGCAGTGGGAGCATTGTGAGACACTTTGCAGAATACATGCTACTCGTAGCAACAGATCTTGCAACTTTGCAGAAGGTAGGAGACTACCGTAGTCTACTTTTCCTGCAACTCGCAATGCAATTTTTGGCTTCGTAGCCAGTTGCGAAATGGAGGGTGTTATACGCGCAATTTCGTCCCCACTGTCTCGCAATGGCTTAGAGTTGTAAGTTGCAGAAGAAGAAAAAAAAACGCCTCGCGTAATGGCCCCCCAAAACGAGAACTAGTTATTTCTGCAGCTTATAAATCCTTGTTCTCCAATTTCCCAAGCATATCCGTGAATTTTGAGGGGAGGAGGGTAACATTTTCTTCCTTTCCAGGCAAAAGAGAACGTTTGGATACTAAGCTAAAGATTTGCAAATGGCACCAAGTACGTCGCGCGCTTTGGTGGCAAAATCAGAAACTAGCTTAACGTAGTTCCTGTTGCCAACGTCTTTAATTTGTTTAACGCTACAAACTGCAATAATAATATGCTTTGCATGTAGGAGTTTTCACCGTTATCAGAGACCATGGGACAAACTTAATTTTTGGCAACATCTGCAAACCGGTCAGCAAAGGGTCAGGTGGCCGCAAATGGAGTGCGAGACCAGGGCCCAGTTGCATAAAGCAACTAAAGATTAATTAAGGATGGTGCCTCCTAATACAGATCTGTTTTTGCAGAGGATACGACTATGGGGAAAAAGTAGATCTTATCAAGGGTTATTGGAATCCAAAAAGAAAAATGTGGGTAGCCACGCATTTTTCAGAGATAATTAAGCAGCCACAATTCTAAAAAAGTGTTAAAATACAAAGAATGTAAGGCAATTTCTTTCCAACGTTAAGCTCAATTATCTCTGAAAAATGCGTGGTTACCCCCAATTTTCTTTTTGGATTCTGATAGCCCTTGCTAAGATCTGCTTTTTCCATATAGTCTTAAACCGCGCAAAAATATTGTTGTAGTAGTGGACAAATTCCTTAAGAAACCAGAATATCCCGAGATGCGCAGAACGTATGCGCAGGAACAAAAGGAGGCACCGTCCTTAAGTGGGAATTTCTGCCACCATTCCCTGTGTTCTGGAGGATTTTCTTGCACGCCATTATGGATAAATCGGCCGAAAGTGGATTAAAGAGTATAGGAAACACAATGACCGTGCGAAAAAAATCATCAGGAAAACAGGGAACGGTTGCAGAAATTCCCACTTAATCTTAAGTGTCTTCATGCAACCGGGCCCAGTCGTAGACTACCACGATGATCCTTGGCAATGTGCAATGCACCGTTAAGGCTCAAAACAGCTGTAAGAGAAATACATCGAGCCAACGATCTACATAAAAAAAGGGGAGGAGATGTTATCATGAATGCCGGTACTTAAAAGACTTGGCATGAATTGAACTTTCCATGTTTGACTAGTGAGCTAATGCTATCAACCAAAAGCAGAGCTATAACAAATTTAAAAAGGGAACTCCTGTAGCGCGACAAGATGTTTACACAACATCAGTCACTAAACCTGTAACATAAGAAAGGGGATACGTACAACAAGACACACTCCGGAGATTCCCTCTTTTTTTTTCGCCCTAAGGAACTGCTGATATCACCAATTTACCAACTTGAGTGTGTTCTTATTTGGCTGCGCCTTTTCTTAGTTTTACGTTAAATAGATCTTCATCTTAAGTCTAGAAGCTAATATCGCATTTCGAGCACCAGGCCATTGTACGAGCAAAGAAGCGAGACATTTCAAGACGAATCAGTCAACCCTTACAGAAGTAATTACAACGATTTCAGTTTTCTTCACAAAAATAAAGAAAGGTATTTCACTGGAATCCATTTATTTCTCTGTAATCGAGACTGCCAAGGAAGATTTTTTTAAGCTTTGCTTAAATCAAGTAATTTCTGATGTGGGAATCGGAGGCGAGAGAAGATCTGCCAAATGTCTGACAAATAACGTCATTTTCGCGCGCAGCGATCATTACCTCATGCGAATTAACCAATCCGAGCCTCTTACCTGCTAAAACACGGGGTGGTACCATGAATATTGAATATCGTATTTATTTTACCTTCTATTGAACCAATCAGAGCGTAGAGTGTGATATCGTTGGTATCTGGAAGGAACGGAAAATTTCATGTCCGGAACTTGAATGTAGAGCGAGGGAAATTTGGGAGAAAAATTTCCCCAAACTATTATGAGGATCTTCGTAATCGTTTTGATCCTTGGATTGTGTGCATTGGGATATTCGCGGCCTTCTAAAAGTAAGTCAGCTGTATCTTTTTTTAGCACTTTGTTCCGTAACCTTGTAATACCGAGCAGATTAATATACCTGTAGGAAAGATGCATGTCAGTCTGAACTAAATAATTTTATTTTTTTATCTTTATAATGAGAAAATCACAGACTTCCGTCCATACTAAATTCTTTGAATTATTTCTTTTCTTAAGCGCCAAGTTTCAGCTCGCTGTGAGTTTAAAATTGTGATGTTACGATATGCTTCCATGACTTTCTGTGTTTAAGAAATGTTGACACTCCAGACTAAATGCCACCGGTCAATCTCAGTTTACTGGGTTTTAAAACTAAGATTTCCTCTTAGTCCAAATGAGCTATATGTAGAAGAGCGTTTGTGCTTCTCGATTCTTTTATAACGTATACATTATGTTATACGGATAATTTAAATTGATGTAAAAACTGCTTACGATTCGTTTAATTATTTTTTCTTGACCCGCATGGCATTATCATACGATCTACAGCTTCTTATCTCTGAAAATAAAAATAAACCGTAATCTTTTCAACTTATAACTACATCACCATTTCATAAAGATCAAGAAAAAAATAATCTTAGTAGATTTAATATTTTTCTCTCCTATGAACAATTTACCGTGGCAAATGTAAGATCATTCAAGCGCATTGAGCGTAAAATTGCTCAGTGACTGGCTGACACGGTTTTTGCCTTTCCTGATGAAAATAGTTTTTCCCTACTCATCCACGAACCTTTGAAATTTCAACACCGTGTGAAAAAATAAGGCGGTTGGTTTTCTCGCTTTTCGTGTGCATGGTGATCAAGTTAAGTTAGACCACGCCTTTAATTGAATCAACAACGTTTTGATCAGTAAGTGACAACACTTTTGTTTTTTCAGCTTTGGACTAATTTCATTTATTAGATTCGCGATAGAATTATCATTGATACAAGAATTTTAAGAGGGCATAACACAAGAGCAGCTTTGCGTGAACAGAATTTTGACTGAGTTTTGTAGGCAAGTTGGTTAAATTAAACTGGCTATGAAAATAAGGTGCAAGTTTTGCAGAAAATGTTTCTTTTAGTGCGGTTACTATAAGAACTGATTTAACATTCATT
>Ga0126336_10001708_pt1 | contig 11840 bp, 3 predicted proteins | sample SidCmetagenome_FD_92530 | JGI IMG/M metagenome (GOLD analysis project Ga0126336, IMG submission 92530) | Coral microbial communities from El Islote,Puerto Morelos, Mexico - Siderastrea C C metagenome | ecosystem: Host-associated > Invertebrates > Cnidaria > Coral | place: El Islote,Puerto... | reverse complement strand
GGTGGTGGAAAAGAATGAGGTTCTTCCGCAGCATTACTACATTAATGCTGTCTTGGCCGCCACTCCCCCCCCCCCCCCCCCCCCGCTTAGGACTTGGTTTGATGTATAAGAATTTAAACTATGCAATGGAATGTGATGAACAAAGGAAAATGATGGATGGGGAAAGGGACAGGGGATTAAAACTTCCTCCTTTTTACACCCTTTATTCCTGATTCATATGTTTTGCTTTGTTGAACTATGCTATATTGCAGTTTGTTCCTATTTCCTTCACCTCTGCCATTTTACAAGTAACATATTCTTCTGAAGAACATATGTTAACCATGTTTAGCTATGCATCACCTTACACCTACTGTATGCAAAACAACATTCCCAAGGAATCCTTCCCTTCCCTTCCCATCTTGTACTTTCTGTTGGTTCCCATTAACCAGAGACTAACTCGTGTACTTGTAATGAATGCACTACATTCACAAAAACTTCAAGATGTTTTTCTCTTTGTTTTTGTTTTTGAATAGTCAAGTATAAATAATTCATATAAATAAAAGAGTGTTGCAGAGTTTATAAAGTGCTTGTCTCCAGCACCCCCAAACTACCAGTTCTTGTTAGACAGTACAGCACTGATCGTTTATTCATTCATTCTACAGGTTTCTTGAATGTACTCCTCCTGGGTGGAACCCTGAACCACAGGAACCCCCTCCTCCACCAGTGGCCTCGCAGTTAGCTGCGGCAGCAGCAGCAGCCCAGCAGCTGGTCAACAAGCGAGCTCCTCCAGGGGAGAGGCACTTCCGGCAACAGCAGCCGCCACCCATGAAGGCATGCCTGTCCTGCCATCAGCAGATTCATAGGAATGCTCCTATCTGCCCACTTTGTAAGGCAAAGAGTCGCTCAAGGCACCCAAAGAAAACCAAAAGAAAACATGAGGACTGAGGAAGTTGATGGTTGGGGCACATAACACGTATTAGAGCATCATCAAAATTTCCCCAAGACAAAATGTCTCAGACATAACACCCTTTAACTCGAACCAACTTGTAATTTGATTTGAAGTTGTAACATGCCATGTGACACATCTGTTGTGCAAGTGTTTTTGAACACTTGCTTTTAAAGTTTAAACTTCTTTCCCAAGTAAGGCAGTGATATCTGGGTCATTTTGTCTTAGGGGGCGTTTTAATTCTAGTTTTGAGAGTTTAAGTGACTTGTTTACATGACGTTGGAGAGTCAGAACGTGGATGGAGCAGTCTCCCACGCAGACTTGTCCTTGGGTTTGTCATCGAATTACAAACTGATTTCTTGGTGTTCCAAAGAATTTCTGTCTGGGAGCCTGCTACATGCCCCTTTTTTCGGCAAATGTTCTGAAGTGAAGTTTTCCTATTAGAATTTCTTTGTAGTTCCACTGAAGGAGTTTCGGGTTCTTGTTTTTATGTTTCTTTATGTCCCACAAGCATACACTTCATTGTAGTGGCAAGCACATCCACTAACATGCTACAAAAACATATGCGACTATTATGTTATAATTGCTGCATAAAGTATTATGATACAATTGAAAATTACCACTATACAACATATATACGCTGAGAAAGATATTTATGTTACACTGCTTTTAAAGTAACTTATCGTGTTTAGAGATCATGTAATATATTGAGGCCATATTTATTGTTAGAGTTAGAGTATATATAATTCTATTTGTTACAGCTGTGAACATCTATAAAATCAACGATATACTTTGAGTGGAGTTGTAATTGTACAAGCAATATCAACAAACTGAATGAATGCTTTGTTCTAGCCATATTGTCCCCGTTGTCAATTATGCATCTTAGATCCACTTACTTTTGAAAGCAATGACAAAATGTTATCGTAATGTCGCATTCAGAGAACAAATGAAAGGTGAATTTCAAAAGGTGATATCTTAGGTAATAATGTGAAAGAACATACTGAACATGAGGCCTTAACTACTAAATAAATGTAGTTCCTTGTTCGCAAGTGACTGTTTGTAATATCTTGAGTAGCTTCAACGTCAGGCTATTTCTATTTGTACCCACTGTTTCTTACATAGTATGTTATGACTAACAAGCAGAGATTGTTTTATTTTGAGGGATACCGTACCATCCTCTTGTTTTGTTTTCCCTAGTAACGGTGATTATGTTATTAACTGTTTTGCAAAAGATGATTTCTTGATTGTATTGTTATCTTCTTGTTGTTTGTCCTTGTCATGTCCGTGGACAAGAGGGTTTTGGCATAACCCCCTACCCCTAAATGAGGTGGATCCTCCTCGAGTAGGCGTGGTACGATCACTTAATCTACATGTGAGACGAATGGGAATAATGCTTAATTTTGGAAACTAAAAATAACCAATCTGAGATTCACGTTTTATGCGTTTTGCAAAACATTTCGCAGCTTGAGGATGTTTGTTTGTTTGTTTGTTTGTTTGTTTGTTTGTTTCCTTGAGTATCAGAGTGGCTACTATGGCTACTAGTACCAGGGATGTTACTAAGACACTCAACTGTTGGAAAAACTTTCTTTTATCCTTGTTCTTTGTCGATTACAAACTTGCATTACTAAATCTCTTTCTCTCTTTCTTTACACTGATTTCAAAGTTTAAATTACTACCTACACTCAAACTGAACTCTGGCCGTCACCGGAGAACAATATTCTGCTGAGGCTGTTGTATTTGACGATTTTGCCTGAAAATATGCTTAAAAGTCTGAAAACAAAGTGCCTTGCAGAAAATCACTCCGAGACGCGTCACACGGTTTTTTGGCCGATGCTTGTAAAATGGAGTCAGTTAAAATCTGAAACAATGTAGATATTTTAGAAGAAAAATCAGTCTTCGACTTATTCGCCTGACTAGACTACTTCAAGACATTCATTTTGAAAAACTTTATTGAGGACGAGCCAATCGTTTACGCCCCGAAGGAGCATGAGGCGAACCAAACTGAGAATGAAAAGCTTGATTGTTGAACCACACCGGATAAGGAAAATACTAGACTATAATAAGCACTTTTTAAAGTGGAGACTGAAATAAGGTGCAAACGCATTCCCCATGTAATGTAGTAGCTCTTGATGTCGAGGAAGAAGGAGAAAAAACTCTTCCAAAATAAAAAAAAATATGTACAAAAAGACCAAGCGACGAGGAATCATACTACAATGGTGAATATTTCCCGCCAAGGGTGCTGTCAGAATGATAATTTCTGACTCGTTAGCTCCTTCGTCCCTTAGTCGTTAGAAACACCTGTTTACGTGTATATATCACAATGGCTTAACTTTTAAAACAGAACGAGTGATTGTCGATAAGCCTCATTAACGAAAGAAAAGGGACAATTGAACATTAATTGCCATGTCAACAGCCATGCATACAAACCGCTTCACTACTTGATATCTATTGTTTACTCTCATCTTTTAATACCTGTGGAGAATATAATGAAGCCTTAAATTGTTTACGTTCGTCATTAATAACAAAACTTTGAATTTTTAAAAGACATCGGATGAGCGATGAAAAAGGATTTGTTTTACGCTAAATATTATTATAACGTGATATGTTCTGAGGATATCAGATGAGGACTTTTTGTAAGGTTTAGCAAAATGGGGGGGGGGAGAATCATTTACCGTTTTTCACAATCGCGAATCGCTAAAAATAAATTATTACTTACTGCAAAACAAAGAAAAGAATGAATTCGGTTTCGTACACAAAGGATTGTAAAGAATTGATTATGTCCACCAATATAATCAACGTATAATTTTACATACTGCACGGCGACTCTTGCTGGACTGAACAGGAAGTGCGCTTGAATAATATTTTATGTGACTGAACTTCTGTAAACTTCGCGAGAGCTATGGGAAGGCTCTGTGAAACTAACGCGAATTTGCTTAGTTCTTGCTGACTGTTAACGAAATTTTTCCTGAACTGAACCGCATCTCGGGCATTGTTACACATTGTTTACATAACAGTCGCAGACTGTGTCGGATCGAGAGTATCTCAATTTCGATCTACTGTCTTCCATCATTCGCTTTTCAGATCATTCCCGTTTTAGAAAAAAAACGGTATGGTTTTAATTTGATAGCATTGTTTTTGCTGCTTTCACTAAAATGGGAAACGGCAACACGAAGGACGCGGGAACTATTCGGCGAGTAATACAAGCAAATCAGAAGTTCAGAGCAAAGCTTGAACTATGGGAACAAGACCGTTTTGAGAGAGAACCGTGGAAGGCCATTCTTCAGAACGGTCCTTCAGTTCGGTACAGCAAAAGAAAGGAGCTGCTTAGAGCCAAAGATGATGAATTGATGGAAGACCTTAATGATCTTCTTCAAGGGCACATTCTCACAGATTCAAAATGGAGGCTACCGACAAGGGAGATTGCGGTGTTTTTGAGCTCAACCTTCACGGACATGACAGTAGAAAGGGACCTGTTAATGGAAGATGTTTATCCGTATCTACGGGAATTTTGTCGACGGCTAGGTTATAACTTCAGTGTGGCGGACATGAGATGGGGAGTGCGTGACGAAATGACGGACGAACATCAAGCAGTGGAGATTTGTGTGGCTGAAGTTCAGAGATGCAGGTCTGTGTCGTTTGTCTTAGTGAGCGAAATGGAAGTTACCCTTCCACTATCAATAGTACCCAGTTTTAGAATTTCAGGACTGTTACATGAATCATGCAGCTTAGTTCACTGTTCTGTAAAGCTGTTGTCAAAAGTGTTTATGCAAAATGTTTATACCTACGTAAAATTGAAAAGCTTAACTTTGCTTGAGTATACGATCCGTCTTAATTCATGGTAAGGCGTGAAGGTGAGGGTAAGAAATAACTGAACTTCGCTGTTTCGTAAAGTATACCACTTGACAGTTTAAATAACCATTTAACACTAGATTGCATGTGAATAGTCACACATAATAATTTACAAACAGGTTTAATTGTTATGTATAATAAACAGTGGCACAGAAAGTAGTGCTTCATAGTTTTCATATGAATGGTGGTTATATTTAAGGATTTATCAAAAGAGCTACAAAGTTGTGAGCCACTTTAAGTGAACAGTGTCCTGGATAAGTAGATGCGGAGAACAGTTTATAAGCGTTGCTTGGTAACCGCTATGAATAGCACGTGCAGCACGCAAGTGATTTTGGAACTAAGTCAGCCATTTACTCCTGGTAAGATTTCCATAGTTGCAGCTAAAAGAAGAAACTAAACTGTTTCAAGATTTCAAACTGTAGAAACGGAAAGTTAATAATGATAAGGATGAATAACAACGGGAAATGTTAGTTCAGTTTATTCGTCTCTTGTCGGCCCCTCCATCCGGGCAATCCGAAGGCCTTGTGCAGACCATTGGGACAACAAATTTCATAAGCGTTTCTGTCTCATATTTACTGAAATCAGCCAATCAAATACTTTATTCACAAGACATTTTGTTGGTAGTTTTGTGATTTTAGTGATTTTAATCCCTTCATCGACTTGGAAATATTGATCATGAGAAATGGCGGGCTGGGTTAGATAGCTTGCGTACTCGTTTTGTTTACTTATTTATTTATTTATTTATTTATTTATTTATCTATTTATTTATTTTGGTTTTTTGGGTATTTTCTTGGATTAAAGGCCTTTTTCTTGGATTAAATGCCATAACCGGCCATGCGACGCAACGACGAGCCCAGTCCGGCTGTAAACATAGTCGCCTCTCATTGTTCCTAGCCGCAAGTTAGGGTCGTTCGCAAATTGCCTTATAGTGGTCAGGGAGCGGTGAAAAATGGTGGACTTACCATACAGGCCAGGACGAGCAGTAATTACACAATTCGATTTTCACATCGTTCCTTGCTTGTTGTGCCTTTAAGTAACGAGGATGACTCGGTGAAATCTGATCTGCTCCTATAATCAGAATCTGATCTCTCTTTTTTTAAGGAAGGAATCGATTGGACCGTACATGGTCTGTATCATTGGTAACAAGTATGGCTACAGACCAATTCCAGTGAAGACTGACAGAGATGTGTTTGAGATGCTTTTAGGAAGCGTTAAGAGCCAACATGGAGGTAAAAACGCTTCTGAACTGTTGCAAAAATGGTATAAACTGGATGAAAACAGCATACCCGCGGTGTTTGTCCTGCAGCCAGTCTCAACGTTCTATCCGCACGCTTATAAACAGCGCGAGAGCGACAGCGATGAAACAAAAGGGAAACAAGAAAGGCAACAATGGTGGCAAACGTTAGAAACGATGAGAAAGTCTTTGACGAAAGCAGCAAATCAGATCGATTTTACAGCTTTTCCTACCAGCAAGATGACGGAGGAGGATTTTAAGATATCAGTAACTGAGGGAGAAATCACAAGTGGTATGAAAGGAAAGGATGTGGATCCGAACTACGTGTTTTTGTTTCTTCGATCTCTTAAAGGATTGGAAGACGTTGATTTTAATAACAATAAATTTGCCAGGCGATTTGTAGATTCACAGTGTGAAGATGCAAATGGCGGTGATGCAAAGTCTTTGCTGCAGAGGCTCAAAAATAATTGTCAAGAAGCTGTCCCCGACAGCAACATCTGCAGGTAGGATAATATTTGAAAGAAGTTTAAACCTTGTACTCGATCAATACTCGAGGCACCTCTTTAAACCAGGTCTAACCTTTTCCACCCAGACTGATAAATCAGAAATGTAAGAATACATTCTGTCCGACTACAGGAACTTTGGGTATGCTGGCTTTTTGTGTTATTTGGCGCACACCCCCCAGGGGGGGGGGGGGGGGTACTCCCTTATGTGGCTTACACAGGCATGTGCCGCTGGACAGGGTATGGTTTTTCGCCTCTTTGTCCTAAACAGGGTATATAATTTAATGTGCGTCGTTTGTGAATTTTGTCATTTGTCCTAACTAGGGACCTAAAAGGAAAGTTGTTGTACCACACAGGGTAGGTATTTTAGGGTATTTCAGGCCTTTTTCACCCCTATAACTAAACATGGATAAAGTACTAGTGCCCTCAGGGCACCGACCTGTTATGAGGTATACCAGGGAATTGTAGGCTTTTTGAAAAAAGACCGCGATTAATTGATCGAGCATGCACACCAGCTTTGAAAAATGTTCCAAACAGACAACAAAAGTGTTCCAAACATTGCGTTGTAAAATTTAGTTCAATCTGATTCTGCATTCGTGATCAATTTTGTGAATGTTTTTAGATACAGCCTTGATTTTCACATAACCCAGGATGGTCATATCAACGCATTCAGGAATAAAGAAGAAATAAAGGCATTCTGTGATCAGTTTTGCCAGAAAATGGTTGACAGCATCCAGGAAGGTTAGGTTGTCTTCTAATTCATTTCTCTGCTCTTTAAAAATGGTGAATTTCCTCAAATAATAATATATACAGATAGGCTAGCCTAATAGCGGAGCTGCCATGTGGGGCTATTTTCAGGCGCGAAATTCTTTTGAATAGTGTTTCTTAAAAGAAAAAAAAACGAAAGTGTTCTGTACGGCGCTGCAAATTGTTCCCGCCAATTGCCGCACAAAAATCTGAACTCGAAAGTCACTCTAGAACACAGCGTTATTGTTATCATTAATTATTTTCGAGCTTCAACGCCTAAAATATTTTTCTTATTCTTGCACCGTCTTCCTTGGTTTTCACGATGTTTCAATATCCTGTCATTTAACTGTCAAGATTTGTCAAGTCATCTCAGACTACTGGCTGTTCGCTTGAATGAACTGAAAACGTCTGTTATCTGTACAGCAGCTAAATGGGTTATCGTTTTGGGTTCTCACAGTGTTCGGATCTTGACAAATAATACGAACTGCCACTAAAGCAGAAGGCCAAATGGAAAGTTGAAATTTCGTGATAAGTTTTCGATTTGTCCTTTCTTATTGGGCTAGATTGCTAAGTAGAGTTATCAAATCGGCTACTCGTCTGATTCGTCTGCTTCAGCGTTTGGTCTACCCGGTTTTCATTCCATTGGTTGCTGCAGTTTATAACAGCTACTGACAATTTTTTAGACCGAGAGGAGCTAGGTTTTCTCTCAAGATTTTTATAGACTATCAGCCGGTTTATTAGGTGTCGTTTTTTTCTTCTTCCACAAAGTTGCTTCACAATTTGTTTACTCTTTTGACTCTTTCTAATCTCTGAAGGTAAGCCTTAGATAAGTTTCCTTTCCCTCCAAATGAAAATGCCACACGTGAAAATGACAACATGAACCTTAAAAAACAGGAGGCTATCATATGCCCGCCATACTTCTGAATTCTATGGTAGTCCGCCATTTTTCTCACACTTCGAACATACTACATGAAACATGTTGCTACAGCGTGAACGACGTCATGACCACAAAAGTTGAGTCGCATGGTTTTATATATGTTCCGTTTCTATAGGTATGGAGCTCCGCTCTCACGGGGCCGAAGGCCCCTCGAAGCAGCTCCGCTATAAAGTCTTACAAAGTCTTCAAGCGTCAAGACCACTTACCTGTGTCTATGACTCATTTGTATTTCAACATCTATGTGATAAGGATCACGACAAGAAAGGCTCAAAATTTTTATACTGGGTTTTTTTGATAAGTGTAACGTGGTCTTTTTTAACTAACAAATAAAAATTTATTCTATCAGATTTAGAAAGAGTCATATGAAACTATTTGTTAACGAAGATGGGATTTTGCGATTGAAATTTTGTTTTTCAATGTTCTTTTTGACAATGCATGGACCAATCTTAGATCGCAATATGAACGATCCCAGTAAAGAGGGAGGTGGCTCTTATTCTGACTCATCCCCAGTCGTGTCTCTAATGTAACCGGTGAGCACTCTTGAGAGACGACTGGGGACAAGTCAGGTTCTGAATAGCATCAACTCAATCTGCCTGGTGGTTCGGATGGTTCGGTCGCGTACTCTATGAAAGTAAAGTTGCATTTAATTTTCTTCCGATTTTTTCCTTGGTTAACCAAGTTATTCCAAACTGTCACGGTTACTATAATCTGTCAAATTAGATAATGTTTGGCTAAAGAAGGGCGAATGATCAATGTCATGCAACTTTTCATGATTGTCTGTTTTTGTACTATTTACAGCTGTGGCTAAACATCGGGTCATTGATGACCCTTTGTATGTTGAAGTTCTTCATCATGCAACAGTCACAAAGAAGAGAACAAAAGCATTTGTGGGCAGGACGCAACTTTTAAGAAAGGTTAGGGCTTACTGGTTACGTGTTGGAGATTGATCAAGACTGATCCGAGTTAAATTTAGCCCATTTCGTGACGTTCCTTTAAACGTTTCATTTAAAATGAGTTGTATTTGATTGTTATTAAGAAAAAGATACTTATATTAGCTGCTTGAAACAGACCAAATATTTTTTTTAATGTTTTTAGTGCTAAATCTTGAACAAATAAATTCCTGTTATTCCACATTTTCAGGTCGAAGCCTACCTAAAGATGGAGGACGGTGGAAAGGTGCGTCATTTGTCACTGCTTTTTTTTCTGTCCTTTCATGTTCGGTTCTCTCATAAGATTTGATTAAAACGAGTCAGTCGGAGCTCCCATTGGGGGACACCCTTTGGGAAGGCGGAGAACCCACCTGCGCCTTTTCTGTTCCCTACACTATACAGGTTCATATGTTATCCGCCCAGGCTGATTTTTTGCCTTTACGTACCTGGTACTCCATTTCATATTCTTTGTGCATTTCATTAGCCCTTCATTGTCCATGGTGTATCGGGGTGTGGGAAAACCTCTCTACTGGCCAAAACCTTCAGCACGTCTCTTGAAAACTGGAATGGAGTCGATACGGGAAGGTAAGATTTTTCTTATTTATACCGAGAAGTGCATGGTCAATGTAACATTTTGTCCAAAAGAACAAAGCCCCCATTTCAAATTTGAGAAGTCAGAAAACGCATGATTTGCTAATTTTGTATGGTTTTGTTTGTTTGTTTTTTCCAAAACTCGACACACTAGCATCATCCATTTTCCCTGAACACAAATGGTTCGCATTTTGGTGATCAGAGACAAGCGGGTTCCAAATAGAACAGACTTTAAGCTTTTGGAAAGATAAATCCATATTCGAATGTTATTTCAATCTTTAATGTGGTATCACTTTTTTATTAAGTCATTTTGTTCTCGTATTTGGGTTTACTTTAACCCTCATTTCTAACATGAATTACATGTAATGACAGGCCTATTTTGTTCTCATAAACTTCCAGGCCAATTCACCTCACAAGGTATATTGGAACGTCACCTGCTTCATCAAACGTGAGATCTCTACTGAGGAGCATATGTCATCAGGTAGGGGTTTACGCCTCTCAGTTAGCGATGCCTTGGTTTGTTAAAGATTATAAGAAAGAGGTATAACCTCATCCTGAATATTAAGGATAATTTTGGAATATAAAAAGCAGTGTTCTGCCAGAAGACTGTTTTGCACATTCAAACCCAATCCTTTTGTGGTCGTGCCTCAGAGAGATCGGACCCTGGACATAAACGCAAGTTTCAGTGATCTTTTACAGTCGAGGAACTTAGACAAGCATTTAAAGGGGTTATGTCGCGCACACTCAAAATGCTCTGGAACACCAAAAGAAAGATGTCAGGTGACTTTCCGCGGAGAGCAACTATAATAAATTTTTTCAATTATTTTTGCACAAAACTTGAAAACGTTCGCCAAACGTTTTCAAGTTGTAATCCATTTCTATTCTAGCCATCCGTGGCTAACGACAAGACAATAGTGCCATTGACCGAATTCGTATGGTGTTTGAACTAGAAATGAACCATTATATTAAGGTTTTCATTTATGTAAATGTGTTTATCGGCTTTCAAATTGTTGTGAGTGCGAGCAAAATCCCCGTTACCCAGCACTGTTAAGCATGTGTCCTTTGCAGCCAAGAGAGGTGGTGCTAATACAAAGTAATTTCCTTATACCCTGTTCTGTCATTTTAGATGAGTCTGGTGTTCAAAGATACTTCAGATCCAGTCACAGACAACTATGAACGCCTGGTTGCCAAATTTCGTTCATTGCTCCTAAGGGCCACGGCGGAAAGACCGCTAGGTAAGTGATTGAAATACATGGTTGTAGACAAAATACATACCGTATTTACTCTATAAAGCATTTTTAGTGTTCCAAATGCGGCGCTTATTCGGGGGAGGCGCTTATTTGAGGGCGGTCTCTTTAAAAAACATTACATTTGTAAACGATAACAAGCAAATGTTAACAAATAGAAAAAGAAATATACTCACATGATAATACAGGAGAATAAATTTCTGAGGCTGGTTTTGATTGAGTCGTAGCGTACTTGTTTATTATTTTGGCTCCTCCAACATTGATTCAGTCTGATGATGCTTCGATTTAGCGCCGCATTGTTATGAATGAATGCGGCACTTATTCGAGGGCGGCGCTCTTTAATATTTTTGCTCTCATATGCGGCGATTAATTGGGGGTGGCGCTTAATCGGGGGCGGCGCGCAATCGAGTAAATACGGTAGCCAGTTGCAACGGAAATTAATTGCCACGGTTAAACACTATTCTTTCTACCGAATTCTAAAGGCTATGGTATGTAGACGTTTGGTCCCCTTTTATCTCAGGTTTCCATAGCAATGAAATAAGGTGAAAAGCCTTGTGATGGAGTGGCGTGCTAATTGGAACATGGCGGTAGTTTAGTCCTCCTGGTCAGTTCATGCATGCTAACAAGTCACGCCATCTGATTAAAGGTGTAGGCTTAACAAACTAGTGCTGAGGTTGGAAACAACTAGAGTTGGAAGTGATGATCATTGCTCAGTTTAGAATTGGAAATGTTTTTTTTTTCCAGTTTTGTTTCTAGATTCTTTGGACCAATTATCCGACCAAGATGACGGACGTGCGCTACGATGGCTGCCAACCAATTTACCAAAGAATGTTCACATTGTCGTCAGCACTTTGCCTATCACAGGAGGTTGTCTCGCT
>Ga0126336_10001707_pt1 | contig 11843 bp, 9 predicted proteins | sample SidCmetagenome_FD_92530 | JGI IMG/M metagenome (GOLD analysis project Ga0126336, IMG submission 92530) | Coral microbial communities from El Islote,Puerto Morelos, Mexico - Siderastrea C C metagenome | ecosystem: Host-associated > Invertebrates > Cnidaria > Coral | place: El Islote,Puerto... | reverse complement strand
TCAGTACTATTAGGCAATTACAAAATCCCAGTGCGTATTTTCGGAATCTTTAATCTATTGTAAAGCTTGTTTGGCACGCACATTGGTTGTTTTGGTCGGCGTATCAAAAACGAAAAAAACAACGTGTTTATTATAAATTTTTACAATGTGGAAACCCCAGTGCGTATTTCGGAACCTTTTTGCTATTGTTTAGTGTGAGTCCGGAAAAATATTTGTTTTCCTTCAGCGTACCGACATCAAAACAACGAAGAAAAGCGTGTTTCCTATTGTTTTGCGCCACAGTTGATACCTCGCCCATGTGAAAAGTAAGCCGGTTATTTTTAGGCACCTCAGGGATATGTGATTTATTCACCTCGGGCTGCACCCTCGGTGAATAAATCACATATCCCCTCGTTGCCTAAAAATAACCCTTACTTAGTGAGAGAAAAAAAGCCATCAAATTTAATAGAGGGGTCGGATTCTAAAGAAACTGTGACGCTGGGTCGGTGAGGAAGTGCAACGCAAAAATCTGCACTTATCGCCTGAGTTTAAAATAAGGTAAACTGGCTATTGTAAAGAAATTCGAAAGCTGACGTTTCCGGCCGAGCGTTACCCCCCAGTTAGAGTAAATCAGGGGATTGTGGGTTGAGTGTGGTTTCTATGTAGAACGGTGGAGCTACGCTATTGGTAGAACATGGCAACGCAATGATCCCGCGGGATGGTGTAGGATAATTGGAGACATTACCCCGGTCCATTACTTATAAAGCATTGGACCTGCAATTTAGCAATCTGATTGGTTGATTTTAGTTATCGTCCCTCTGGTTGCCTCATTCGTGTAATATACTGGTTCGGTCGGTATTAAATCAAGACTTGCAATCCGGCTTTTTAGGTTCACGCAAAGAAACAGTAAATCCATTGGTTAATTATTAACTCAAAGTTAAAATTTTTTTTGGAATCCCTTACATGTCTACTCTCTAAATATATATGGTTATAGATACTTAAACCTACAAGGGAAGCTGTTAGAGGCCGTTTTACGCATTCATGTCAATCTGTGATTTTTCCATCTTGAGCTGCCAGAACTGGTGCTAGAATAACTTGCTTGTTTAGGTCTAAAATAAGAAGACAGAAGATTTTAGCTTTGGTTTCTGTACTCCCCAGTGTCTAAGTATTTCATTGTATGTCTATTTATGTACCTCTTTATTCTGTAGAAGTGAAAATCTTTAGAAAAACTGTGTAAATAGCCATTTTTTCTCATTTCAGCCGCCATTTTGAATAATTATCCCGTTGGTTAATTATTAACTCAAAGTTAATAATTGTTTTGGAATCCCTTACATGTCTACTTTCTAAAAACATATGGTTATAGATACCAAAACCTAAAAGGAAAGCTTTTAGAGGCTGTTTTATGCATGCATGTCAATATTAGAGAAAAATTACAAAAAAAAGTCAGGAGTCAAAGGGTTAATCTGGGGGGCAAAATGCGGAGTTGGATTATGAACGGAGATGGTACCTAAGTTGCATGTCCGGAGGACGCTTTTTTGAGATTCTAGTCCAGCCGGCCCTAGATGGTCCTATCACCTGCCGGTAACAATAACGTTGCCTGCCATTAAAATTACCTTCTTTCCACGAAAAAGAGAAGGAAATAGGAGACGTCCAAGCGTAGGCATGAGTATAAATGGTTGCGGTCTCCTATGCCGATCACGATGAGAGTTATTCCAAGTACCATCAAGATAGAGTTGAAGCACCTGCAGTTGTGAATCACTAGATCTACTAGGCTCGAGCCAATTCACCAAATGCCCAGACGACGTACATTAGTTTGGTACACTTTTATTTAGGGACACCGCAAAGTACAGCGCTCTTATAAAACATAGTAAGAGAACTCTCAATATCTCGCATATTTCATGAATTGAAAATGATATTTGTCTCGATTTGTCCTTACACGGAAGCAATATTCGCTTCTAGAAACGGATATGTCCTCCTCTGTAACTTTCTCTCCAATTTCTTTATGCCTTATTTCAATACCTACTTCGGTGGCGATTTTATGTTTCAGACTAAAGTCTTCGAATATTCAAGAAAGATAGTCCTACAACTATGGTTATAGTTAGACAATGACCTACACGCACAATGTGTCTCTGTACACAAAGCAAACAGGACGAATGCGATCTGCTGAAGCATGTCAGAATCGCCTGAATCGCCTCCAGCTTCTGTGCTAATTGTATTCTGTATTACATATAAATTTAAAGCAGAACTGGAATTCCGAAAAGACCGACATAGCAACAATAATAGTTCTTATAGTTCTTGAGCCTTCAAAGAATCGTTTTTGCAAATGGAGGAATATTGCGAATTGACTCAGGTTCACAACAGCGAAGATTGTTACTACGGTTACTGACAGTTCAGAATACATTATTAATACAAAAGATTTCTCAGAAATTTGATTTTCACGCCCAGTAGTTCTGGAAAGTGACAAAGTCCGCATTCTAGTTTTCGTTTCACTCGCGGTCAGTAATTTCCTAGCGGTTTCAACTTGTGGTTGCATTGAGAACGATTTTGCAGTAACCTTGCCCAAAATCCGTGCAAATACAACACTCTTTTTAACTCCAGCGCCGTTCCTGAGACTTTAATACTAGTAAGCAGTACCAAGATGGCGTCTAACGCTCCCCGCAGTGGTAAAAAAACTAGAAGCGATCATGGTAAGTTATAACACTAAATTATAGACTAAAACATGTAAACTGGCAAGTTAAAATCATTTTGATTATGACTAGATGGCGGTGTAGCCTGATGGAGTAACGTTCATACTGGCTGAGCAGCGGCACTCGACGAGAAAATTCTAGCAAAATATTTGAATGTTATTTCCTACTTTGTTAGATTGCTTTAGAGCTTTTTAAAGGCATATTTGTGCAAGCTAATACAGGTTGATCTGTTCGACGTTTTTAGCTGAAACTTAAAGCCGCAGAAAATTTTAGAAAACAGAATCCTATCCTCCGAATTTCCGAGCTGTTGATGGCTCTCCGAAAATACTATATCTGACCTTATTTTCTATTCTAAACGACACATTTGTCCGAAAACAATAGGAATTAGTAAGTCCTCTTGTTACGAAAGTCTGAGGTGTGTTTCGCCAAAGAAATCTCTAGTTTTCACTGCAATTAAATCCGAATTTCTCAGGCGACTTAGTCCTTCCGAACAGATTATTCCCCGACACGAACCGTTGGGTGCCCCTGGCTGAGCCTTAGCCCTCGGACTGAAACGGGCTCAACATATTTATTCAACACCGTTCAACATTGTTGAATTCAACACTGATGTTAAAATCGTTTGGCCAACTAGTGAAATGAGGGTGTAAATATCAAACATATTAGAAAGAAAATGAGTATGCTTCCCAGACTGAACTGGGGGTTTAAATTATAATGTGCAGACGAACAGCTGCAGAGTAGCTGCCAGAGGTGACAAGTCTTGATAACGTGGGGGATGGTAATGGCGACCACCCTTGATAGAAAGTAAATCAAACTTTCAGTGTACTTTCTATGCTACTGGAAAAGGAGAATTGGAAGCCTATCCCATGACGTAACGCGAATAAAACTCAATTTGTCAACCTTGGGTGGTCACTTACGAGAGGTTCAATCTACAGTAATTTGAGTGGGTATTTTTGGCGTTTTGGAAGAGTAGTCAGTTCGCAAAGGTGGTCGCTTACGAGAGGAGGTCGTCGCAAAGGGAGGTTCGACTGTGATTTTAATTCTTTAAAGATCTTGATCAAGATCAGCTCCGTGATCTCTAGTCTTAGAAACCGATCACTACATATTCTCCAATACTGAAAGGTGGTGGAGACCAATTACTGTGCTCCGATATATCATGGCTTCATAGCTTAGTTGATAGAGCAAAGCAAAGGTATCGTAAATGTCATGGGTTCGCACCTTAGTCCCCAGTGTCTTTTCTCCATTCAAAACGGTGGCGAGTAAAGACGTCTTCTCTCACTATCATTATTAGTAGAGGTAAGGCTGTCCACAAGATGCTCAGCAACTTTTGGGCAACTTTTTTCGAGCAATTTCTTTCTTTCTAAGACAATACCACAAATTAAAACAAAAATTAAATGTCTTCTTTTTTCGCTTTTTGGTCACGACCGTCACATGCAGTACAGGTTTGTTAACAGTAAGTACACAGTAGGTGCACGTTGTGTAATGTGGAGCATTGGTTTGCCTGTGGTTGTTAAAAAGACGATTCAGGTGGTCAGCGGTGGGTGAATCCTTTTTAAATTCAAAATGGCGGACAATGACGATACCTCATCATGCTCGAGTGACTCATCAGAAGATTTAAATCCTTTGGAGATATAGCACCGGGTGCCAGACTAAGTACTCCAGGTAAGGCTAACATTTCCCAACAAAGAAAAGTACCTCAAAAGCAAATTATCTCCGCTCAGTCATGATCATGCTGAGATACAATGGCAACAAACAAGATGGCATGGCTGGTTAAGCAACTTGAAATCAAACCATCTACACCTCAATTTTATAAGAATCACAGAGCAGAGAGTGTCAGTCACAAGATTGATTGTGTAACTGATATCCATGCAGTAGATTCTTTGCCTTTGATTGGTTGGTTTACTAATACTGGAAGAAAATGAGAAAATGTTGAAACTCGTTTTAGCAACATTATTTAGTCATAACATTAATTGTTTGATTAAACAGTATTGAAAGAAAATGAGAAAATATTGTAACTCGGTTTAGCAAGTTATTGAAAGCTCAGAAGTCAAGGAACAGGGAAAAATGGTTCTTTGGTTGGGTAATTAGCAACTTCTCGTAGTAAATATCAAAAGCAACATTAAGATTTTGGAGCAACTTTTAGATTTGTTGAGCAACTTTTCAGCAACTTTCTGAGTAATTTTGGGTATCTTTTTTAACAATTTGGAGCATCTTGTGACCGCTTTAAGTAAAGGGGAACCTAAGGACGAATTTGCATTGGTTCAAACCCCGATGTAAACGTGAATTTTTTTCACATCCATTCCACGTGCGGGATATTAAGACCTGCAATTGCTCGAGCGCATCAAGGCTTCATAACTCGTTGAGTCAGGCACATGCATGTACCGCGGAGTACAATTGCTTACACTGTGCGAACATCACTCCATTCATGTCAAATTTTACCTCTTTTTTCTTGGGGGTAAGTTAAGAAAAATAGTAGCAGCCTTCGCACTTAAAGCGAAGAAATCCTCTTCTTCCCGTTACTACTTAGATGCGATTTTGGTAATGTTTTAATAGGGTTTAGTATTTAGGGGACTCCATGCACTAATGTCCTCATGTTCACCCTTGCTGGGTTACCAGCCGTGCACAGAATGAGCACTTGACCGCACAGCGTACCCACGATTTCAACACTGAATTACACGCGCTCGAGTACGTTTTGCCTTTCGTTTAGCGATGAGGGAACTGTGAGCTGTCTCCTCCACAGAGACCTCCGCGGAAAGTACGGAAATGGAAAGGAGAAGTAGAAAGACGGGCTAAGAGTTAAGAAAATCCTTTTAAAAATTTTAATCAAGAGAGGATACTCTTGTGCAGATTAGCTGCTTCACTCAGCGTAATTCATCGTGGATTTAACGCGTCAGTCAGTGCCTGTTGCAATTTAACCTTATCAGTAAATAACATCTATGTTTAATTTCAACAGCTGGTGCTAATCAAAGGCCACAGAGAAAGAAAGTCGTTAAGGAGCATCCCTTTGCTGAGCCATGGGAAGATAGCGATCTTATTCTTGTGGTGGAGAAAGAGAAGTTCCATGTCCATCGGCAGATACTGAGTATTCACTCACCAGTGTTTAAAGCCATGCTGAATTCTCAGTTCAAAGAGGCGACTGCAAAGGAAATCCCATTGCCAGGAAAGAAGGCAAATGAGATTTTAGACTTCCTGAAGCAACTTTACCTAAAAGAAGGAGAAGGACTTACATGTGAGTAAGAAAAAGGCACGCATTTCCTTAAAAATTTTCGAGAGGTCATTAAGTGTCCTCTTTTAATGCTTTCTGGTTGGTAAAAAGGGAAACTAAGCAGCGTAGTCTTGCAGTGTAGGCACCAGAACAGAGTCTGCTGTTCAGTTATTAAAATAAAGTCCTAACCGTCCATACACAACGAATAAGTGTGATCGTTGGGATGGAACTGGCTGCTCTTTGAATGCTTCGCTTGGTTTGACTGCACAGTTTTACGTACCTTTTGTTAGTCCTAGTGTGCTAGATTTCTTTCAGAATAAGACCAAGTCGTATTCATTGATGGATGGATGGATGGATGGATGGATGGATGGATGGATGGATGGAGGAAGGGAGGGAGGAAGGGAGGGAGGGAGGGAGGGAGGGAGTAAAGGAGGGAGGGAGTAAAGGAGGGATGGATGGATGGATGGATGGATGGGTGAATGGGTGGATGCACTGATGGATGCTATGTCGTTTCTCTAACGCTTTTTTCCCCTTATTTAACAGTAAACAAGGTGGGGCACCTCTTAAAGTTAGCAGATGAGTACCAGGCGAAGGCAGTTCTCAACCTTTGCGTTAAGTGTCTAAAGGATGAATTAAAATGTAAAGAAAATGCGATCAAGATTCTTTTCCTGGCAAATCACACAGTGATCGCGAGAGAAGATTGTAGGCTGGATGGTGTACGTGAGCATTGCTACAACCTGATTAAGGACATGGAACTCGCTGAAATCCAGGAGAAGACTGACTACAAGGATTTGGACCGAGAGAGCTTAGAGAGTGTCCTCGTTGAAAGAATTAAACGATTAGAAACTTTTCTTAAAGGGATTTATCCTCAGTTTATTGGGCTTGTTGAGTGTTGTTTATGGGCATGTATGGAGCACGATAAATCACGATCACATATAACTCCTTGCCCTCAACATTTCTCCAGCACAAAAGCCAATAGGGATCTCCTTGAGCGGATCAAAAGCTGTTCAGTTTGTAGAAGAATGATTCTGCAATTAGTTTCCTTCTCGCAGAGCCCGGTCCGTTGTTACAACGGATCAGAATACAAGTATGGAGGTAGTTGCCACTTCAACAACGAGTTGACTACAATCATTTTGGATTTTAAAAATATACTTAGCCTGTAAAACACAAGATGGAACACACAACTTTTCATTCTTTTTTTTTTTTTCAGTTTCGCTTAGCTTATTTTCAGCAGTTTCAGACTGTTTAGCAATAGTTGTCAAACTAGTAATTGCCTTTTAAAATTGTTTGACTTGATTAATATATGTCATGTATCGGATCCGAGTACATCGATACGCATACCTACTAGTGATATTACTGATGGATTAAAACGAAACTAGTAAAGAACAACTTGCTGACCCGATTGACTTTTTCCCGCTTTCTAACCAGCTTTTTTTTGTAATTGCCTCAGTAAGTTGTTTGACTTGCTGACTCTATATTGGACCAGTGTACATATACGCATACCCACTAGTAAAATATAGTACTTGCAATTAAAAACAAGTAGTAAGAACAAGCTGACTGACTTGTTATTCAGATACGTCCCATTTTTGTTTCGTTTGTCTTGATTTAAAGTACACCCTGCAGCAGAGAGCAATCCACAATACCCTTGTAGATACTCCACGGTATACTCATCAAAACATTCCCACAAAATGATGACGAAAATCACCGTGCACACCGTAGTTGTTGAGACTTTGGTGAGTGCAAGACTTCCTAGACGTCCCTTCAATACTGATTTGTATGTTTATTTCTTCGCTCGCGACGTAAATCGCCAGTTAATTCCCCTCGCGACTTTATCGCTCGTAACTCGACTACATAAGCGAAGGTGGACTATTGGCCATTCTGTGGATGACGTGCGTAAGATACAGCCGAATTCAGATTAAGAGACGAGAAACTGCATGGTTCATTTTCCAAAAACGACGAGGAAAATCAGACGGAACTTAGTATTAAACGCATACATCAAGACGGGTTTTTGCACTTGGAGTCATTGCTTTTATAGCCAGCAATGCAGCGCTTTTGTGGACACACTTTCCCACTGTTTCCAGCTTGTCACCGATAAAATACGAACATTTATTTGCCTTTTAAAAAAATGTGTAATTAGAGGTAACACCTGGTCGCCCCAGGTCAAAGTCGGTGGAGCAGAAAGCTTTTTCTCGGAACTACCTCGCGTCAACATCGACTTTCGGGGAATCAACAGCCTGAGCTCTCGGTTGGCCGTCTTTTGGTCAGTGAGTATACATGTACACATGTTTTATTGGAGATTTGAACTTGGTCATTGATCATCGACAAACGGTAGTTGCCGGCTTTGTTGTCCTCTCATACATCGCTCCTTTAATGATTATTTTATACTCTATCAAGCTTATGTTTATGTCTTTTATTTAGCACTCTGACAGGAACTTAAGATGGCGTCAATAACGCTCCTAGTAAAGAATCAAATGTTGAACAGCCTGGTAAGTTTCAAAAAGGACTTAGTAAGTAAAAACCTTTGATTCCTTGTGATCGGTTGTTGGGCATTTAATCAGGAGCTTGCGTGGTGAACTAATGTTACAGCCTTGAGATTCTTGGGCTAGTGTTGTCCTCAGTGATGTGGCGGCCATCTTAAATCAGCTGTTTCATGTAAACTAGCAAGTAGGCCATCAAAATTATAAAGCGCGTAAGGATGTTAAGGTACAATTTCACTTTCCTTGGTAAGCATCCTCACAAGCCAGAATGTAATGCCAAATTTTGATACAACTATTTAAATGTTAACTTGAATTTATTAAACATTTTAACATTTAAGTTATTGTTCCTGGGAAATGAAACGATTGACAAGATGGATGTCGCAGACTGAAAAGAAGTTACAGACAAAAACTTTGATTTCTGGAACAAAAATTTTCAAAAACATTTTTCAGACCAAGATAAAGTCACTAAGCATCGGTTCTCTGAGCCGTGGGAGAATAGTGATTTGATTCTTGTGGTAGAAGACGAGAAGTTTCATGTCCATCGCCTGATCCTGACTATGAACTCACCAGTGTTTAAAGCCATGTTCAAATCGGGATTCCAAGAAGCGACCAATAACGAGATCCCATTGCCCGGTAAAAAGGCGAATAAAGTACTGGACTTCCTGAAGCAGTTTTATATGGAAGAGTGAGAGGAAATCATTAGTAAGTTAGTTCATTCTTCATAGGTTCATGTTGCAGTCCTATGTTCACTATAGGCATGCATGCCGTGAAGATTGAAACACAGCCCACGCGGTTTTCCTGTAGACCGCGATACTTTATATCCTACACTTCCATGGGTCTTGTGAGTCCAACGTAGGTTTCTTGGCGACGACCTCAAAAGGCCGTAAACTCGGCAGGCCAGGGCTCTGCGATCGTATTCGTATTCAATAAAACCGCGCCAAACAACGCGTAACGGATCAGAATTCTCTTGCTTTTAATTGGTCACTCAATTAACATGACGCACACGCTGAACTATATAAACAGCAACTCTGTGATCATTTGGCCACACCAGCTCACACTCACTTGAGCACCAAAGCAACTGAAGAAGGAAACCACCCAGATTTCCGAAACCGGTCTTGCTATTTTGATAAGCATTCTTCTTATCAAGACGAAAACTATGGTCATACTCGCACTAAAACTGAGAAATAAAACTTTCCCTTACACTAATACTGTCGCTTATAAGAGGGACAAATCGCTCAAAGACTCTCTAGTTAGAGCCATAATTCATTCCCTCAATTTGAACAACAGTAACGGAGTTATATACGGTAAGGAGGGTGACGATATTACAATCATTTGCTTTACAAAAACTACACCGCGACCGTACGAAGCAGACTCCACTATCTGGCTAACAGAATTAAAACCTTTAGCCGCTAAAATTGTTCGTACCTTGCGATATCAGTTCATAAGAGTTTATTATCAGTTCTAAAGAGTTCTTTGCGAGTTTTCTTCGACCATCACTAAGCATTTTGCTGGTTGATCCGCACTTGCATACGCATTAGCGTCTATATTGTTCTTTACAAACAATAAAACCACGCCAAACAACGCGTAACGGATCAGAATTCTCTTGCTTTTAATTGGTCACTCAATTAACATGACGCGCACGCTGAACTACATAAACAGCAACTCTGTGATCATTTGGCCACACCAGCTCACACTCACTTGAGCACCAAAGCAACTGAAGAAGGAAACCACTCAAATTTCCGAAACCAGTCTTGTTATTTTGATAAGCATTCTTCTTATCAAGACGAAAACTATGGCCATACTCGCACTAAAAACTGAGAAATAAAACTTTCTCTTACACTAATACTGTCGCTTATAAGAGGGACAAATCGCTCAAAGACTCTCTAGTTAGAGCCATAATTCATTCCCTCAATCTGAACAACATTAACGGAGTTATATACGGTAAGGAGGGTGCCAATATTACAATTACTGTCTGACCGACTAAAGGATTGACTTACTGACTGATGGATTGACTGACACCCTTGTGGCTAAAACCTCTGACTGATTAACTGGCAGTTTGTCTGACTGACTGACTGACCGACTGACTGACTGACTGACTGACCGACTGACTGACTGACTGACTGACTGACTGACTGACTGACTGAGCGACGTGCATTTGCTTGACTGACTGAGTGGAATTAAGTTGAAAATCCAAGTTATCTTAAATAAGTATTTTAAAACACCTTTACTATGACAAGTGTCGCGAACAAAACATAAAACTCCAGGCCACTGAGTGCGCCACGTATTTTCAATTTCCGGAGTACTGTATGTTTCCTGAAGAAAACAGACATTGACTCGATCTTTCTTTAACCGCTGGAAGATTGCCTTCCGCTTTTCAAACGTATTCTTTTCTTGTATTTGACAGGAAACGAATACAACTGTTAGTAATTCTCAGCAGTCCTCGCAAATTAGAAAATTTGGCTGGGTCTGGGATATCTTCGTTCGGGGCAACTGCCCCAATATGTTTATGTTTAACTATCGAATTCTTTATCTCTGGGTCGTTTTCCATTCGTTGGTCTGGTGTTTCCTTTCCTAACCTAAAATGGATGCCTGACCAAACCGTTAGGACCACAAACAAAGAAGTGTGCGCGTTGCAGGATAAACGTGCGATAAATAGCGTCACCATCATCATCATCATCATCATCGTCATCTTAATTTATCTAAACCCCTTTCCTGAAAAGATGAGTCTTATTTCATCACGCGCTAAAATTCGTCAGAACAATCGAGTTTAATCTCTTGTTGTAATACGTTCCATAACTTTGTGGCAGATTTGGAGATGGCTCGGTAATCAAGAAAACATGGGACCCCCATGCGACGAATATTCGACTTGGGAACGAGTCAGGCTCTGTCACGCGATTGACGGTCGGTCACGCAAACTGTGAACTCGGCCCTGTCAAATTCAAGCTTGGGAATTGACCAAAGGTAATTAGACGGCGCACGTGCTAGGCACGTGTGGCCGTCTCATAAAATGCAACGCACATTCCTGAATTGGGGGAAGTCAATGGATTTAGTCTACGTGCGGGCTCTAAACAATCAGGCTCGTTATAAGTATCACCAATCTAAATTGATACCGTCGCACCAGGTCAGAAATACATTTCTGCTTTTCAGTTCTGTCCAATTTTTAGAATTTTGGCTGCCTAAACTTGTCTAAGACCTTTCAGTCTTTCGTCTATGTCTTTCCACGGTTTCAAATTAATTTAATAAAGTTTCATCCATTTTAGTCTGTATTATATTAGAGCACGGGTTAACACGCAAAAATATAAGCGTCACGAGTCGGTTAGCTATCTCAGCATTGACGTGAATATGTCTCCCAGATGTCTCTAGAGACACAGCTTTCTGGCGATAAAAAAATTGGTCTGAACCCCTACGTGAAATCAAGAATACTAGACAAAATGAAGTTTGAGCTCAAAAGAGGAGAAGTAAAGCTTTTTGAGCAAAAAACGTTTTCCCCTGTTGTAG
>Ga0126336_10001706_pt1 | contig 11851 bp, 5 predicted proteins | sample SidCmetagenome_FD_92530 | JGI IMG/M metagenome (GOLD analysis project Ga0126336, IMG submission 92530) | Coral microbial communities from El Islote,Puerto Morelos, Mexico - Siderastrea C C metagenome | ecosystem: Host-associated > Invertebrates > Cnidaria > Coral | place: El Islote,Puerto... | reverse complement strand
AGATCGTGTGCCACGATTAACTCTCTAACCGGAACAATATTGGCTAGACTTAAAGACCCCGCAAACGAGTAAACATTGTCGGCTGCAGAAATATGTTTCCCTCAATGTTTTCCCGCTCGTGCACGCACGAAGTATTTGTTGCGGAAACATTTTTTGTTTCTCGTTTTTCCGCCAAGGAAACAGTGTTGACTTGATTGCAGGGTTGCGCGGGCTGCACTTTTCAAACTGAGCATGTGCAAATGTTTGGGGTTGAGCTTGAGCATTATATTTTTGTTACACTGAAATGTTTCGTGGTTTGTACGGCGAGGAAACGTGTTACCCGCTCGTTTGTGCGCCCAAGAAACATTTTGGGAAACATCGTTCGCGGGGGCCTTAATAACAGTGATAATGAATGAATATTAAGCATCGAATCATTTTTACTTAGAACTATCGTGATTGAACCCTTACTCTTTAGTTTAAGCTAACCTTAATTATTTTTGCCGTTCTCATAAAAAGTCTCACCAGGATGTGTAGCTGATCCCATGATCGGTGCCTGTAACATGACACATTTCATCGCAGGAGGACAGAAGTGTCAGAGAACGATGATGTTTAATCTTAAACACAAACCCAACACCAATTGCAGGTATATATAATGCTACGAAAGTAAACGTTCATACGACACCGGCAGATGAACAGCCGATCCAATTTTTCTCCCACGTTCCAGTAACTAGGCAAACCTCGCGTGAGAGGATCGCCACTTTCTTCGGAGGTCAGTTAAAAGCAAATGCTATCCCAGGTATGGGTAGCCAATCCAGAGCGTACAAAAAAACTATTCACTTGTAATTACGTGGAATATACTAATAGAAACTGTCCACTCTGTGTCTTTACATTTCTTGCAGTGTTGTTGCACTAATTTGAAATAGTACAATTGGATATCTACATGTTGGTCGTTTTCTTAATAACAGTTTTGTTTTTGTTTTTGTAGTGTTTACGCTGTCCTTATAGTAAGGACCTCTCTTTATATCAAATTAAAAGTACATTTGCGAGGTTAAGGGTGACGTTCCCAAAACCTAGCCGTAAGCCGTATTGTCACTTAAATTTTATTTCTAAATCACCCTTCTCTGCAACGGGAAGAAATGACTGGTAAGATTGCTAGTTTAACCAACCAATTTCCCTTACATGTACGTGTACTTAATCTCGTAATCGAACGCCCACTAATTAGCTCCCTCATAAAATCCTGACGGGCACTTAGACTTCTCCACTAATTTCCTTCTCTTCTCCTCTTACGGCTGTAAACTTCTAACTTAACGGTGTCGTAACACAGTCCTTATCCTGTAAACGCGATCGAATTACGAAAGACATAATTATATTTCTGCTACCGATATGTATGCTGGGAAAAGAAGTTTCTTTTCTTTTGTCATTGTGTCACCTTACATTTATTTCACTTTCGCAGCATTAATGTGGATGTAAAATCTTGTTGGTGTTAAAGGAGCAGATTTGCATGCAAATGGCATGAAAGGAGGAGAGCTTAAAAAGCTTTGGTACTGCATATAATCAGAGGATCGCCTGGGACCTGGACTTGGGAAGATTGTAAACTGGGGCTGGATTCACGAAGCCCTCCTAAGTTAAGATGTATCCTAAGTATTGTTTCCTAACAATAGCCTATTGCTGGAATAACAATAGGCTATTGTCAAAAAACATGCATGCATGCATCTTAACTTAGAAGGGCTTCAAGAATCTTACCCCAGGTTCTTTAGTACCGGAACTCACAGCGCAAGAAAGTGGAAGGAGCTTCACAAGTGTTGGGGAAAGGGACGCCCTGATCAATTCCTGTTCACACGCTAAAACTTGGGTGACCAAAAAACACGATTTTAATATATACTTTGCTTTTTAACTCCGCCTTGCTAATTTTTTTGTCTGTAGTTTTGAATACCAACATCAAACATCATGTCTGACCGACCATTTGTCCAAGTGTCTGACCGGCCTGTTTGCTGGCTTTGTCCCTGCAGTAACATCGCTGTTAAAGCTGTTATTTTACCACTGTGGAGATTTAATAGTGGACCCTGCAGTAATAAACCAGTTTCTGCTCAACCAGATTCAATGCAAGTCCGAAGTGTTTACCAAAACCGTGCGGTGTTGGGATGGGTTTCGTGTTAGGTTTAACAGTGACAAGACAGATCCTCAACTGTGCAGGTCAGTATAACACTGAAATCAAACTTAACCCTTCAAGCCTTCTAAGAGTGCCAAAAGAAGGAACTTGAAACATTTTCTGTAATTTTAAGTTTAGGGCATAAACAGTAGCAACATAAATAGCTGAAACAAACAACGCCATAGCAAACAACTGCTCCACCTAGCTGCCCTAAGAAGCATTTATTACAATGGTCAAACGTTACTAAGGTTTTATCAAAAGTTAGAACTGCTTTTGTACGCCATATAATAAACAGTAAATGACTGCTCGATAGCCCTCAATTGCCGGGGTGATCAGAAGTTTGGGCCTTGGCTGCACCCAGATTCAACGATAGTAGAAACAGGTTGCCTTTTACCCCTTTTACTCCCAAGAGTGCACTCCCGGAGAGTGCCCAAAATGAGAATTCAAGACAAGTCCCAAACTTCATTTTGTACAATATTTTAATATAAATAGTACCATGTGAAAGTACTGCTGGGAGGGTATCATTTGTATGGTCACACCATACGATTTCATCCAAAGACTCTAAAGTTAGAAACAACTTTAAATGTCTCCAAAAGTGACTCTAGGAGTGAAAGAGGTAAGACTTCATTCTAGGGGGGAAAAGGGAATAACGTTCTAGGGGGAAAAAGGGAATAACATTCTAGGCTAGAAGAAAAAAAGGGAATAACATTCTAGGGGCAAAAGGGAAAGACTGAAGAACAGGACGAAATGAGGCGACTGAATTTGCCATTTCCATTTAAGAATGCCAAAATATAGGCGGGTAAATCTTGTCATCTTCAATGTTTCCGAGATTACCATCTCTGATTCGCCCTTTCTCTTAAATTCCTCAAACAAGACGTTACCTTCGAGGTACAAAACCATGAAGCCGCAAACGTTCAATGCGCATGCACGGTAATGTCACCCCTACCCGGTCCATATCGGATTTAATCGTTTAAATAGAAAACTGTTATTTACCTATATGGCGGTTCATTAGTGTCTTATTTTGTACAGGGATTATGCTGTAGCGAAGGAATGTGTGACTCAAGAGGCCAAGACTGGCTGTGCAATTGGACAGTACATCAACAGAGATTTCTTTAACCCCTTCTGTGCTTACAATACCGATCCACCCTTGAACACATCAGGTAAAGAAATCAACGATCTTCGTCATAACATTCAAGCTTTTCACATGCTCGGAAACATAACGGAATATACCGAATGATGAAAAGTATAATACGTTATTTTGGAATCTGCGCTCTCGAAATTGCATTTTTTAGACAGAGCAGTGTTGTTCAAAATGGTTAAAACGTTTGCGGAATGGCAACCAAATTTGTCATTGATCATTGTATCCACAGAACCGACTGTCTTGATTGGCCGTTGCAGTACTCAAACGTTTGCCTCCTCAGCGTATACTTGCCAGAGGCAAATGATGACAAACCTAGCGAAAGAAGACAGTGGAAGCTGTAGGTGGGAGAGCAGTTTCTATACTTAGACTTGTACTAATTAAAAAAGACAAATTAAGGGAAATGGTCAATTTGCAATTTTGTTCAAACTGCCTCAGAGTCAAGTTAGAATGTTGAAAAGAAAAAGGGTTTACAATGTATTTCATTGTTCCCTGATAAATCATCCATCATCGGACTTAACAGTGATGAGTTTTGTTCCATGGATGTATCGAAATTTAAGTGGGATCCAACAAATAAGAACGTAAGCCAATATTTATCTCGGTTGTTCTGTCCAAGCGGGTATGATATTGCTAAGTGGGAATATTGTATCTTAACAAGCTGGACTGACAACTTGGCCAGTCAGTAATTTCAAAACAAAACTTGCTAAATCTGTTGCCTGGTACTACAATCATTCGAATTTATCTGACTCATTAGTTTGAGGGTAGTCAAGAATGTTGTTGGACCTTATCGATGCTAGCCTCAACAACTTTTAAAAAGTTGTTTTTCAAAAGGGGTGAGTTTATTACAATAGTAAATAACTAAGACATCTAATAATATGCTAAGTCTAAGATAAATGTATGCAAAAGGTACAAGCGATGTTAAATTTGTTTCTGCATTATAGCTGAAACTTCTTTTTGAAAATTCTGTCCTTGGCATAAGAGTAGCGAAAGAAACCGTTACTGCCTGATCTGTCGGCATCCGATGTTTGACACAGACTATTCGCATGACACGCGTCTCTGGGGTAAACAGCAACAATAAAAGGCATTCAGCAGGTTGTATACCTTTTTTGGAATAGGCTACAGCAGCAACAAAACAACAAAGAAATCCCAAACTTTCATTTTGCTAAACGTTGAGGTAACAAGGGTACAGATTGGTTAAAATGCCTTAATTACTAAATGGCTAAGTACTTCGATGAGTTCTATTTTCTTTTCACTTTAATTTAGGCAGGAATATGCCAAGTTAGAGTTTTGCTTGGCGTCGACCGTGGAGAATTGTCTTACGGGCACAAATCTGTCTCCATTTAAAGATGAAGTTCGTCAACTTGTGCAAACCTTGCTGTATCACTGCGGCTCTCTTTCCGCAGAAGAACTTGCTTTCAACTCAGTTTTATTAACTGCCCTTAACTGCAACGAAAGTATGTTTCAAACTGCCGTGCAATGCTGGGATGGGTTTCGACTCAGACTGATCTTAAACAAGTTTGACAAGGAACTTTGTGTGTAAGTATGGAATATTTCATTCATAGAGAAACCCAACAGGCTATTCCTTCATATGTGTTTTAGTCTCGATTCATATGCGTTGTGGTTTTTTGTGTGATCGAGCCAAAAAGGCTGAGAATTAACTTCCCACCTGACTTCGCCATTCCGAATAATTCATTATTCCGCGCCATCAAAAGCGCCATTCCCAATACTGCCTGAATACATGTATGGCGCGAAGTCATTTGTTTCTTTTTTCTTTTCTTTTGTTTCTGTCTTGTTTTTGTTTTGTTTTTTTCTTTCTTTCTTTCTTTCTTCTCCAGCCATAAAAATTCTAGATAGCTTTTTTTTTTGCAAGTCATTATTTTTGCATCTTACCAAAACTATTCCGACCAACAATCAGAAGTTTTCAATGACTAAACAAAAGCACAAGCATAATGTCATCAAAAACAGGTTTGACACAAGCTGTGGCTCTCGTGTAACTGCCAACCGGACACAAGGACCAGACCCTATTTCATAAAAAGGATCAAAAAAAGGTTATTTAGGCCGACGTGTAGTAATTCTATATCATTTAAAAATGTTTCGAGGTTTAAATAAGCCACGTTTTAGGCTTAACAATGATCATGATTCTGCGAGAAGGGCAATCTACTACAACAAGTTGTAGGCCTGTTGACCGTGACTTTCTTATATTAAATCCATGGCATTTACACAATGTCAATCACAAAAACTTCAAATCACGGGAAGGGGAATTATTTTTCCTTCGAATGCTTTTTGTACCTCATTGGCTTGGTTCTTGATCTTTGTTGTTTTTCAAATTACTCTGCAGTGATTATGCTAGATCTAAACGGTGTATCTCAAGTGCTGTCCAGAAAGGCTGTGCAATAGGAGATCTTATGGAGGATGATCTTTATAACCCGTTCTGTATTGATGGGATAGACCCCCTCAGCCTACCCTCAACGTCACGTGAGTCAATTCACCATTTCGAAGTGTTTCATTATTTACCTCTGATACGACCTTCTAGATGGGAGACATAACTGTTCATTTGTAGGCTAGCTGTAAGAGTAGATTTTTGTGCATTTTCTAACAATTCATTTGAAGCCATTCAAACACCTAAAGTATTGATGTAGAATTTTTTAAACGAGGTGGGAGATAACGCCGTTTGAAACTCCTTGCCCTGCTCTTTTCCTATCCGTGTCCTGGTGGAGACGATTAGGCCAACAGTTTAACGTCCCTGACAAAGGTTGCATCGTACTTACTGTTCAACTGTTTTCTTCTTCGGTTTCTTCCAGCACTCTCAAGCCAGTTTAGATTTGTTTGCACGAAGGAATTATTTTATACAAAGGCCGTTGAATGTGAGGAGCATTTCCTGAGGGCTATTTATTCAACAAAAGTCGCCACTAACTGCAAGTATGTTGCAAGAATAATAATCCCCATAATATGTCCAGTGTAATAATTACACTTTTGAGCGAGAAGTAATTTAGATTTCAAAGAATGTATAATTCTTTCTTGTGTACTTACATTTTATTTGATAAGTCACTTAGTTTATTTGTTTCTTTAATCACTTTCCGAGGTTATATCTACTCAAATTCATGTTTTCTTTAAGATTTAAAACTTATTGAGGAAGCTCACTATTCCGGCCCAGTTCCGCTCCCACTTGGCACTTCCCTTGATGTCGGAAGGTCAGTGTTAGTGTGTGGGAGAGCTTCATAACTTGGTACCCAGAACATATGTTGTAACTAATAATTCAATGATGGTATATATGTGTGTGACCATTACCAAAACAATGCTTTTATTCCCTAGAGACCAATCCCAGTCTTTTCTGCAATGCTTGACGACAAACTTTGAACCCTGCATCAGACCATATTCCAATCCAATATTAGCAGAAGCGCTGGGGCTTGTGGTTCTGCAAAGCCTACAAGGAACACAGCTTCTCTGCGACTCTCCGATAAAACAAATCGTGTGGGACGATCTTCCACCGCTTCTACAAGCAGTTGCATCCTGTGCCAACGACTACGCCGCTGAAACGGCTGAATGCGGGAGAGATTTTCGCTCCAAATTTGTTCCAGTCCCCTCGCCACTGTGTGAAGAGTTCGAGAACGCCAAGAACTGTATTGATGAAGCAAGAAAATCTTACTGCTTGTTCGACATTCAGGATCGGGCGAATCTCCGAGGAAATTTTAATCCATTTTGTGATAACAGAACTCGACCCTTATTCGCGGACGATGGTAGTTTCCTAAGAGTTAACTTCAGACTTCAATTTGCTTTATTTTCTAGCCTGTTATTCAGCATTTTCGCTTAAAAGTGATATCGATACGTGAATCTGCTTTAACAGTTTTTCTCTCACTGACACAAAATAAGTGATCCTGGAAATGTTGTTGCCATTTGTAAATTGGCTAATAAGCGCTGTGTATTGCACTTCCTCTGAGTTTGTTATTCTTTCGATTTACTGTTGAAAGCAAGAAACAGAATTCTTAGTTTTGGACCAGCTTATTTATTTTTATAATATTTTTATAATATTTATTATTTCTATTGCACGTTTTCTATAATACAATCAAATGCGCATTACAAACAATTTTCGACTCATGTGTACTAAAAATACTGCGTAAATATTAGAAAAATGTGCAGCCTATTGATATTCAAAACAGTCTAAAGAGTTTCTGTGTCGGTAGACTGCTGATAGCTGCCCCACGGAGATCTGATGTTCTTTTAAAAACGATTTGAAAACTAACATGCTGGTTTTAAGAACATAACTTTCCGAGGGACAACCATAAGAACCATAGCCCCGAGACAGAATTGTTCACCACTTAACTTTTTTTCCCACGCCGAGTTTTCATCATACGAAGTTTGAACTCTCAGGCAAAAATGACCTTTCTCGGACGGGCTCAGTTTCCTGGCAGTTTTCTTCTGTTTAGGGGCACGTTTAAGCCAGATGCTCAAGTTAACCCAGTCAGAATAACAGAAAATTTAGTGGGGAGCTATAATAGGAATGGCCCAGTATCAGCTACAAGCAACCAATTAGAGTGCTCGATTGCTCACATTCCATGGATGGTATAGATGTATATAACTATTTCAAAAAAGATTGGTTTAGTGATGCATGTTTCATAGACCGCAGAGCATCATACTCGATAAATTTTATGGCTGCTTTTCTCTAGTGATAAGTCCTAAAGCAAGAGCAAATGTGTATTTTTGTGATTTGGTTTTCTCCTGAAACGGCCTTCAGCAAAAAAAAAGATGACCAATGCATGTATTTATAGAAAACATGATGCTTTGCGATCTGCATGAAACATGGATCATGTATCATGCATCACTGAAGCAACCTTAATTGAAATAGGTGTATAAAGTCAGCTTTTATATCGATATGACGTACCAATAATGTTCATTTATTGCAGGCGTGACACAATTCTAATCTTCAGCAATAAAATCGTTTTGATATCATAATTTTTACACCTTATTTGAGACTTAAAAGTATATATAACATTATTCACCAATAGCTAACTTAATGAACAGCAGAGTTGTCTGATGATGTCTTTCACTGCTTGCCTCACTTCTCTAATTTTCCAGCAATAAAGAATGGGATTCAGCGTTGAATTTAAGAAAACTAGAGTAACTGTGCACTGCCTAAGAAGAAAAACAGACGGAGACATTTCGCTATTACTAGAAAAAGCTACCACTATACCATATGGGAGATAGCAGATAACCAAGGTAAACTGAAGCCATAGAGCAGTGTACACTGCCCTTCTGTATCGTGATACGTTAAATGGAATTGTTTGGTCCGATTCTCGTTGAGTGGTATTTCGGACTTGACTTTGAAGACGACGCAGGGTGAGGAAAATCTTAGTGTAGGAAGCTGTCGAGGTAATCAGGCACAGTGTTATCGATACGTAGCAACCCCAAAACGTTATGCGGGGGTCCCAAAAGAACAGTGACGTGCCACTTGTGATTCCAACCCAAAAGACAACTATTACCACACGTGTTCGCTTTAAAGTTACAACTTGTCTGTATCTCAATCCCAACAACAGCGCAAGAAGTCTGTCGACACTTATTGCCGTCAATGTAAACAAAGACACTGATAGCAAAACATAGCCTACTACGACTGAACGAACTATGTAGCGACACATTTTCCAACGTTCGTTAACAGCTGCCATCCAAAATGCAATAGTCAGAGGCTCTGAAATAAGTCCAGCACAAAGATCAGTTGTCGCAAGGCAGCGAAACAAGAGCTTTGACGGCGGATGAAGGGAAGACTCCTTTTGAAGAGCAACAAGGATTAAAATATTCCCCAAAACTGCAGTAATGGACAGGAATATGCTTATCACTGAAAGCCATGTTAACTGATAGTGTAGATCACCGGTTAGACGCGCTGTGCATAAAAGCTGCACAAATGTCAGCTTCACTTCTCCAGTGTAGTTGGCTGTCGTCATTTTTCAACAGAAGTTTGGACTATTCACCCAACAATATTCACTAAACCAATTTAACTAAACCAATCCCTGCGTCTGCGTCATAGTGTCAAGAAATTATTACATCTTCCGCGATGCCTATTGTTACATTAAACATGTCATTTAGCTTGTTTAAAATAGATAGAGCTGAGTCAACTTCCTCGTGAGCAGGTGATTCCAAGACAAAACCGCGTTTCACTAATGTCAGTTTAATAACTTTTCTTCAAGCAACAATTTTATTAAAGAATGATGTATTTTCTTTTGGAGGTAGCCGTACTTAGGAAATAAAATGATGTCAAATTTTTTTTCCTTTCTTGTCCAAAATAAGAATAATGACTGAAGCATCAAAATGAAAAAGCTCCATTTCATCGAAAATTGAATATTCAAGTGTATTCCTATGACAACGGCCACCCGTTCAGTATGCAAGAGAACTTAGTTCCTTTTGCATTTTTTTTGCACAATAAACCTGTGTGCAAAAAAACGAAACGCCTGAGGAAAAAGGATTTAAATTTTTCAAATTTGCCAACAGTCGCTATCCCCTACCTGCAAGGGGAAATTAAGTTGTATTTATTGCTAAGTACATTTGCATGTACAAGAACTCCGCCTCAAAATAATTTTAAAAGATTTTTTTCTGAAGTAAGTATAGTTTATTTCCACATCATGGATATATTTATTAGTATCTTGAAAACCTAAGTGAATTTCCCTTACGAAGGTACGGAGCCCGCTGAGTGCCATCCAATATTACACCCTTTTCTTAAAATTGCTTTTGCCTAATTTTCTCATCTGCTCAAATATTCAAGAAGAGCATATTCGAGGCAAATAAAATGAATGCATTACGATAAAGGAAACCTTAAAACCAGATTCGTTGCTTCCTGAGTGGCTGACCAACAGCTTACGCAAGGACACGTTTTTTAGGTTGTGTTCCAAATCACCAGTATTCGCTTTGAAAAGGTAACACTTGTTAAGACGGACCTTTAGGGCACCGTCTTATAGTTCTACGAAAGTTTCGTCGTAATAGGTCGTTCAAGGTCACTGTATGATTGATTGGTTAATGATATCCTATGGGGGTGAGGACAGAGAGGGCTCATGTTTTGACCGGGGGTAGGTTATTCAATGAACCCACCACGCCCGACCGGTAGCGATTATTGTACGCAACAACAGGGTTTTAGACACTATACGGATCAAAAGACGCCATTTAAAAGGTGAAAACAAATGGGAAAGCTCTGGAAGACTTGATTCAAATGGACTGGACATTGAAGAGTTGAAATTAAAGCTGCTCACAGGAACGCGTTATTTGTTCCAGAACAGAAACAGCTCAAAGAGAAGGCTTATCCGAATGCCGGCAACTGATAAGTGAGGCAGGTATTTCAGGCTTAGCTTTGGAGTTCTTGAGGCTTTTTGTAGCCTTTTCTGGATAAAACAGGAAAGTTTAATACACGGATAGCTATGAGTTTATTTGTTATGACCATGTAATTGAAAAATCTGTCTCTGTTTTACCACAGAACATGCCAATTCATGCATTTGGAATCTGCTCATATAAAGAGGGGACAAAAGCGCTAGAATCTCGGAGACACACGGGGACACAAGACGGCTTGTAGTATTTTAAATCAGTTTGATATTTCGAGGATCGAAGAAACCAATCAATGATCATAGTTCTTCGAAAAGGACAATCAATTACCATGGAAATTTATCACATCGATCAAATCACTGGAAGGGGAATTATTTTTCTTTCGAGTGCTTCTTGCACCTCATTGGCTTGTTTCTGGATCAGTTTGATGTCTTTACAGTGATTATGCTAGATCCAAACGGTTTGTCTCTAGAGCTGGCTGTACTTTTGGAGATCTTATGGAGGATGATCCTTATAACCCGTTCTGCATTGATGGGATAGATCCTCTTAGCCTACCCTTTACTTCACGTCAGGGAATTTACCATTTGCAAATGTTTCATTATTTACCGTTGACTTAATTTACGCCCTTCTAAATGGGATAGACATATCAATTCATTTGTGGGCTAGTTATAACAGAACGTTATGTATATGGGTTTATTCTAGCAATTCGTTTGCACCCATTTGAAGACCTCAGGTGTTGATGTAGAATGTTTTGAAGCGAGGGGAAAGGAGATGGGAGAGTATGGTCTGTATGTTTAAATGTCAAAGTTGTGGGTCTCCAAGAGGTCCTATAAGGGAACACTCCAACAGAATGATGTAAAACATCGTATATTGCTGTATATGGCGTTAATGGGGTAATTGCAACCATTTCCATCCTTATTCGTTTTGTTTCTGTTTCCTGACTGGTGGTGCGGCCTGGGTTGGAAACCACGCTCTATAGTTTGGTAACCGGGCAAAAATTGAGATAACATAAGGTGGCAAATTTGAGATCCTTAAAGAAAATGACATTTTGTTTCAAATGTGTTCTTTTTTTCATTAAACCTGATGAATCAACCAAAATCAGTCTCAAACGAGTAAGATTTGTCATGATCAACGATTTTCGATAGTTTAGTTAAGAGGTTCTGACTGTAAATATCGAGAATCGGTGGACAGGCTCAAAAAATCGAAAATCCTTATAACTTGCCAGAAGAACACTTTTGGGGAGCTATCTTCAAAAATATTATTTAAACTTTCTGGAATTCTATTGTTTT
>Ga0126336_10001705_pt1 | contig 11856 bp, 5 predicted proteins | sample SidCmetagenome_FD_92530 | JGI IMG/M metagenome (GOLD analysis project Ga0126336, IMG submission 92530) | Coral microbial communities from El Islote,Puerto Morelos, Mexico - Siderastrea C C metagenome | ecosystem: Host-associated > Invertebrates > Cnidaria > Coral | place: El Islote,Puerto... | reverse complement strand
TTCCCATCTAACTGTGTAGGAATGCAGTTCTGGAAGAGATATCTTGACTTCAAGTAGAATTCTTCTTACCTCCCAAATCTGCCTCTCCAGAATCGCCAGATTATTGTTATAATCCTGGGCTGAGGCAACCTGACCCCCAGTTACTGAATGGTAGATTTGTAAATACTTAACCCCACCTGTTGGTCTGATAACATCAGACAAAGGCGTTGAACTGAACGGTTTGGAAGACCTTGCAAGGGAAAACACAAATCCTTGCGCTACTCGACAATCATCAGGGAAGTAATCAGAAGGCAAAATTGGTTTTCCTGAAAAAAGATACATACATCCGCTAAGATTTTTGCACAAGTATTGTACAAATATAACATATATCTATTTTTCTTTTTTTTTTTTAACGTCCGCCGTCTTTTTTCCTGTCACTAATATTACTTTTTCTCTTTATTCTAGTTTTTCTTAACAACGTCATGGGTGGTTCTTTTCTAAGATACCATCAAATGGTCTTAAGTTAAACTTGCGTTTGTGATTTGGGCAGATGCCGTTTCTTAGAGGTGGATTTTTGAATAAACTAAATAACTGTAAACTGTCAGAAACTCTTTTACCTCCAAACTTTGCTTTTCCAGTTATTTCCCTCGAGTAAAAGTAAAGAGTGAAACTCTGGCCCAGGGCTCGAAGTGTGATGTTGAACTCAGCTGATCCATTGAATACCCATGTTATTGGCCGGGAAAAATACCTAGTAAATATCTGCAAAGAAAAGAGAGCTCTTGTATTTCAGGCCCTAAATGAACTCACAGAACTGCAGGTGGTAAGGTTAAGATGACAGAAGTAAGACAGTGATGATATGAAATAGTATGAACGTTTTGTTTTTCATAATGCCGTGGGAATTTAGAGAGAACCGAATTTGGGCTCTGCCAAGGACCAACCAAACAGGATCGCCTAAAAAGTGCACGTCACACCTATTTTTAATGCCATCGCACGAAAAAAAAAATTGCAATTCAAAACTAATCTCCAAGTCTTATTGCTGACTCATTAACAATAATTCTCTTTATTTTAGCCATTAACAAGCGATGATTATAACGTAAGGTGCAAGTTGGGCCGAGCATTCAAACGGTCAAAAAAATATTTCAGTTTGGAAATAGTAACAAGGTTAAATGTCGTAACTGGAGGCAGGAGGTACATTTTTCGACCAGCTGGACCAAGAAGCTCAACTTTTTTCTACCGTGAAATAGCTTATCTGATAGCGTAAGGGACAGAATTTGAGCATGGAACTTCGGTGCTTTCTTCCATACTGCCTCAACTCTTTTTAACTCTCTTTAACTCTGTCCGTTAAAGGAACCGATTTTTTGTCCGAATGTAAAGCGCAGCAAGGACACTGTCAAATTGCATAATTGCCGGTTTCTACACAATAGACCATACAAGTGAAAATTTCTCGCACCTCGGATCAATTATCCGAACACTTTAGCGTCCATTAGTGGCATACTATAAAAGAGAGCTTGATAACAAACACGGCACTTGCTACTAGCCCGCCTTTGAGCTGTTTACAAAGGAAGCTTTAGCAACTGACGAAGGATCCTTTTTTAAGGTTCCGAAACCGGTCTTGCATTTATAAGCTTAAGAGTAGTTCGTTTACGAACTAAACCATGGTGCTCAAACGTTCCTTTGATCAGCTGATCAAAATCCCGCCTATTAAGGCAGATTGCCGAACGCCGGCTGTCGTCCCGTTCAAGTCATCGTACACAGTCTGATGTTATAGTGTAGTATGCTAAATTATCGGCTATCAGTCACACTTAATGATCTAAGTCCTTCTGACCAAACCACAATCATATTAAATAAGAAACCAATTCCATGCTCCCACTTGACAGGTTTGCTCTCAGAAAGGACCTTTTAATACCGATCCCATCACTTATTTGCAATTTTCAATGCATAAATAAAGGGATCACACTCTCTTCCTTCAAAACATCACTATACCAAGTTGGTCTCTAAAAAGCGCGAACGTAGAAGCTGAGGACTTGAGGAGTTTATTAAAACTTTGTGAATGAAAATGAATTCAAAAAACGAAAAAAAACTTATACTCACAGCATTTAAATTATCTGCGAATGCAAAAGCTTCTCCCGTCATTTTTATATTCACAGCAAACATACGATTGCTCGAGTTTCTTAGAAGGATGTTTGCACTTCCACGCAACCACAGATTATAGCGATAATCTGAGAAATTTTCAGCGAGGTGACCATCTGGCACACCAATCAAGGTTCCGCGGTATTTTCTTGGAGTCGTAAAACCAACGGAAGAGACTAGCAGTTCCCATCCTTCACGAGCCATGTCCTGCATAAACGGCATTATGCTAATGTTGTGGCTGGCTTTCTTCTCGAACCCGAGGAACACTGCTGTCTCACAAACACCTGTTACAAAACAGGATCCTTTGCTTGATAGAGAAAGCTGTTCATTCTCAATAAAGATGTTGTAATTCACCGATGGGCGATAGAGGACCACAAGCGAGCGGTTGCTGATGGGAAACCTGTGGGTTGGATGGATAGTGTGAACGTTTTTGCTTTGAACAAGACTGGCCAGAGCGTTCCGTATGTCGAACAAACTACTGTCTTCTCTCACTTTAACTTTCATCCAAAGCGGCAGTTGATCCGTAAAGCATCTTAGGAAAGACTTAGGCAAAGCGTCTTTTTGTATGAATTCAATCAAATCCTCTGCTGTAAGCCGGTTACCTGCATGGGCATCCATGAGCACTTGGTTTCAGGTCCCTTAACTGTCTGGCTAGTTGTTCCATTATTTCATATCGTGTTGGAAAGGGTGAAGAAAAGTTATATCCTGTCAGACTCAAAGGGATTTTCTTGTGGTCTGGTGTAATGATGTGGACAGGTCCAGAGTCAATGACGATACCTCTTGACATAGTTGTGTTGGAATCAAAATCTACTTTGATATTACATTCAGGGTATTTTTTTACCGTTATCGTTTGGCATCCAGTCGGTAACTCGCCTTCCAACAGGCCAAGTCTCGAGTAAATACGTTTACCGTTGGATACATTTGTACCGATAAATATGAAGCTGTCGTCTGGAGCAGCAAAATCATATTTGTTCACTCCTTCAAGAACATACGATAATATCCCAATCCCGGACATGTTGCCAGTCACTTGAAATGTTGCTTTTGATGCCGGGTGCTGAATTGTCACTTTCTTGGGTAGGATGGCTAAATTCATGGTTGGATTAAAATGAACGGTTAATGATTTTTCAGGCTTTGCTTGCAACAGAAGACTCTGTGAAGGATTTCCAGAAATCAGTTTTGGGAAATCGGGCAGTGTAACAACACCAATTTCACAAACATCTCCATCGTATCCAGTTTGCTGACAATTGCAGGAAAATTGGCGCGATTTAATAACTTTGCACGTTCCACCATGACGGCATGGATTAGGCCTACACGGGATATTAGCTGGAGAAAAAAGAATGAAAACAAAGGATAAAAACGGTTTTGCTTTCATGTGAACAGCTGTTTACATAATACATGTTTGACTTTTTAGTGTTGGTGAAACAATTACGTAACACTATTTAAAAAAAAGCCATTACTCAGTGTTTTACCGTGGTGCTGTTAAACATACTTAAAAGGTGATTTTAACTTTTGAGTCTGCTGGTTGAACATTTCTTCGGGAAGCTATGATTAGCTAATCTAGGCTAACGTCTTCTTTGAATTTAGTTCTTTAATATAATGACAGTATTGGAATGAAATTATTTTGCCCCCTCCCCGCTGAGCAGGTTCAATTTGTCTACTATCAAAAAGCAGGTTTAAAAAAATCAACAGTGAAAACCACGCTTTTTCTTAGAAAGAACAGAAATTTTGATTAATTGTTACTCCTGAATTAGTTTTAACCAGCTATCAGCCCTGTTGTAAGGCCGTCGGACAAACAGGGTCCGGCATTTCCATTCAACACTTCTTTTGGTCCATAGTTATACTGAATTTTAAAAGCTTTTAAATGCGTACGACGACCCTTTTGAATGATGTTGAACGATGCAGAGTCAACCAATTTCTTGTTTAAACATTTTCTGCTAAACGCGATTGAAACTCTATTGAACGATCCTAATTCATCTTCCGTTTTGTTCTCAGGTTGAACAACAGTGTTAAATGTGCAATTGTGCAACCTCGATGAACACCTTACAACAAGTGGTATTCAACAATTTTGAATGATTCGATGTTGCACGGATCCGTCTGTTCCTGGCCCAATCAAGACAACGTACACCAACCTTCACAAGTAAAGTTTCCAATGTCCCAGGCAACTTCACTTGTATTAGTCACCCAGCAAGAAGCAAGGTTATTACCAACTGCAATAAAGCCATCAATGCAGCCAAGCATACACCTGGAGCCAAGCGTGGTGTAACAGGGAAGGTAAACTTGACCCCTCTTTGGTGGAGTCAACCAGCCACAGCTTTTCACTATGTTAAGGTAAGGAAAGAAAAAAAAAGAGCACAAAGAAACATGGAAAATGGGAAAAAAATATATACAAATACCATGTTATAAACCGTTAACTAAACGGGGCCAGAAGTATTGTGGATTGGCTTATCAGAGCGTTCTTTTTGTTTCGGACGCGGTATCAGCAAAGAGAGTGGGGAAAAGTACTTATTCAGCGGATTTTTTTCCTAACTTATAAAATAGTTGTTTTATCTACTACATAGGGAATATATTGAAAGCCCCAAACAGCCGAAGTCTGCACTTCTCTAGTACCATGAAAAAGAAGAAAAAGAAATTGCTGTCGTTCTTGGAACAGCTTAATTTGCGGGTTTAACGAAACTCTCAGGAAAAAAAATGGAAAACGCCTTTTTTATTCAGCAGAATTAAGGAAAATGATATTTACCGTTGCAAAACGTTTGCTGACCGCTCCATTCTGAAGTGTTAAGACAAGTTCGCCTTTCAGAGCCTTGCATTTCGTATCCGTCATCGCAAGAAAATGAACAAGTCTCATTGGTTATCAGGCCACTGCACGTCATGCCACCATTGGGTGGAGCCATAATAGGGTCACATGGTAGCCCTGATAGGTAAAGAGAAACTACCAACTTAAACCTCCCGGCTACAGAGTGTATAAAGCCAGCTGATAAGCCTTCTAACAGTTGATATTCTTATAAGTTCAGATGTATTTTGTTTTACTTTGTTTGACACGGTCACAGGGTAGGCTACAGGGATTGTCATTTAACAAACATTTTTGCTATCAGTGGTTTGGTGTCAGTTTCTCTACACGTGCCGCTAATTTCAGTAAGCGCCCCTATTGCGAAAGTGACATTGATAAGATTTTTTATAGAATTGACTGATTAGACAGGTGAATTATACAGTCTTCTTTGAATTCTGAAAATAATGTTGGAATAGACAAGCGAGATCATTCTGACTATGCAAACCCGTATCGTTACGGTTTTTATGTTACAGGTTCTTTCTTGTTCATTAATCCTTTTAAGACCGGGGGAGGGGGGGGGAATGAGGCCAGCCTCAACTTTGAAGTTGTGTAATTTCGTAATCGTTTACGCTATTGCCATTAAATTTTGTTACTTTTCCTAAAATTTAACTAACAACATTTTGGCATGAGTGTCTTGTATCCAACGAAGTTGACGTTCCCATGGTAACCGCTTCGTGACAGCCATGTTTTTAAAACATAACGATTCTCGCTTTAATCGCAACTATTTTAATGTTTTCTAATCGAATTCGTATTTTTCCATTAACTGCAGCGACAATTTATCATTTAGGAATAACTGATCACTAAAAAAAGGAATTTATTACTAATTTGAGGAAAACGTAAAATTTAAAACGTGAAAATCCAAGATGGCGGACTTAATTAGTAAAGCAGGTGATTTCTCGTTATAAATTCACTATTCGCCTTAAATTTCAAGTGTATGACGTTGTTAATTAGTTAAATAAACTTTTTACAATCAATTAAATGAAGCAGATGAATTTAAAGAAATTCGAGATAGTGGATCCAAAATGGCGGATCCAAGATGGCGGACACCAAAATGGCCGTTTTATCTCAAATATGAAATTTGTCTGCATGATTTCAGGTATTCCAAAAATATGCATTCCAAAAATATATTATAGATGCCCTTCATAGCCAACAAAAGTATTTTTACTCCTTCAGGTACAGTATTCAGTAAATTTATTGCTTTGGAGCTTCTAGGTGAAACATTGAGAAACAAATGAAGTCATAATGACGTCATATCACGTCACAGTGACATCACAGTATCTGTAGTGATTAGATTTAGCGCGTACACTATGCTGTGCCAGAAGGTTGGAAAAAAGCCCGGTCTGGATAGGATTAAAGTCCATCTGTTTTTCACACTCTGATGTTTATCTCAAAAAAGAAATAAGCGCCCCTCTCCAATAAGCGCCTTCCTTGATATTTGCTACCAAAGGTAAGTTAGAGCCCCCAGCGCTAAACTGAATCACGTCAATCATTACGATAGTTAAACCTCTAAGGAGCCTCAAAATAATTGTTTATCAATAGTAATATGTCAGGAAGTATACGTTTCATTCGGACTTGAAATTTTAACTTTTTCGCCAATTTTTATAGTGTACGGAACTGCATTCCAAATGGTTCAAAATTCGGCGCCATCTACATTATAAACGGTGCTGTGAGTTGTTTAATCCATTTTCTTAGTCTCCAATCTCGAACTTGATATTACCCAACATGACAACCCACCTCCTTTACATAAAACATAGATAGAAAAGGTTTGTGGCACTAACCTTCACATGTTCTCAAATCAGGTTTAAGTTTGTAGCCATGGAAGCATGAACATCCATAAGAACCAGGCGTATTATGGCATATATGCTCACACAAATGGGTTCCCTCTTTGCATTCGTTCACATCTGGTTTGGACAAGAAAATAATACGAACACAAAGTAAAAAATAATAAATATATCGGTTAGCACCGCACGGTTTTTTTAGCTGTCTGGTTGAAATGCATTCTGAGTTTGTCAGTATCCTCATCAAAGTCGTAGTTCCCGTAGACAGACCAGCTATAGAACCAAATAATGGACTGAACTAACCGACAATTTGACTAAAAATAGACCATCGGATATTGAAACAACAACAGACGGATCGAGACTTCCGAAAATCTGAGCACTGTCTTTAATCCTCATATCCAAATAAGTCAATAATCTGAGGGACAACAATACCATAATTGGAAGAAGCTTTGTTCCTCCAGTACCACCTATTTCGGTACTTTGGAAGGGTTGGCATCTGCGGATAGTTTCGGCCTCATTGGGATGCGCATGAAATTTAATCTCTACAGGTTTGGGGATTAGCTGGTGGCCTAGCCTTAAACGAACATGTCCGTAATTGGGATGTTGTTGGCTATATAGACAAACTGACCTCGTTCTTCAGCGTAGAAGAACGGGGTCAATTTGTCTATGTAGCCCAGTTTAAGGGTCAAAGGGGATATTATTGGGAGCTAGACTAACTGGACGAGCGTACAAGGTTCCCCATAGCCGCTTAAGTTTCCCATCAAAATAATCTATTCTACCACATTTCAGTGAAAAAAAATGAGAAATAAATCACAAGCAGATCTTCTAGCGCCTGCTGGATGTAAATAGGAGGTACGTTTCATTTAGGCTAATTTGTTTCGTAAAATCTGAAACAAAAACAGACTTCTTTAAAAAAATTGTTCCGTTGCATTCGGTAGTAAGTTGATTTTGTGATGATCCCTGAGGTACTTGAGTGTGATCGTTTAGACAAAAACTTAGCAAAATGCTGAGTGCGTTGAGCGAGGGGAGGTGGGAGGGGAATGGGGGGTGGGGGTGGGCAATACTGCGATATTCTGACATGCCATTGAATGGGGTTAACGTTTCTTTTCTCCCCAATTTTGGGAAAACGCGCTAACGGACTTACCTTCGATACCATGGTGAGATTCTAGGGCTAAAGAAGTTTACCTCTACACCGTTTTCCATCATACAGCAGACGGAATCCTTTGTTACAGCTGCAGGTGTAATTTCCAGGCGTGTTGTGACAAAGTTGATCGCATCCGGCGAGATTTCTGGTCTTGTTTAAACTTTTCACATAGACAGGCCTACACTCATTCACGTCTGAAAAATAAGCCGCTAAATGTCTATAAACGCAAATGCCTTCGTGGCAGTACAGTCAAAACTTTCATTTATTATAACATGATTTCTTGTTGTCATGTTTGTTTTTCTAAGCTGCTGGAAGTCTCTGTAATGTCTTCTGATTCCACAGATCTCTTATTCTGTCAGCTTTCACTTCTTAAGTGAGCTGTAATTTATAATTATCTCAACGCACTGCCCGCGTTGATAGATGTGAACATTTACTAACAGTGGCGAGCATGCAAATAGATTGCAATGTGGTCAAACAAACGTAAAGCGCATTCACGTTTTCAAGTATGTTTTTTTAAAGAAACTGTCGGCAAATGTGATCGCAACAAGTATTTCCTTTCAGGCAGCAATTTTAAAGAAACAACAAGTTTGATTTCTGATCAAATAGTTCTGTTTTCGGATTTTTTTCATTGAGTATCAAAAATTTCTTAATCATGGTCACATATTTTTTATAATCGTGCTTCATATAAAACATATGTCCACGACAAATGAGAGTACCCTTCACGATTCAAGATTACGCTGTGACGGTGGAAGTGTTAGCAATAGTCCATTTTACAGTTGTGTGCTTAGTGACCTAGCCTTGTTTTGATAAAGACCCATCTGGTTTTGATAGGTAAATCATGTTGTTCTCATGCTAACTAGTTTGTATTTACATATGAAAAACAGGAGGGTTTGTATCAAAACAAGGTCAACTCCAGCCCCACTTCCATTCAAAAGGCAGGTCACTAAGCACACAACTGTAAAATGGATTACTATGATACCTGAACAAGTCTTGTTGTCTCTGTTCAGTACATATCCAGCATTGCATGAACAGGAAAAGCTTCCATGGAAGTTAGTGCACTTGTGCTGGCATACGTGACGGTTCGACAAGCATTCATTGTGATCTGCAGTGTAAATAAAGAACTCATGCCATTCTAGAATTACCAGGTTTCACAGATAGTAACTCTGTGCAAGGTGGCTGTGAAGTCTGGTAAGCATCACTCTCAAAAACAATGCATCAGGTTACCAGGTGTCTGTGTAAGGTCATTCTTCAGTCTATAAGGACATTTTTCAGGGTTCCTTTTCTACATTAAGAACGTACCTGAACAAGTTCGTCCATTGGAATCCAAGTAAAAACCAGGCTTGCATCGACACAAGTAGGAGCCCGAAGTATTAACACACTGATGACTGCAGTTTCCATTACTGATAGCACATTCGTTTATATCTATTATAGCATAGAGGTGACAATTACTGAATGCTGATTGGTTGAGACAGGGCATTTTTTCTTAATTTTCTTTCTAAGGAGGGCAAAATTACTGACTCCTGATTGGGCAAGAGCCAAAATTACTTGCATTTGATCAGCTGAGCGCGAAAGCACGCCGTTTGCATTTTGTAAGCGTCTTGTTGAAACAAAAAGCGGATTTTGAGTCATATCATCTTATGTGAGTTAAGGTAATGGCAGCCTTTAATTTTGCACAAGTGGGTGCCATATTCCCTAGCTTCACTTCTGACAAACAAGAAACTGAATAAACTGTCATCTGCACAAAACAGGCAATGGCTATGGTGACCACGACGACTACAACGACGACAGCAGTTATAATGATAATATGAAGATGAGGATAAAGACGAGAATAGGATGGGGATGAAAGTGAGGAAGAGGATGAGAATGATGATAAGGGTGGTGATGATTATGAGAATGAGAATGAGGGTAAGGATGAGGATGAGTATGTAAAAGAGAACGAGGATGAAGAGGAGGATGAGGGTGAGGCTGAAGATGAGGATGAGGTGAGGACAAGGGTGAAGAAGACGGTAAATATGAGTGAGAGGATAAAACACTTAGGTCCAGGAATAAATTCTGCAACAAATTTTACGATTTTCCGCTTCAGGTCCAAATTTTACAATTTTACGCTTCAAAGGAACAAGACGAACAAATTTTTACGTTTTTTTGCGATTTTTCGCTTGAGACATGTACGATTTACTAAATCAACACTTTTAGCGATTTTTCGTTAAACACCAGAGCCTTGCAGTAGCCGCCTAGCTGGCAAGCAGATTTAACAAAATTTGCGAAATTTCGCAGCCTTGACGATTTTTGTTCTGTATTACGATTTGTTCAGTCCTTTGCCCTGCTAATTGCCTCAGATATAACATGAATCTATAATTATCCCTTGTCCTAAAAGCATCTATAGCTAGCGTGAGATATCACAGAAATTTATGAATATCCCTCGTTCTTTAAGCTTCTAGCGCAAGATATAACGTAGATCTATGAATAGCCCTAGTTCTAAATAAAGCATCTTGCGACACATATAACAGATATCCATGAAATATCCCTTGCAATTTTTTTCTGAAGCATCTCAGCGTTCCGGAATCCCAAGTCCCTGAATTTGTTTAGCTAATTACGCGCTCGTAACCGGTTCAGCTTTTGCCAAACCAGACCGGGTTGCCCGGTCCAGAATCCACAGGAACTTGAAGTGAAATCATTTTACTTCAGCGCAACAAAACGTTGATTTTTTCCTCTTAAAATGGAACTTTTTGCTCAATAACAACTGTAAAGTGAAAGGAAAAAATCAGCAATGGAATACTTGGTTATTCTCTAAAAAGGTGAGTATTCATGTGATTTTGTTGACAAAACCTTGCGGTTTGCTTTTCTTCGAGTTGTAATGTCGACCCGCCATTTAACTTAACTTCACACCGCTCCACTGCAAATTAGTCTTTTGACCTCCATTTCCCAGTTGAAATTTCGTTAGTTTCCGAGGATTTTTCCTTTCCTTATCTGTCTTCATTTAGCTCCATTTAAAACAATATGATTCTAAGCTAAAATAGTTAAATGTTGCCTTAGACCTCGCAACTCCCTGTCTTTGAATATAACTACTGACAACAAGTTTTCCAGGGGGATTTTTGTCTAGGCGTCTATTGCAAAAGTATGACTGAGAACAAACAGAACTTAAACTACTAAGATATTGGAGGCAGAGATTAAGGAGTGTGAGTACTTTCCTTTGAAAGTCTTACTTGTTTTCAAGAACTTTCGGTAAAAAAAAATTCAACAGTTCATTTTATTTTGAACAAAAGAAAGCTTTACGCGGAACATTTTATTCGCCTGTTAGAGAGAGATTTTCAAAGATCATTCTTTAGTCTAATATCTCTGTAAGCTTGTTATCGGCGTTAAGTGTTCTACACGCTTTTTTGCTCTATGATAAAATTTAAGTCCTGTTATATTGTTGGTCTATCGTTTTCCCCTACGGTTTGCCAACGGCTCTTTCTTATAAGCTTAATTTTTACTTTGATCGCGAGTAGTAGCGCGCGTAAAAACATTGTTCGCCTCCCTCTGTCTTCAAATTAAAGGCAGACAAAAAATAAACGTGTTATTTACCAGCCTAGATCAGTCCGTATAGGAAAAAGCTGTGCCCTCGGTTTTGAGTACGTAGTCAAGACCCCTGGGGGGGGGGGGTACTCCCGTCAATTTAGGATAGGTGTGTGCCGCCAAGGTTCTCAAACCCTGACCCTATTTAAGGGTAGAAAATCGAGAATTGATACCCTTTTAAAGGCCCAAAATCAAGAAATGGCACCCTATTTAAGGGAAAACGATAACTCATAATTCTGTAACTAGGTGGTGAGGAGCACCAACACAAGCTATAAACGTCTAGTACAGTTTTAACAGACCATATCTTTTTCCTTTTGCGTCTTGAGGTGGATACTGCAATTTAGTGACCCTATCTAAGGAACATCTAAGGATCACAATATCAAAAAACACCGAAAAAGATACCCTATTTAAGGACTGAGCACCTCAAAAACCCTACCCTATCG
>Ga0126336_10001704_pt1 | contig 11859 bp, 11 predicted proteins | sample SidCmetagenome_FD_92530 | JGI IMG/M metagenome (GOLD analysis project Ga0126336, IMG submission 92530) | Coral microbial communities from El Islote,Puerto Morelos, Mexico - Siderastrea C C metagenome | ecosystem: Host-associated > Invertebrates > Cnidaria > Coral | place: El Islote,Puerto... | reverse complement strand
ATAGAGGCATAGTGTTCTAGCGATTATAATTAGCGCGTCACCTTGACTGTCCACCCGAACGTCGGTGATTCAAGTTGTGTTTAGAAGCGTTTCCGGTGGCGTTTTGAACTTACAGCTTTAAAGCAGCCAAAGTGAAAAAATCGGGAAAAATAATTCAATAGGAATCTACATCGCTAAGCCACCAATCTGAACTTATCCTCGATCAGCGTTAAGCTATTTTGAAAAGCCGAGCTTAGTACACTCGGCATTGGATCAGATCTTTAAAACTCATCAGTGCAACTTACTTGTAATTGAAGTTTTTAAAAGTTTTATTTTCACTAGAGAGCCAAGGAAAGGGGGGTATATAGAGGTTTAAAATTTCACGACCGTTATTTCCTCTGCCGTCAAATTAGTGAAATGAAACCAACAAAATGCCCCCTTAAAAATGTTCGGTGTGTAGCCAGGCATGTTAAAAATTTGGTAAAAAAGAATTAAAAAGTTGACACTGGCTAAAAATATGGTTATGGACGTTTCGGCCACTACTGTTGCTTTCCTGAGCAAAGATAAAAATGCAAATGTCTAACGGCGTCCTGCTTAGAACATGTAACCGATGTGTGATAAAACTAAATCACACCTCGAAGGAACTTTCTGAGTGCACTATAAACGAACACATAGCGCTACCAAACGTATACAATAACATTAAGAATTTTTAGAGTCATTAAGAATACTCTAGAGACTATTGTTGCACTCTATTGTTACTATTGTTACTCTCTAGAGACTATTGTTCCATAATTCTCAACACTACACCACAAGTACTTAAGGCTTTGAAAAAATATAACTACAGCTTTTATTAAAAACAATTTTTACCTGGCCTGTTTTAACACTTGTGCTGCCAGGGCAAGTGCCTTATCGATTCTAGTTCTCTTCTGGAGGTACGGCAGAGCGTCAACTGCACGCAGGAAACTATCCAAGTTACTGTACTGGTCAAACTTAATCCTCAACTGGGTATCGTCACTGTAAATAATCACTGCCGCTCGACTACCGGCTCCAACGTTAAATATGGCTGCTAGTTTCTTCACAAAGTCTTTCTCTCTGTCATATTGAGGTGCATTGATACTCCGCGATGAATCCATGACGAAAATGATATCCAAAAGTTTGTCGCATTCCACGGAGGTCGGTGTAGTGATGGTGGGAGTGGTGGGTGAGTACTTGGTCGTTGTAATTTCTGATTTTTTGGTCGGTTTTGTCGTCCTAGCTTTTGCTGTTACTGTAGTAGTTGAGGGACGTGGCGGCGGTTCTTTAAAAGGGGAAACATACAAATATCGTCAAGAGTAAGCCACCAATAAAGTTAATGAAGAGACTCGCAGTGGTAGATAATTCGAGCGAAGTTTCAGGCAGGTTAAGTCCAACACGAGCCAAGGTGGCCCACACAGCTGGAGCTAAACCCAGTTTCTGTAACATAAAGCAACTGAAAGTACAGTATTGCTACTCCCCCCTGGATGGGATGTTAGTCCATTGCAGGGTTACCCCCAGCAGTATGTCGCCAGTACCCATTCTATACACCTGCGAGCACAGAGACAATGTGGGGTAAATTTTATCGTCTAAGAAAACAACACGATGGCAGGGACTGGGCCTCGAACCACCGACCTTCGGATCGGCAGTCCAACACGCTAACCACTACACCACTGCGCCCCCAGATTTGTAAATGGAAAATGACTAGAATGGACGATGAATTGGTAATGAATTGGCAATGAACCTGTGGCATCTTTCTTGCAGTTCCATGGAAAATTTATTAGTGCAAATAATCCCTCTAGCTTGCAATTGTTGTTGTTGTTCATGTAGAGCCTCTGTATACTTACGAGGGCAGACTGTTTCCAACAGCTCTGTAGATTTGTTAATTAATTCCTGGAAAGAGCTCATCTGGAACACATCTTCTTGGCTCGTTACCAGATCTCTTAACTCGTTGCGGTTCACTCTTGGTCCCACGCCAACTGCCAGCACACGCACTCCTTTCAAACGAAGAGGTAACACAGCTTGGCCAAGAGGCTCGACATCAGGCCCCGGAGTTTGCACACCGTCAGTCATGACCACAGCAATTGAAATCACCGAGCGACGCGGATTCGCAAATAACGTTTCCGAAGCATAGCGAAGGGCACGGTCAATTCTCGTCATGCTGCGTCTGTGTGAGAGGGCGTCTACGGCAGACTTAAAGTTGTCGAAGGCACTTTGACTTATGAAATCAACGCTTAGTTCCGGACGCCCGCTGTACATTATTACTCCAGCTCGGCTGCCTTGCGAGGCTTTCAAGAAGCTTGCAGCTATCTCTTTCACGGCTGTCTTTTCCCGATCAAAATCCTCGTCACTGATGCTTTCAGATGAGTCCATTAAAAATGCAATGTCGACTCCTTGGACACATGAAGTGACTAACGAAAAATAAACCTCAAGTCATTAGCAATCGTTAGAGGGTGAGGAGGAGGAGGAGAAGGAGGAGGAGGAGGAGTAGAAGTAGTATTAGTGGAAGTAGTAGTAGTAGTAGTACTAGTAGTAGTGGTGGAGGTGGCGGTGGCAATAATAATAGTAGTAGTAGTAGTTGTTGGAATCGTTGTTCCATGAATGCACTAAAGCACGTGCGAGCAAATTGTTTCTGCGCATCTTTACTGCGCACGCAATTCACTTCGCGATGTCATGCCACGTCATGCATTGCGCGCGCGCGCTGTAGAAGAAATCTGGCCATATATAGCCGTAGTGGGCACTTTAATATCTATGCACGGGCTTAACTCTCTTAAATGTTCGGTGACCCCATATTTCCTTTTGATAGATCACTTTCTTTGTCGATTGTCTACGTTTTGGGAAAAAGTAAAGAAAATCTGTGTCGTGGAAGTTTGATTTTTTCAACTTTTCTGCCCTCCCATCATCGAATTCTGCTGCTATTGTGGCTGCAAGGTGTTCGCAAAAGCCTATCTTAGAGGTTGGACTTTAACTAAAAGGATGACACCGGTACAAATTATTTACTTAACAGACCTACCTAAAATAAAATTTGACTAAGAAAGTGGGTCTACAGCGATTCATTTTTAATATTCTTCACCAACAAGCACTGAGGCCATGTCGAGTTACGAGGACCGATTTTTCAAAATTGGGGTAGTTTCCCACGCGCTTTATTTCGAAAACGAAGTCGGTGACCCCCCAATTTTTTTGCAGTTCTGACATAGGTAACTCGTTATCTGACTGTAGCCAAGGTATGAAAAAAATCTGTGTTGTAGAAGCTTTTCGCGAACCTCTTTTAATTGAGACGTTCATGATAAAGCACCAAACGACTCACACTAATAATTCGTTGACAAACTTCAGACACCAATCACAGAGCGTAGTAGAACAAAAGAAAGGCAAAGCGAACTACTTTCCACACCAACTGAAAAGTGCTCAAATACAACTTACCACTTCCAATCTCGCTGCACGCTTTTTCAGCAATCGACTGCGACTTTCGTAGGAGATCCACAAACGAATCAACCAGAAACACATCGGAATTACTCTCCACCATGGATCTGAGCTGGGTAACGTTAACCTGGTGTCCTACTCCCAGTGCATACACTTTCACGCCCTGGTCACGCAGAAGCTGGCTCGCTTCATCAAGCGGCAAAGAACCAGGATCTGGTGTCTGAGCGCCGTCAGTTAGAGCGATTAATACCTTTGGGACATTTTTCCTTGCTGATTTAAACATTTCCGATGTCTTTACAAGAGCACGATCAATTCGGGTTCGTCCTCGGGTCTGGTTGATGCTTTCAACGGCTTCTGCAAATGAATCGGTGCTGTCGAAATCGTCGAAGTTAGCACGAACGATTGGAAAGTCGTCGTACGTTACCACCGCTGCCCGGCTGGCGCCTGGTCCGATGCGGAAGACTCGCGCCAGATCTTTTACGAAATCCTTCTGCTTTTCGTAGTCGTCGTGACCAATGCTTCCTGAAGAATCCATGAGATATATGATATCCACTTTTGCGGTGCATATTTGACCTGTAGGACGACAAATGAAACAGTATACAAACGTTGGAGAGTATACAACTAATAGGGAAAAAGACGTCCGCTCTCACCAAACACCCTTTTTCCCCTTTAAGTCTCAATACTGACTAACATCAAATTAATGCACATGCAGGTCACGAGAAACAAGGAAATGATCACCAAAGATGACGTGTTCCCCTGTAGTTGTCTCCTTTGAAGTACACTTTAAGTACATACCAGCCTTCTTTCTGCAAAGTCGTCGGCAGCCGTCAAAGCAACATTTATAATCGCTGGCTTCGTCGCAGTCAGAATCGCACGTGCACTCGTCTTGAACTGAGCCGGGGCATTGTTTGTTCGGGGAGTATGGCGGGCATCTATTTGCGAGGAAACCTTTAATTCAACAAAAAATGTTACTGTTAACTTATTCAGCCATAGTGTGCGAACGTAAAACAATAGATTGTGCGCGTAACACTTTCAACGTAAGTTGCTGCGTCTTCGTTATGGCCTCGACTAACCAGTCCCTTGACTAACTATGATGATACTCACCGACAGTTGGCGGAGTGTAACTGGTGGACACGCAAATCTTGCCACAGCCATCGTCGCAGCACTTGAGGTCTCCTGTACACTCCATGTCGTAATTACATTCCGTTGATCGAGAGGAACACGAAGATGGCCGAGGAATGTAAGGACAGGATCCTGGCTTATCACGCTTCACCACTGCGTAAGCGAAGAGCAAAATTATACATTTTTCATTAATGAATGGGATTTTGATTAAATGGATAACACCTGTATTTTCAACGCCTGTAAAAGCTAATTTAAATACCTTTAATTTGCTGTGTATATAACGCTTGTATTATGCGAGACGATAAATAGATAAATAAAATAAAAGAAGAGAAAATGAATGAATAGACGAACGAAAGAACGAACACATTTTCGTTTTATTAATGTACAGAACTTTCTTTGCCATCTGAACATCGTTCTTCTCTCTACTGTCCGTCAATCTCTTGAGCTCCCTTTAGCAACCAATCAGCTCCCTCACTGCCAGAATCAAACCTGTCTATCGAGTTCTTTTAAAGTTTGAGTCTGTGGATGAAATCCTGAATTGTGACTATTCAGATGAAAGCTAGTGAGCAGCACTTTCTTGTCATCACTTTATTATGCCATACAAGGGTGGTTCCTAATTGTCGGCCTGTTGGTGCAATCCTAAAGATACAGAACAGTATGCTCTTGTGGTGCCGATTGTTTTGCTGTGCACGGTAGTTCTAACATTTAGACACATGAATAAATCCTGAAGTGTGACCATTCAAATAAAAGCTTCTGAGCATTTATTGCTTGTGATGATGTTTATAACGCTGCAAAAGATGGGTCGAATCTAACTTGGGGGACTCTGGATGAAATCCTAAATGGTGGCCAACAAATGAGAGCTACTTTTCGTCTTTAAACGTGAACACTTCACTCTTGGGAGCGAAAGGGCTAAACTTTCCGCTATTCGGGTGGCTTTGCACGGGGTGTTCTTTAGCTGTGGGTGTCTTATGCAGTCCTTTGTAGTTATGTCTTACCATCAGAACAAAACAGAAATCCACACGAATGTTTGCAGCACCGTTGCTTCCCAGGACACTGGCGGTCATGTTCGCACAAGTGGTCTCCGGGGCATGGGACGGTAAATCTCACCGGACAAAAATCCGTCTTTTTAGGTCGCGTTGGTGGGTAAGCTGTAAAATGATGAGCAATAACAAACAGTTCATAATGAAATTAACCCTATTAAGGTGAAAGTCGTTTTCACTGAAATGAAATTGGAGAGCGTAACAGAGATCTTTTATTTGAGAACAAATTTGCAAGTGAAATCTATGCCGAATCCTTTTGTGAGATACAATTAGCGGCTTAACTTTTCGTTCTAAGGAGCACGTCGTCAAGAGATTTCTGTCTTTTTTCTGTAGTAAAGGCAGAACTTTGTGGATTTCTTTTAGCCATAGCTGATATTACTACAGTTGTCATGCGGACCGTTTTCTTGGTTCTTTCTTCAAGGATCTTTGCCTTGGTTTCGGCAAGGGTGGTTGAAAGTAACAGACTATTGTCTAACTCTCAAATATACAAAGTTGAGCCTGTACAAGAGGCCATCCCTGATACGCAAATATTTTCCCGTCAGAGCCGACCTAACTCAGCCTCTATTAAATATGACCAATTCACAACCGTTTATTATCGATTCAAGTTGCAGCATGATTATTACACAACTGGCGGCAGATTTGGAAATTAAAATTGCTTTTACCTTCTTCACTATCCAGTGGGCCTCACGGTTAAGTGGAACAAAAGGCCATTTCTTGATACGATATGGTAAATCGATGGTAAACGATATTATGAAATGCCTACAAACGGTCGGCAAATGGCCATCTTGAATCACTGTCATTATAAAGGTTTCAGACTTGCGTGGTAAAGACGTTTCAATCTTATCATAAAATATCTATGATCACTGACAACTGGTTCGTTTACTTACAAGTTGGGGTTGGTTTGCTTGTTGAAGCTGTGGAGCGTGTTAGAGGCGTGGTTCCGGCTGAGGTCGTGGTTTGTTCTGCAGGTGTAGTCCGTGTCGAGAGTGTAGTTAACTTTGTCGTCATCACATCCTTGGTCGTAGCTGTAGTTTGTTTCGAGGAAGTGACCTAAAAGGTTATGACTTGCTAAGCGTATTCTTCTACCGCTTTCCGTGACGCTTGAATTATGTTTGAAAGCCTTTCAAAACATTGTTTTTTAGTTTCTTCTACAAAGCATAGCTAGGTTACAGGATTAATGGTTTTGGCACGTGAGGCTGAAGTGATCGCCAAACCTACCGATCGATCAACCGACCAATAGACCTTTTTCACGCGGCTACTATTTAGCATAAATACAAAACATTTTGCACGTCTAGCCTCCCAGTGAAAAACTTGAGAACGAGTTTAGACGTGCAAAAACAAAGCTTTTTATTCTCCGAGGAATCAATATGGCTGCCGCGTGACAAAGGTCTATAGAGAGACAGACAAAAGACAGATGGAAGGACAACCAGAGAGACGAGAGAAACAGGCAGAAGACAGAAAGAGCCACACAGACATAAAGAAGAATGGATAGACACAAGTAGAGCGAAAAGGACAGAGTGATAGACAGACAGTCCGAAGACAGACCAACAGAAGAGAAACAGACGAAAGACAGCCGAGATATAGACAAAAAAAGACAGATAGGCAGACAGACAGACAGACCAACCTTGAAAGTCGTAGCCGCTACAGGTGTTGGCAGTGGCGTAGTGGTAGGAGGAATTGTCACTGTGAAAACAAACGAATGAACTCCAGTGTAAAAAAAAGTTTGTCTGAGCTACTTCTCCATCATTTTCTTCATCATGTGTTTGCCTCTCAAAAGTGTTGCCCGGGTTTAAAACTCTGACTCGGCGTCATAAGTATGTTTTTAGCGTTTCTTTTATATTCTAGTGACTGCTGTTTTTTTTTTCTGGTCATTTTATAGTATTGTACGTTATATATACCTTTCTTGAGTGATACGTATTTTAAAACTAACATTAGTATTAGAATATTATTATTATTATTATTATTATTATTATTATTATTGTTATTATTATTTATTTTTCTTTATTTTAGCAGGGCCTAGATGAAAATTACTTTGCGTAATTCTAGTTTACCCTGACTAAATAAAGTGTTGTTGTTGTTGAATTTGTTGTCAGTGGTGCTTCTTTGCTACCGTGCTTTGGGTTATTTTGGGTCATTGGGTTTGGGTTATTTTGGCTTGGGCTATTTTCGGTATTTGAGCTTTTATGGCATTAAATAAAGTACTGTTAATTTCGGTCTTAAGGGTATGTTTTCTAAAAAAAATGGGGAGGAGAATTGAGGGGTTAGGTCTGGAATACGGTATTGGAATCATGCATGGTTAGAGGTTGTAGACCGCAAATAATTCAGAATTAAGACCTAGGGTCTTAGAACCTATGAATAAAAAATAAATGATGAGTTGACTTACATGCTAAGATATTTGCAGCAACGTTAGGGACAAAGCTCATCAAATCGTCAAACGACTTTGGAGTAAACATATCTTCGGGGCGAACAGCTAGACGGCGAAGGTTTGGGAAGTCCGTGTCATTGCCAATACCAACCACGTTAACAATCTATAATGAAAATATTGAGAATTTTAAAAATAAATTAGTGTTAATCCCAAGTTAATTGGTACCTTAGGATATTGACGCTCACGGACGACCACAAGAAGTCCTGTTTGCGGACTAAAATATTCAGGACATCAACGCTGTCGTTGCCCAGGATCCCTGTTTAAATCGATACTCACAGCGCTATTTTCCAGCAAAAATATAACGAAGTCAGATGTTTCAATGAAGATCGCTGATTCAGAAGGTTGCTAAATGTGAAATGTTTAAAGGTGAATACAATATTTGAAAATCGTACAAAAATTCGAATTAATCGGTAAAATAAATACAGTCACTGGGAAGCGCTGAAACTTGCCTAACAGTTTTTAAAAGAAATAGCGCTCGACGTCACAAATTTCCCATTCGCATACGGTCGTTGCCATTTTTAAGACACTTAAAAAATTTTGACTGTTATTGAAAGTTTCTTTTTACTAAAAAGAAAGACATTTACAACCCAGAATCGAACCTGGTCCTTTCGTATGCTAATCTCTCCCCCTTATCACTACACTACCATCCCAATCCATCTCAAGTTGGAAAAATTGTAGTATATATTAAAATTAACTGTCTTTTATAACTGTTACATCTATAGTAGGTGACCCTAGCCCTTTCCCGAACCTTTAACGTATATTCAACTTGGGCTTAAACTTCGTTCTTTCTAAGACCGCTTAAAAATTTTTTTGTGCTTAATCCAGAGCATATAGTACATCTACCAAGACTAAAGGCTTGGTTACCAATGATGGCACCGACCGTCCAAAATGGCAACGACCGTTTACGAAAGGGAAATAGGCCTCAGCGTCAACTCGTAAACTAACGACAAAAAAATTCACCACCTTGCCCTCCTGACGAAAGGTTTCCGCAAGCGATTCTATGGATCCTCTTCTTGACGGATCCTTGTTCGTAAGTACAATGACGATCTTAGGAACTTTGGGGCTATCAGTTGAAAATTCCACGGCTGCAATTGTTAGCGCAAAATCCAGTTGGCTGCTTCCACCGAGGTACCGAAGATTATCGACGGCTTCCGAAAAACGACCAATGTCTGTATAGCTACCCATGCGGATTGGCCTCTCAGGAAAAGAATCAAATATTATAACTGCCGATTTTGTGCCAGTGGGGCCGTGATTCAACATTCGGGCTAAAGCTTTGGTAAATTCTTTTTCCAGCTTGTAATTTTCTTTTCCAACAAAGGAGGAAGAGTCTAATACGTAAATGACTTCGGCTTTGTATTTGTCTGGGACCATGTTATCTACAAAGTGAGAACAAAGATGATAGATATCAGTAAAGCGACGTAAATAAACAGAGGCTCCTTCAGTAGAAAATTGGGGAGAGAAAGGGGGAAAGAACAAACAAAAATGAAAGACGGAAGAGGCACTCTTCTTGCTTAATCTGTGTTCTCCTCAATCTCTGCTTTATTATCTGTGTGCCATGAATACTCTGATATTTACTCTTCTTTAGAAGATGGACACTTCGTTTAGCCTTTTATGACTTATTTATATCTTATACCTCTGATCGCTTGTTTGTATATATTACTTGGGGGGCATTTTTCAATTGATAAATGCACATGGTTTAGTTGCTTGCGATGGAAATACATTCTGGGATTTTGCGGTTTATTTTGTAAGTTAAGCGGAACAAGGCACGAAAAGCATCAATCGGTTCATGCAGATTTTCTTCGGTTCAGTTTTTATTCAGCGAATTTCTGTATTGTTTTGATTACAGTGAATCGTTTGTTCGTGTAATGAATATTGCAGTTCAACGCACCTCAAAGGTATTGTTGCCGCTGTTTAGCGGACAAAGGGGTCCCTACACTGTGCGTGAGCGAATACAAAAGAGGCCTCTACGGAGTGGAGAGAGCAGTGAACTATCTAGTAGAGACTCCCAGAAAGAGTGCAAAGGATTCAAAGCAAGCTTATGCGACCATGAAGTGTACACATGGTTGACCTCCAGGACAGTTACGTTCTATTGCCTTAGACCATTCCAACAGTTCTAAGTTTCTTCGAAACCAAAGGTCGAACCTGTTCTACTGATTAGTAAATAAACATTTAAAATTGTCTTACCTAATCGAGAAGCAACATAATAAGCAATGGGTTGCACGTACGACTGAAAATCGTCCGACGTTGGAATCTCGAAAACGTCACTCGGCCTCTTTACAATCTGCTGAAGCTGAGGTTTGCTTACATCAACGCCAATACCAATAACATACAAGTTGGCACCCATGTCTCGAAGATTTTTTGCCGACTCTTGGAGTCCTGCGGAACCAAAGTCAGGTGCTTGTTGACCAAACGTTATGAGGAAGACAACGTAGGGAACTGTTGGACGCGCAAGGCTGTGCATTCTTCTTGTTTGCTTAAGAGCTTCTTCGATATTCCTCTTTCCTCCAGTAAGCGTTACAGAGTCGACGATCTCCTCAAAGCTTGTGCCTCTGAGATTGGCGTAGAATCCACCTTTCAGACGAGGCCTGTCGCTGTAGCTGAGCACCGCAGCGTGGGAATGGCTTGGTGAGACGCCGAGATGCTTAGCGAGCAGTTTTACAAACTCTTTTTGCTGTCTAAGGTCGCTTTGAGTGACGCCGTTTGATGTGTCAAAAAGAAAGACGATGTCAGACGGAGAGGGACTCCCAACTGCGAATAAGGAAGAGAGGAAGGTAATCAGTATGTCGCTAAGATTTTTTCATCGAAACGCCATTACATTTAATAAGAACAACTGAAAGAATATCCTTTCATAACTCAGCAGGGAGACTACTGTAATGCGGTTCCACGAGATAACTCCACGCTAAACGTCTATATTATAGACGCAGTGTTTAGACATTGATCACCCTAAGGACGGTGCATCCTTTCTGCGCATCTCGGGTCTGGTCCGAGATATTCAAGTTTCTTAAGGAATTTGCCTACTAATACAAAGTTATTTCTGCGCGGAATTATGTCTAGGTGGAAAAGGAAGGTCTTAGAACGGGCTATCAGAATCCAAAAAGAAAATTGGGAGTAACGGCGCATATTTCAGTGACGATTGAGTTTAAATTTGGGAAAAAACTTCCATGCATCCTTTGTATTTTAAAGCTTTTTGAGAATTATGGTTGCTTAATGACCTTTGAAAAATGCGTGGTTACCCACATGTTTCTTTTTAGATTCCGATAACCCTTGCTAAGATCTGTTTTCCCCCCATAGTCATAACCTCGTTTCGGACTCGATGTACTGACATGAAAGCTTTTCCCTCAAAGATAGGTGTAAAATCCACCTAACTGAATAGATCTCACGAGTAGCTCGAATTTTGTATAAGCGATGGTCCTTTAAAAAAATTCTCTACCGACTTGCTTTGAGTCGATTTTTCTCAATGGATTAAGATTCAATTTATTTGGTACACCTGAAACTGATATCTACAGAAATAAAACTGAAATGACTGCTAAGATATTGCCTGTTTTCTCTTGCAACTTTTTGTATCGCACACAGGATTTTTGTTATACCTTTATCTGAAGGTGTACTTGTTATACTTGGTTCCGTTGTTGTTAATGTCACTGTTGGAGTTGTCATCTCTGTCGTCGTCGGGAGTGGCGACGATGTTACCTTCGTAGTCGTAGTTCCTGCTTGAGTTGGTGGTTCCTTTGGAGCAACTGCTCGTAAGAAATGTAAAAATCTCTAACTCGGCCATCGTAAAACTACTTGTGTAACTTTTATGTGATGACGTACAAAGTAACGTGTTGAAAGCTAAGTAGGATGATTAATTTATTGGAGTGATTT
>Ga0126336_10001703_pt1 | contig 11862 bp, 7 predicted proteins | sample SidCmetagenome_FD_92530 | JGI IMG/M metagenome (GOLD analysis project Ga0126336, IMG submission 92530) | Coral microbial communities from El Islote,Puerto Morelos, Mexico - Siderastrea C C metagenome | ecosystem: Host-associated > Invertebrates > Cnidaria > Coral | place: El Islote,Puerto... | reverse complement strand
TTTGTACCAATAAAATGTGCATTTTTGTCCACCAGGGGACCCCCCTTGTAAACTGTTGAAGAAAGCATTTAGAGCCCAAACGAAAAGTGTTTTTAAAGTACCCAGATAAAGTGCAATTCACATACAAGATTTGAAGGAATTCTATTTTGTGACCAATTTGGGTTATGAGGATCTTAGGGAGACAGCCACTTAATACTAGCATTAAATCAAATTATGCGATATTTAACTGGTAGGAATTTTTGAATGCGAGCCTCGCAATCACCCCTGGTCTTAATATATAAGATACTTTGAGCTGCAATTTTAAGTTTTGTCTGATAATAAGTTGCTCCAATGACAGATTAAATTTTTAGTGTATTTTCTAAAGATTTGTACTAATACAACCGCAAACGATTTCCAATTATCATGAATGTTCGAGATCTCAAACCCCTTTGTGAAAAAAAATAAGGCCTTGTTGGTTAAATTTTGTGTGCGACGTTTGACGCACTACTACAAATTTTACACGCCAACATATTATTTTGAAATTGCGGCAATCCTGTAATGCAGACTTCCTAAAATAAAAAGGGCTTACATTTTGAGCGCCATTAACTTGACGGCGGAGCCGATCGAGAGAGATTTGGGAGCCGGCGAGTGATACCTGCTGTTAAGAGACGATCATGGGTGAATCGAGTCCTCCCTGCCAATCCCGCCTGTCACATGAATTGCGGCTCCACCGCCGAGATACTCGCGCAAATAACTGAACATCAAGTAACCCAGCTAATTCATAAGCCCTTTTCTGATTTCACTTCCACGGTTGAGGTTACATTGAAGAATTTACTGTGGTAAACAGGGCATGAGTGTAAAGACAGACAGGGACTTACTGTGATGCACTGGTCGATTTGAGACTTCCCAGTGTGTTAATCAAACGACATGACAAACGACACTAAAATTAAAGTATACCTCCCATTTTTACTTTACATGACTTGCCTGCTAAAGCTGTTTTCACACTAACCCCGAAATATGTTCAGAGTAAACATGTTTAAACTGAAAACGTTTTCCCTAAACATGTTTGTAATTGTATTGTTCGCAATGTTTATTTCATGCCTGGCTATATAATTCATTCGGGTTTAATTGAGGAACGTGCACAAAATCTTTATACTTCAACTGAAACCGCAGACTTCATTGACGTAAAAATGTCGAAGTGTGACGTCAAACAAAGCAGAGGTTTGGCTTCAGCATTTGAAGCCGTATCCCTGTTGGTGATCTCCTCTCACGCAAAAATATATGGACGATTAGGTGAAAAGAGCTAGTTTTGTTCATAAAAGTTTAGAAAAAAGATACTGGACATCTATTGCGTGAGAAAGAAGAGGATATTAAGAGTAAACTAAAGATCCTTGGTATTTTAAAATTTGACTGTCTCTATGGGAAAACTGGCAACAAAAATGCCTACAATTCGTGCCCCTTTCCTGACTTAATGCAAACGACTTATTCAAAAAGCGGACATTGGAAACTGGAAATGGGAAAAATGATGTTAATCTTCTTAATCTTCTATCAAACCGAGAAAGCCCCATGTTGACCAGGCTTCAGCTTAATTTATGTTCTTTGTTTCAATGCAATGGACGCTTTTTGTCTTTCAGACTCGACCATCACGAGTGAACTGGTAAAGAGAGTCAATTTGGTCCAAAGTTTGGAAAAAAGAGGACTTATTCTGCATGAAAAAGAACAGGAAATCGACAGGAAACTGAAACCCCTTGGAATAACAAAGTTTTACAGTCAAGGATACAACGAAACTATGATACCGACAATTTATGTCATTACTCCAACTTACACAAGACTTACACAAAAGGCGGACTTGACGCGACTATCACAAACATTTTTGCATGTACCTAAACTTCACTGGATAGTAGTTGAAGACTCCAACAACAAAACCGATCTTGTAAGCCGTTTCTTGGAAAACTGTGCGGTAAAATATACTCATCTTACTGTAAGAACTCCTAGAGATGATCCTAGAAATCCTAATAGACGGCTAAAAGCAAGAGGTGTTGATCAGAGGAACTTGGGTCTTAAATGGATAAGGCAGAATTTTAAAGACGACATGAAAGGAGTTGTTTATTTTGGAGACGACGACAACACTTATGATTTGAAGATATTTGAACAGGTGAGCACGAAATAAACCTGACAGCAGCTAAAACAAGTTTAAGAATATATAATCCTATAATTTAATTTCAAGTAGAATTTGGTATAAATATATTCTTGAAGGTAAGCCATCCAGGCTTAGTAATAAACCTGATGAAAATATAACTGATGTTGAGATAATAATCGTCCCACGGACGAGATCTCGTGGTTGCTGCACATGGAAGCCCAGGCTCACGAGGAGACCGCCTAAGTTGCAAAATATGAGGATTTGTATAGAACTTGATCGCTAGTTTAGTCAGGAAACTAAAAATGACAAGAAATAGCCAAATGAATTAAGTTTACATACTTCATGAAATCCGGCCCCATTTCCCACCCCGGGAAATTGAAATAAGCCTAATCAGATAAAATATTGTCCTTGTGTTGTTTCTTGCCCGGCTCAAGGCCTTTCAATATTTCAGCCAGTCTTTAGGTTTCCGAAACCGTTAACCTTCGATTAGCAAACTCAACAAGCTTCTTCGTATTACATCAAAATAGAATATCAAAATGTCTCTTTTCGTCTCTTCTTAAAAGAACAAATTATTCCATTCGTGTTTCCTGTTTCCTGTTTTCTCTTGTTAAAACAATGCTATTAATGTATCTCTTGAATGACAATCGCCAATGGACAAAAGACGCAAAAGGTGAATTGAATGTTCCAACACAGAATTCCATTCTTGGTCACGTCAGCCATACAGGATTATTATGTAATCAAAACCGGAAATCGACTGTCCTCGTCGACTGTGCATGCTTCACAATCAACACAAGTAAAATCATGATATGCTCCTGAAAAAAACCTATCCTGAGAACACATCGCTGTTCTTTATGATGTAACGCGATTTCTCTCTTAAAAATTTTGCCGCAACATATTGAATACCACTCTCAGCGTGATGCACAACACAAGGTATCTGTACAGCGCCGCAAATGATCCCCGACTGCAAATGATCCCCAAATTGGACTGCAAATGATCCCAGTACCGTAAGTGATCCCCGCAGCGGACGGCAAATGATCCCGCTAAAATACAGAAATGGCATGGGCAATGGAACGGCGAGGACATTGAAATACTGTGGACAGTGGAATGGCGTGCACGGTGGCATGGCGAGGATAGGGAAATGATGTAAACTGTGGAGCTTTTGTCTTGACTATTCGTCAAAGCACGTTTTAGCTCCTTAAATCATGGCTTAGGTATTCTGTTTCGAGGCAAAAAAATTCTAAAAATGTTACGATGTAATGTAATCCCTCTGCAATTGGTTTTGAACCCTTGGTTTAGCATGCAGGTTGGGTTCACTTCAACAATCACATTTAGAATACAGAAATACTTTTTTGTTTTCTCAGGTGTGTATAATCAGCTCATTGCAACAAGTTATGCCCGTTTCGAAGGGTTGCGTGACAACTCAACTAGTAACCTAATATAAAGGCTGCCAAGGAAACACCGGATTCCCGCCACGCGTACGCACGCAAATTAACACAGAAAAGACAGTTGCCGATGACCAAGAAGTTTAAAATGCAGTTTATTATATTTCCATTTGCGCTGATTTGCGATATTTTTTTCTCCAAAAGCACGTGTGCTAATGAGGCGCTAGACTCAAACCCAACCGGGGGGGGGGTACTCCCATATATAACCTATATAGGTATGTGCCGCTGTGAAGGGTATGGTTTTCAAGCAGTTTGGTCTGGGATAGGGTATAGAAATCAGGGAGTTGGTCTAGGATAGGGTATCAATTACCGGGAATAATTCTATCTAATAGCAGAAATGTTTATTCAGCCTAAAACTTGCCGGAACATCAAAATTAAAATAATTATTATTCTACGGACAATCAACTTAAAAGAAAAATCTGTAAGGGCAGTATAGAAATATTTCTATTTATGCAAATTACCAACTTTTTGACTGGTTTAGGCTGCATTTCGGCACTTTTTAAATATAAATATCTTAAAATCGCAGCCACCTAGGAAACTCAATGTACATTAAGAATGTTTTGCTATCATAAAAGATCTTTCAACTGAAAAGAGAAAGTGTAAAGTCTTATCTTTCTTGAAATATCGGAGATAATTGCAGGAATGACCAAAATCAGCCCGTAAAAAAAATGAATCATGATTTACTTGAAAACGGTCTTACAGATTTTTCCCCAATTGTACGTACAAGTTGTATAGGTTGAGTAGTTCAAATACAAGTTCAAGTTTCGTCATAAAGTGTCTGACTAGTTTTCAAGATATTCGACATTATTCAAAATGAGGGGCTGTCCATTACCGTTGCTATAGTGACAGCTGTTGCTGGGAAACCAATGCAAAAATAAACTTTGGTCATATCTTGAAAAGGTGGTATAGTATCAAGGAAATCGAAGTTTATCTTCTAAGTGAAATTTTGATTTCAAAAGATACACTCCAAGGCCTAGAAAACTGTTGCAAGCCTCCTTAAGTCTAATCAATGAGTCTAAAAATGATTTTAAGTCTAATCGAAACCTGAAATTTGAATGAAAGACAACAAACGTTACTCTTCAGTTGTAGTGTTTATTTTGCGAAATGATATAGCGTTCAAATTTGTACTATGGTGACCTTAGAAATGAAAGGGTTAGGTATCTTTGTTGCTGCTGTTAGAAACAAAAAGATTCCGCGATGGAATCAAAAGCTTGTGCTTTACATAAAATTGGGATTCTGAGAAAGAAATAATAAAAATGTTCTTTTTTTACTGTAGATGCGTTACACAAAGAAAGTCTCTGTCTGGCCTGTTGGCCTGGTGGGTAATTTAAAATGGGAAGGACCAATCTGCAAAAATGGCTCTGTCATTAAGTTTCAAGCTTTCGTGAGACCAAACCGTCCATTGCCTTTGGACATGGCAGGATTTGCCATTAATGCCAAACTCTTCATTGATAATCCAGAAGTGGAAATGGATCGATCTGCAGTAGGCAACCTGGAGTCTATTGTCAGCAGACTTCCTGTACCAAGGGAAGAGTATGAACCACTTGCAAATAACTGTAAACAGGTACAATCATTTAATTTATCTTTTTTATGAATGCATTTATATGCGATGCAATTGCGAGCGAATGGCCAAGTATTTTAAGGTTCTGAACTACAAAGACCAGGTTCTTAGCTATACCTACAAATTGTACTACCTTTTAGAGTCAAGAATTGTCAACAGGCAGAGTCTTGGGTTGAAATCCCTGATGTTGCCAGATTTGATCATATCCTTGGTAAAGTGTGTGTCTTTCTACATGCCTGAAGTTGAATCAGATTGGAAGTAAACAAGGTGCATCTGCAGAGAACCTATGTCTGTCATTCAAACAATGTATTTGAAGGTCGTTGGTGGTGACACTTGGTGATGCTTTTATTTGCATATTTGAATATCACTAGTGGCGACACTTATTGTACTTATTTGTTTTTACATCTTGTGACGTACGCCGTTCGTACGTTCATGAACACTATAATCAACTCACATGGTCTGCACAATATTCGTTTTTCTTTAGCCCGCGATGGAGCTCCACTACTAAGCTACATATATGGAAATCCAAAGAAGCATTATTTGAATTGGTTTGTTTCTTTATTTGCCCCACCGACATGTTGGCTAAGGCGCGGCTACAAAACAGCATTGTTCTTTTTTCCCTTGTTTGTTTGTTTTAAAACAGGTACTTGTTTGGCACACTCGAACAGCTGCCCCCATCATAAAGCCAGACGACCACTTGAAGAAGCAAGGACTTGAATTAGATCCGTCCGTGGAAGTGTAAAGACTTAAATTTACTATTTTTAAAACTGCCTTGCCTGTGACCCATAGATCTCATTGAAATATGACCGCCATATAGCTTTCTTAATTGTTTGGATCAGCGTATCAATTAAGAAAATTATTTTCGCGAAAAGCATTACAAAACATGCCATCCTTATATGTCTCAAGTTATGAATCTTTCCAGTTTAAGAGATTTGTGTTGCAAGAGTCATTTTCCATCCCTAATTAATTAACCATTTTTCACGAAAAGTTTTCTCTTGCGTGTCCTGACGTTATCGTACCAAGCGACATATGTCAAAACAGAACTTTATTATTGGCGGTGTAAAGTAGAAGTGCACCAAAAAAGCAAAAAGCCAGACTTCCGTGTGTTGTCCATGATGTCGAGGATATTAACGCTCTCGTTACTTAAGGTGCCTTATAACTCGCTGTATCTTGTAATCAACTCGTACCATGGCCCCGAAACTCTACGCAAATATTTGCTTCAGGTGAACCCAATCTTTACCTCGAGTCAATTAGTTTCTGTTTGCGCGTTCCTCTGAAAGAGGAAACCATTGGCCACCATTTTGAATAAGGTCTATACCGACCTCGTTCCCAGGGTCTCTCCTCTTCTCTTAAGGGACGGGAAGAGATGGGAAGAGGAGAAAACCTGGGAGGGAGCAAGGCACTGTTTTATCTTGTCATGGGGTTTGTTTGAGAAGGCAGCTATGAGGTGTGACAGGTAGAGGGATGTTTTACATGTAATATCTCTTTTCCAATCCACGTAAACTGTAAATTTAGGGAATCTCTCTGGGGTAGCGAGGCATGAAATTTAAAATAATCATCCAAAACACTGGTAGCTGTATAGATTAGGAAGAAGACTTTCATGCCCCAAAAACTTTTTTGTAATGTGATACCGATCAATCGATTCAGCATCATTTGCTGGGATCTACAAAGGCTTACTTAAGAATTGATAATTCCCGCTAAAGCTGATGGATAGGAATGGTTTTTTGCATTTCTCTAATGAAGAACGATAGTTTTTTGTTTTTAGTACACTGGAAAGTTTTAAAATGTAATAAACAGATATCATGATGATTGATTGAATTTGACGTACAATTTTCAAGGCGCTGTTATCTTCACAACTTCGAGCACAGCCACCCAGTGAAAGAACCAATGAGAAGAGCAAACACTAAAAATTTCAAATCAATGGATTAAGCCTTATTTGAGATGTATCTTTAACCCTATTCAGACGGTGGTGGGGCGGGGGGGATGGGATTCTGCCTGCAAGCTAAAGCCACCAAACGTAATGACTTTTTCGAAAATTTATCTGGGAACAATATAGTTTAATAAGTCCTTGGCATCAAGTCTGACGTTACCATGGCAACCACTTTTTGACAAGCGGCTTTCTCAGAATTTTAAATTTCCCTCTTTTTAATGAAAAATTTAATTTTTTTGAACTTAATATAGTTACATTTTAGGTCACTTGGTGTTAATTTCTTGATTTTGATCATTTCTAGCCTTGATTAATTTTGGCGCTTTTTGATGGGTTTGGAAAAATAGAGAAATCCAAGATGGCGGATCTAAGATTACCGCCGTTTAAGAACACGATGTTATTCTGAAGTCATCAGCTGATATTGCGGACCTCAAAGGAAACAATTTTGGACGTAATATCTGTCATCTAGATTTCGTTGTCATAGCCTTAATATTCTCAGAGTTATTACTAAAAGAAAGAATGCTATTTCCGTTGCTGTGGTACCTAGAGCTGTTATCCATAGGGATTGTTTTTTTTATCTCTCGGAAGCATACAAGCAATTTTAAATGAGGCCAGGAGACACTCTCTCTTGTGCTCTTTGAAGTTCCAAGAAAACCGCAATTTTGCTTCTTTCTTCAAAATCCCCCAAGGTTAAGCTCGCCTTGAGTTAATTACTTTAGGTTGATATGACTTTTTATTAACAATGGCATTTTTTTCTTTCTACTTTGTACTCTAATATATTGTGGCAAAAATAAATGTTAAATGCAAATGTGAATGTGAACGATGCTTAATCTGTGTCGAGGACTGGTCTTGTAGTAGATCTGTCGAGCCGCAGCTGGATTGATTGTCTTTCATAAAAACGAGGGGTAGTAGATTTTTGAAATAGAAAAAAGCCTTACCATGATTGAGCCAATCAGATTCGGGAATTCTCAGTAGACACTCGTTCTATTCACGAATCTGATTGCCTCATTCGTTATCGTCTATTCGCTGATAGACAGCGATTACATGCGCAGTATACATGAAAAGGTTTTCCTATTTCGACAGTTTAGTTTACAAGATAGACGATACTGGCACTCTTTATTTGTTCAGTATCAGTTTTATTAAGGAATCTCCATGCCCTTGCACGACTATGAAGATTTCATTCTATCTTCTATCTGAAGCCACGGCTACACGAGCGATTTTTTGCGTGCGATGTTTTTGAAATTGTCACGTCGCCAGCGCGCGGCAAAAATCGCAAGTGTAGCCACCCTCTGACAAAGACCGTGATTTTGTCGCAAAAAATTCAACTCATTGAATTTCTTGCGATTTTTTTCTGCGACTTTTTCATCTGTCGCATCACATGTGCGAGGGTGGTTACACATGCGATTTTCACCGTGCGCTGGCGACGCGACAATTTTCCAAAAAATCGCATCACCATCGCAAGCAAAAAATCGCTCGTGTAGCTGCGGCTTGAGGATTGTGGACAGATATCTCCCACTGTCTTTTATTCCAATATTCTATCATCTCTTCTCTGAGGATTTTCTTCGATCCAGGACTTGGACTTTAGGATAGTCATCTGTGGTGTGTTCACGTGACTGCTGTGAGGCCCAAAAGCTGCTTGATGATCGCCTGCACTGAAGTGAGGCAGGTCAGACAGGGTGGAATTCACTAAAAAGGACAGATTTCAACATCAGTTTTCAGTGTATAGCGACAACAGTCAAAGCTCTCGTAGGCGACCACCTCGGGAATTCCGAAAAGTGGTCGCAACTAGAGCTGGTCGCGCCGCTTACAAGAATGGGCTCTCGTAAGCGACCACGTGATCAAACAATAGAGTGGGTCGCTTAGGAGAGCTTTTAGTATAAGGCTTGGGGTATGTTTATAATTACTTATAGTAATGTAGTAATAATATTAAATAGTTTAACATTGCCTCTCACAGAAGAGGTTCGCGAATGTAAGGGTCATGCATCCATCGAAAATTTTTTCAGAGTTTTCAGAGTCTCTTATACAGATGAGTGGTCCCTTACGAGAAGTTAAGAACAAAGATCTCGAGCCTCGACCGTATCAGATCTTCCGCTATTTGGTTGACATTCTCACGTCTTTACTAATGGCTATCTCGAGCATCTTGTTGTCGGTTTCCCTTGCGTCTTTGAGATAGCGAGGGTCTACTACATGTATAGCATAAAGCGCGGGAAAACGTACGCAACCAAGTCATAATTGGTTTTGGTATTTCTGGCTGGAAGAGAAAATGGCGCGAGTGTTTTTACCAATCACAGTCCCTGGTACAGCGAGACCACATCAAAGTCAAATTGCTTTTGGCACTCAATTGAAAACCACATGCATTCGAGATCGAAGAAAGTAATTAACCTGCAAATTGAACTATGAATATGTTAAAGGCCACACCACATCCCGTTTCCTTATAGCTATAGAAGTTCCCTTTAAATTGAGTGGTTTTAAATTGCGAAGTCAATGTGAAATACCTAGAGGCCAGTGAACAAATGTAAATACCGTAGACTCAGATTAGAATCGAAGTTCAGTTTAACACAGAAGAAAAAAGGCCAAGTTAAGAAAACAACAATTAATTTCTTAAACTCACCGGGTATGTCACTTACCCCTACAAGCGTCGTCCCTTATGCTGGTGTATAAGTCGTTTAACCGATTGAAGTCTGCAGTAAGTGCGTATTTGACGTCTGGCTTGGAAGCAATCTCCGTCAGCTGCCCCATGTCATAGTTTCGTCCGATCCCAATAGCAAACACTGTGATATTAGCATTGTGTAGCTCCGTGGCTGGCACGGTAACTTTATCAGTTGATCTCCCTTACAAAGAAAAAAAGTAATTACGGTAATTAAGCATTTAAATCGATGGTTATAAGCTCACAAGTTATTGACGGTGAATAATCAAGCCCACAGTATCTTGAGATACTGAAATAATGGCACGCTGATTATACGATTAGTTGTGCTCCTAGGTCAATCGAAGACATTTAGATCGTACTGCGATTACGAGATTGAGTAACAGAACGACTTTCGAATTTCAAAGATCTCAGAGCCCTCACTCATCTTTGGTGCTCACCAGTAGAAAAGCAAGCTCCAGAAAAAAGATAGTATGCGACATGATAATGAAAAAGCCTAGCAATTGGAATTAATAATAATAATGATAATAATAATAATAATAATAATAATAATAATAATAATAATAATAATAATAATGAATTTAGGATCGTAGGAAGCGCCCATCACGCAACAAGTGATTTTCAGGGAGGGCCTCCATAAAATGTTACAAATGTAAATAGATTATTTGTTTGGGCGAACACTATTAAGCCACCATCTTGGAGTTTGCAAATCCAAGTTGGCAGCTACGATTAACCGAGATTCTGTCACTCGACCGCCCCCCAAAAACGCTTGCATTGCAGGCTACACTGATTGTGAATAACTTTATTTACGTACCATCCGTCAGCACAATAAGCACACTCGGAACGTCTTTTCGTCCTGTTTTGTCGAAAAGCTCGGTCTTAGCGTATGCCAAAGCCTTTCCAGTCAATGTCCCGCCTTTCAGGTAGGGTGCCTTATCGATAGCCTTCATCATTTTCTCTGAGTCATAAAATTGTTGGAGGTTGAAGACTGTTTTACGCTGAAATTGAAAGAAGGCAAGGAAAGACAAAGAAAAACAAGGAAAAGGAAGAAGAAAAAAGATATAGAGATTACTTCATGGAAATTGCGCGCGTACGATTTTTATTCACGAGTTGAGTAGTGTCAGAAAACGAACGAGTGAGCGTAGCGAACAAGTGAGTTTTCTGATACGTATCAACGAGTGAATAAAATCGTACAAAGCATTTTCCATGCTGTCATGTGTTTATTTCATAGGTACTGAGATTTCCTTTTTCGTGTAGTACTGAGTAGACAAATTTATTTGCAGAAATAAATTACACTGTAAAACCATTCAAGTGCTCAACAACTGAGTAAATCAAACATCTGCAGCACTCAAAATTTTTCAGTAAAGTCAAATGTCTATTAATAAAGAAAGCCATGCCAATAAAAAAGTTAAGTCAAGAAGATAAGTCACAATTTATTCATCATCAGAGTCACTTTCCAGTTCCAAAGGCCTTAGACGTTTCCATCGCACCGCTCCGGGGCTTGACGGATTTGTAGAAAGCGTCGGAGACTGATTTAAAGTGTTAATGTTGATGGAGAAATTGCCACCTTGAATACTTGCGCCACTGAATAGTGCCATGGACTGCTGCTTACCACCATTCTGAGAGTCGGAGGACGGCGTAAGCTGTTTCAGAAGAGGACGAAGCTGTGGTACCAGCCATCACACTGCTCAGCACTTTTGACATGTGCATCTGTTGCTTCGTTGAAACAGTGCTGTAATTTTCTATGCTGGCAAAACTGGCAAAACATTTGTAGACCGCGACAGGATCTCTTTCAGTTCCGTCGGTCGCAAACATTTTCGGCGGTACGGTTCTGACATCGCTGCAGGCTGATCCCGTTCTAGTTTTTGTTTGTCTTTCATTGAACTCCAAGTACTCGACTCCGCTTGCCGTTTTCTGTAGCTTTACATCTCCCCAGCACATATCACGATGTTCTTGGCACCCACAGAGTCCGAAGTGAAGAGTGTTGTTTAGCCAGAGCGTGTTTAAAAGTGCCTCGGGACTACACATACCGAGCAAACCATTCTAGTACAATATTTTCAACTCTTCGCTTGTCAAAGCTACCGACGCTTTGGGTTTATTTCCTTTACCTTGCTTCTTTAGCTGTTTTTGTTTGGACTGAAGAACTTTCCTGGTTTTCTCAAACACCAA
>Ga0126336_10001702_pt1 | contig 11863 bp, 3 predicted proteins | sample SidCmetagenome_FD_92530 | JGI IMG/M metagenome (GOLD analysis project Ga0126336, IMG submission 92530) | Coral microbial communities from El Islote,Puerto Morelos, Mexico - Siderastrea C C metagenome | ecosystem: Host-associated > Invertebrates > Cnidaria > Coral | place: El Islote,Puerto... | reverse complement strand
TTCAGACAACATATTTCCCTTTCTGTTATATTTCTTAAGTTCTGAGCCTTGGACGTGTTTTCCATTCAGTGGCGAGATATACTTTCGCCGCAAGTTGTAACAACTTGACCGTCCGCCATTTTTCTTCAACCAAGTAGATACCAGTCCACAGCCGCGCCGGATACTAGACCTCCTCTTAGCTTTTTCGTTCCGGAAACCCGGAAAAATAGACCAGCCCATGGGTTTGGTTAGAAGTCGGGCTCAGGAATTTGTTTCTCAGAACACCGGGGACTAACCTGTTCGAACAGTGATGTTAACAGTGTTCTGGGTTCCTTAAAGTCCCCCGACTTATCTGGTATAGAACAAAACTAAATGCAAGGCTGGCAGTACGGCAGAAGGCTGATTTATTGAATTTTATTTTAGACAGAATTCATTTTACCCAAAACCACACAGTGTCTTATGTACTTCTAACGCTGTACAAGATTAGAATGGAAAAGCGTTCAACTGTTTCTAATTTCAATACACTGGCAAAGTATTAAAATTCGGCTTGTGAAAAGCATACCCTTTCGGGCTGTACCTTTCTGGGGCTGTACGTTCCCGCTCAGCACCCCCTCCCCCCCCCACCCCGCTCTCGCTCTGCACTACGCCACCGTAACGGCCTAAATAAGCCATCGCGGTTACTGGTTATCCAGTGAAATGGCCAGATAAAAAGTACAACAGTAACAAATAAACTCTTGGCTACTTTATTCACGGCTGCAAACGGTAACATTGTTGGGTTTTATCCTGCCCTGTCCAACTGCTAGGGTCTCAATAAATTTTCTCAAGACTCATAAAACTGAACTAAAGTCTCAAGACTAGAACAAATAACTGAGTATATAATCATTCGAAGACAATTCTGCCCAACATGACCGACACAATCACTGCTATTTTTCCTGTGCTTTCAACCATTGGCGAAGCTCCCGGAAATAGCATCAAGCCCTGTCGATCACATGTTTGCATTCAACTGGATTACGCCAGGAGGATTACCCTCCCATACCCGACTATAGCTGGTGTACGTTGCACGATTTTTTTTTTAATTTCACAAATTTGCGAGATCCACTTGAAGATTGCTGTCTAATAAAGACAGCAATCGTAATATAGTCTTAACGATAATTGAAAGTTTGAAAAATAAAAGATTTTCAATGAGGATATGTTAAACTTGTTTTGGAAATGTGAATCAAAGTTTCGTCGTTCTGCTATCAATAAATACTACTTATAAATAAACTAGCATTCGAAAGGTTTTTAACTCTTTGCCTTCATGCAAGCATAAACACAGCCGAGCACGTGGGACATAAACTTCAATTTAACTAACAATTGAGAAATTCAAGAGACCCCACTCCCCCTTACGATTTCTTTATGGATTATTATTATTATTCGTGTTTAATGATTTTGTCGTGCGTACGAGAACCGGTTTAAAGCAAGCCGATCCTGTATTTTTCTTGAGTTCGGCACTGATCAGTTACCGTCCTGGTAACCCGGAAGTACTTCCTTATCTCAAGTGGGATGCCATACGGTTCTCGAACGCACAAACGATTGATCCCATTCCTTGAATTACAGTATTGAGCTAACTATTTCATTAAACCTATATGCAGTAATTGAACATCGCTTTCGCTTATTTGTATTTACGTAAAAACTGTATAAAACGAGTAGAAAATGACATCAAATGTTCGTACTGCTAACTACATACTTTCGTGGAGACAGACTATTCAGTCAGAATTCGACGATAACTTCAGCGGAACCAACTGACTGCCACAAGTATACTAAACAGGAGTTGGATTTCTATAAGATATCTTTGAATCTGATTTGATAACGGTGCCAATCTCGTTCCCAGGGTCGCCGAGTTAGGCAATCCAAGATGGCGGCGACTCCGGCAGCAGTTACTTAGGTTTGTTCAAGAAGTCCGTTGCTGATTCTGATCTAAAAAAGATCCAGCTACGATTTGCTGCTGTTTGTCGAACTGGTCCTCACATGGCTCAAGAAAACCCAAAGACCCTGGGAACGAGTTTGCCAAAGTGCACTGTAGAACCTGAAGACAGCTCTATTTATGGCCATCAACTTGTGTACGAGATGGGTGACAAGTTATGATTGCATTACGTTGATGAACTTTTAACGGACGAGAATAAAAAAGCCGAGTCCGTAACTTGAGGGAACCAGAACCTTTGTTGTACTTGGCACACGAAAACGTAACTGTTAGAAATTATACAAAACAATTTACTCAAATTTCTAATTAATAAAGTTTTCCAATAACATTTTAACAGGAAAATCAGCGATAGAAAAAGCGAACACGATTTCGTTGTTTTCATGGCATGACGGCAACTTTTGAGATTTCAACTTGACAATAACGTCACGAATTTTTCTATCGCTGATTTTTCTGTCAAAACAATTTACTTAAGACAAAAAAAACCATGTGTGTAGCTACTTATTTAGCTTCATATTAAACTATTTAAATTTCAACCCTTTTCAGCTTAATTTGTCCTTAAAATGTTACTCTTTTTTTTTATAAAAACCTTTTTTATAAGAACGTCGAGGCTGAGATTTGCCAAAATTTTAAGAACATGCTAATAAAATAGCCAGGCTGAGATTTTGTTAAAAACTTCTTTTACCTTGTCTTCAAATTTCTAGAATAAGCTATGTGAGAATAAAATAGTGTTACAGTTTGGTCAGAGTAATTTACAGCCTATTTGAGCACAAAATGGTAGAATTTTCATGCATCTTCCATTTTTGATAAACAAACACCTGAAACACTTACAACTTTTAGGATAGGTAGAACTTGACCTAATTGTTCTTTCTTTCATTCAGAACTATGATTTACCGAAATACTATGCAGTTAAACTTATAAAGATCATTATTAAGAACGTTTCAGGCTCAAATCGCCAAAAAAGTAAGAAAATTCGGTTCCGGTTCAGCCTCGGCTCAAAAAAATGACGTTCTTACAAAAAAAAAGAAAAAAGATTGTACTACAAAGTCGAACATACAGATTACGCGACCATGGGGAGTAAACGTGACATTTGAACAATTCTCCAAAATGGTACTTCAAAAATAGCATGTATTCAACACTATTGATAGGCGTAGATGGTTAATAAATTACATTAAACAGTAACGTCCTCAACATTTAAACCCTAAGCGACGCCTTCAAAAAATATTGATTTACATTTTTCAACTTGTATAAAAACTAAGCAAGCTCGTTACGGCCCAATGCATTAATATAAACCATGCCTTATTTGTTATATTTATACCTTCACTTTGCTTTAGACGAGATCATAAAAATAGATATTCAAGACAGCAACGTCGTACAAAAAGCTCTTATTTCCACAAGGACCGTTACAAAAATGAACAAACGCACAACTAAACCCTGGTTTTTATATGATCGCTCCAGTCGCTAAAATGATCAAAAGCCAGGCTTGAACCAAAGTTCTACGCTGCAATTTTATAGCGTTGAATATATACAAAAAGCGGTCCTTCCCGGATATTTTGAACACGTTAAGAAAAATTCTGTCTGCAACGTCAATACAGATATTATTTCAAAATTTGCATTTATGAACCCTAACTTAAAGAAAATGGAAACTTAAACAAAAAACAGACAAACAGTACCACACTAAACAATTTCAAAAGTGCCATTTTCTGTGAATACTGAATTAACTTACCATGGAACTTAGTTTAGCTAGTTCACGCTGAGGACATGCTATTTTTAAAAATAATTCCGGGGTAGAAAATGTTTCCTTTTCAAACAACAAGTGAATTTACAAATTTACTATTTACAAATTCTCTTTGCCTAACCTGTAGAATGGAATGTTTTGCGATTTTTTTCAACTTTGCCCTCGATCCGCAAAAAAATGGAACAAAACTCTCGCAAAATAATTCTCCGTATTAATTACTCCCTTCGCTCAAATAACCGATGCTACTTTTTGTAAAAATCGCTGTTCCACAAAATTTCATGCTACACGGTAGTTTCCTTCAGGGTCGCTATTCGGGTCGTCACGCAACGCTTTTTTGCAAACTTGCGTGACGAGTGACAGCTTGGTGTCAGACATTTCCTTGGCACAAAAGCGGAGATTGGTCCCCTGGAATCGCGAGCTCCGGCTAGAGACTGACACGTAAACTGTCACGCGACACGCAATATAGAAAGCGTGTTAAGTGACTACCAAAATAACAGCAGCCAAGGATTTTAAACACATACTGGGTCAAGACGTGTACTAACCGTAACAACACATAATCACAGCGAAGCTGTATGGAAAAAAACTCTTCTCAAATATATTACATTTGAAAAACTTTTAACTACATGGCGGTTTTCCGATGACGAGGAAAAGCTACCCCCAAACTGAAAACAAACTGGCAACAAGGACATAAATCCGAGTCAACACAGTGATCCAATTCAAGCCCTAAACTCAGAGAAAGTCTAGTGTATCCTTGGAATATAGATGGACAGGTTCCATACAACAACTCTGCGCTGGGGGACAGTCTGTTCCCGCAACTCGATTTTTTGACGAAATCGGTAGTTCACACAAAGAGATTTGTCTTCAGGACTAGTCCCGCCGAGAGCTCCCAGCGGGGACTTATCTTCTCGTGTGTGCCGACCTTTAACTGACGGCCTAAACGGAACTAATGATTTTTCTACTGACTGTTAAATATTCCGCCCTTTTTCAGCATCAATTAAACTTCAGATTTCCCAGCTACCAGTTGACCCCAGTCAAAACCTCAGAATTTAGTCATCGGACAACCGCCGTACTAACAAACCGAGCCATATGCAAGACCATCACGTATGAATTACCATGGTAACTTGTGACGTCACGTGCGCGTCATGGGGCTTTCTCTGTTGCAGTTACACGGGACTCTCATGCAGTGAAACCTGTGAGTGCACCAATGGGCCTTTTGACACTCCAAAGTACAATAACTTGTGTTCCAACAGCACGGATAAAACGCCTCTGCGCGGCAATTCGCGCACCACTGTTTCTTTTTCGCCAGGCTCACAGCCTCCTGCACGGATTTTTCAGCCTCGTCCTTAGCGATCTGAAGCGCTTTTTGAATATGCTTGTCCCTTTCCTGTTTGCATTTCTCCAGAGCTTTCTTCACCGCATCATCCGTGACGCGCTCTCGTTCCAGTCTCTCCTTATTCACGGCTCTCTTCACAGCCTGCTGAATCTCTCGCTCCTTGTTCTTTTGTGAATCTCGCGTGACTTTGTCAATGAGTTCCTTTTTCTCTTGACGCTCCCGCTCGAGCGCATCTTGTAACATTTTAATGACATTTGATTGATCTCTTGTCGTGGACAAGTCAATTGTTGGACCAGTACTGCTACAATTCTCCGACGTTTCGTCACAACTCTGCTCACTGACAGACTTGTCACGCAACACTCGTTGAACTTGTTCTTCCTCTTTCCGTTTCATGTCTTCCAACAACTGTTTCGCACGTTCTCGTTCGCACTCCAGGTCGGCCTTCACGGAATTTAGCTCTTCTTGTTGCTGTCTAAGCTTTTCTTCTAACTGTTTTATCTTGTCTTTATCCTCTTGATTGTACGGCACGTCAGTCTGACTTTCCTTGGTCTCGCTTTTAGGCGTAGGTGGCGACTTTTTCTGAAAAAGAGGTTAAATTAAACTTCAGCATAAGTTGTAGCTGACTCACCCTGTTCCATCAAAATGATCAAAGAATTTTAGGCCCCGTCAACACACATGCGTTCTCGATCGGTCTTATCTGAAAACAGTGTTTTTCTAACAGTCATATGGTTAGGCCTGCCACACGTAAACTATATAAAACAAACAAACAAACAAACAAAAAAACATACTGAGAAGAACCTTGCGAATAAAGCTGCCTCTTCCGTCATCGTTGTATTGGCAAGATAACCGAAACAAAACCATGACCAAAGTGGAGATTTTTAGAATGAGATTTCCCGTTTAAGCGTGCTTAAACTCAGTTTTCGAACAACGCATTTTTACAAACCTCCGTTTTTAAATAAAAGACGGAACTTATACGTATGGAGGATCTTGGCAAGAAGCTCTAGAACCAGGGGCTATGAGTGACTTGCTTTCACAGGCGATGACACTTGCTTTCAATAATTGCTGCGTCGCCAGCGTGCGGCGTAATGCGCCGATCAATTCGAAAGTTCAACATCATTCCCCTCCCCCGGGCAACCCCCCGCACATCTGAACTTTTGAAGATTCGCTTGTTCAAATTCCCTCCCCTCGGGGCAAAAAAGCCGTTCAAATGCCCACCAGTTAGTACTGAATTACCTCTCCTCAAAGACAAATTTCGTCTTTAATCAAACACTTGACGGCCTTTCAGAGACAGATACGGCCGTAAAGACACCTTCAAACTTTTTTAAAGACGCCTTTGAAAGAGCTATTCACTAAAAAAGGTGAAATTCTATCTTGTCAATCCAAACCGAAAAAAAACTCGCAGGCGTATTACGTCAGAACAAGAGATAAATCCGGTTCAAATTCCCCACCCTTCCAACGCAACGTTCAAATTCCCCCCTCCCCGACCACGATGCACAGTCAAATGCCCGGGGTATGACCCGGGGGGGATGTTGAAGTTTCGAATTGATCGGCGCTTAAGTCGTACAAGTAGCCACGCTCAAGGCTAATTTTCTGTCGATAAAATCCCAGACGGTCGGGGATGTCACTGTTTCCCGACCGTCCCAGATTTGAGGTATCCATTGATCGACAATAACAGACGCCATGTTTATTTGTAAGGGGGCGGGGCGACTTGAGCCAAGCAGTACAAATAGACCTTTTTACTGATAGAGCAGCCATATTGATTTTGTCCCTAGGCATCCCATAATACTGGTTTGATTCTATTATTGTGATAATGCTGCATTATCACTACAAAAGACTAAATAAATTTGAATGAGTACTATGGGATGCCCAGGGGGCAAAATCATTGTAGCTGCTGTATCGGTAAAAAGGTCTATTTGAGTTTTCATATGTCTGGAATGATCGCCGACCATCGCAGAAAGCGTCGGGAAAATAGAAACGCTCCCAGTTTTCCCGATTTGTCTCCGACCATCTCATATGATCGGGGATGTCTACGATTTTGAGCCGATCGTCTGGGATTTTCCCGATACACGAAAACTAGCCTTTATAAAATGTACTGACCAATCAGATTAAACACGCTGTTTTGTTAACCAATCAGCAATAAAACCAAACTAACTGTGCCTTGACGTATGCACTTTTTCCCGCGTTTCGTACTGGTTACACGTTTTCCCTCGCTTGGCACAGTCCAGTTCTGATTGGTTCACGCCAATGTTAGAGTTAAAATATTATGTTTGCTGTCATCCGCCTGTGCTGATAATTAAAAATAGCTCTTAGTTGTAATTACTTGTTCTTTTTTAGCATCAGGGTAGAGAAGAGCGAGTTGCCTCTGATATTCTTTCATCTCGTCACAAGCCTGCAACCATCTCTGGGAACGTTTCTTGACTTCCGGTTTGCCTGTGATTGGCGTGATATGTTTCCGGCCAACCCAGGCCCTGTTGAAAGAGGAAAAGCAAAATCACCAGTAAATTGCATTCGGCTGATCCAATTCCACACTAAACCCGTTTCGGACCTGATTTTATAACTGTAATGCTGATTACTGAATTCACCTGTGAAGAAGCTGTTTCTTTTTTTTTTGTTGTTGTTTTTTTCCCCTAGATTAGCATAAGTATCAGCTATTAGCTGTTGTTGTTGTTGTTGTTTTTGTACTATTTTTGTATTAAACATATCTGCAAAATGCGGTAAATAAGGGGCTCGTTGCTGAGTTTGCAATATTCTTATAGTAGCTTTTTGTAGCTTTGTGGCTGGTCCGCCAAGGCTTCAATTCTAGGCCACGAGTAGTTGCACTTTCCGATCAGTGTTAGAAGAATGGGAAGCAAAACACGCAAAGGGGCGCGAAGTCTACATCCATGTAACTTATCAAACGAGCAGGACCAAATATACAAGACGCTTGTGTACCTCTGATGGGCAGTACCAAAAAATCGAACCAGCGCTTTTGTATTATCCTCACTCCAGCTTAGCATCTGAAACAGAAGACGAACGAACATTATTGCCACTAAGACACGTATAAGCTGGCTAAACTGATGCGTATGAATAACAACAACAACAACACTTTATTTAGTCAGGGTAAACTACTGGGCTTTCACTTGAAAGGTCATACATAAGAATTTCATTCACAGACTAAAAAGTCGGAATCACTTTGTACAGCATAACACACAATACCACAGGAAAGTACTGCTATATAGCTTTCATTTGAACGATCACACTTTAGGATATTATCCACAGGCTCTTGGGGTTTTGGGCTTTCAGGCGCACACCACACCCAAATTCCAAACGGTTCCCCCACCCCACTCCACCCCACCTCCTTAAGAATAACGGAGGATGCCACTGGTTAGAATTCTGGCGTAATATACACCTTCTGATCTCCTTTTTCATCCTTGAAAGGTTAAAAAAAAGCTGTTCCTTTTGCAAGTAATATATCAAACACGAAAAGGAGTGTTTCATCAGGATATCCAAACACCAAGAAGTGGTTGAAAAAACGATACGCAGCTGAGTTTTTTTTTAACCGACTTCAAGGTGATTGGATACCTGATGAACTACACTTTCCAGTTTCTGATATGACTTCTCAAACCATCTAAATTTTTTGGAAAAATTCAAAGGCAACAGTTCGCAATTTTTTATGCTAATTAAGATCCCTTATCCAAACCACCGTCACGGTAGTGATTTCCTTTGTTTTCTCTGGTTTGACCATCCAGTAAATACAAAATGGAAAGTTCACTTACTTTTGCAGGCCATGGTGGTTCTCCAGTCATCTTGGCCCACACAAGCTCATGAGGAAAGTACTATAATAACACAGGGCATTACAATCACTCTTCTACTGTTGCTTTGAAAAAACTAGTACTGAAACAAGTTAGCTCCTGCACCTTAATCGTTAACTTAAAAATCTTAGCAAGGACTGTGTTCAAATCTCAGTGCTGATAAAATATTCTAAAATTAAATCCTAAATGCTTGCCCTGGCAAGAAGAAATTCACTTCACATGTTTGAATTTGAGTGAACTTCTGTTTGTGGCAAAGCCTAGTTTTTAGCACTGATTTCTAACACCAATAAGGTGGAACAAAATTATTTTTTCGTTGGTCGATAAAGCAGGGTTAGTGTTACAACCTACTTCCCATGATCAGCACAGGGAAAATTTTGAATTAATCTATACACTTCAATAGCAACCAACTTTCTAATCAGAATTTGCAGACTGCACTCAGGAGACCAGCTGAAGGCCACATAAATCTCCCAAAGGTTTCATGGTAGGAACTTCACATTCTGATTGCATGATAATCGCCATGAAAATATTGCACTTGACTATGCTAGTAACAGTGACTGAACTACAACACTCACACATGGCTTGCAAAACCAATTTTTTGTTCGTAAATTGGACATCAAGTAACAATCAGGACACCGGATCATTTCTTCAAGCTGACGATTGAACAAAGCAAGATTTTTTAGAACAAGATTCTTCAATGAAACACAAAGTTTAGTGGCAGCATGATAAATGGGAATAACAATGGTTAAGGGACACAAGCTTGGCGGGGTACTCTCTTTATAAGCTAAATAGGTATGTGCCCATCCAAATATGGTTTCCAAGCTGTTTTTTACAACCTGTGAATAAGGGCATGTTTTGCCCTATTCCAAAATATACATGTAGGTATGTGAGGATAGAGGTTTTGGTGTCAAGTGAGGACTTAGGATACAAAAATATAAAAAAATGGCCTGAAATGGGATGCAACCCTCTGTACCTGGGTATACAGGTAAAAGGGTCCCAGGGGGGTTTAGGGCTCTGGGCTTAATGCTGAAGAGCTTCATCATATCACTAAAACTCCAAGGAACCAGGGTCCCCATTTTAGCTTGAGAGCCAAGCAGACAAAGGAGTTAGGTTCTGGAAATTACAGTTCAAATTTCTAGACTCCAGTGAACCCCTTCCCTCCCCCCAACCAAAGGAAATTTGCCTCTGCACACACTGTTAACAAAAGCTATGCCCAGGACTTGACGAAAGGAAACCAAAACCAACCTCTCCATCACAGTCTTCCATGATAGCCTCAGCAAGATCAGTCATATCATCATCATCTGAAATGAGATGAGAACTGTTAAGTTCTTAAGTCAACACCACAATTTCTACAAAATATTCTTACTCAGTGAACTCTATGGTATCAATCAGAAAAAAGATTGGAATTCTAAGGTTATACTAATTCTATTGTCCCAACCAAGCCAACAAAAATAAGTATGAAATAAGCTGACAGGGGACTTGATGGCATAGGAGTGAGCTGTGCTAAGGACACTCAACGTAATAAGATAAATTATTGAAAGAGAACAATATCAGTATTATTTACCTCCAAAATAAATGATGGCATTATGCAGCATCCACTGGGATTCTTCCCTGAATTCTCTGGGAGTCTTAAAAGTTTTCTTATCTACCAACTGGAAAATACAATTATGTCATGTTGACCAAAATTCAATGCACAATATTAACCTTGACAATGGTAGAAAAAAGGGAAGGATCTGTACATTCAAATTTGCAGTTCATTCCACATCACTTTACATTCTCCTGAACTGGCCTAACAAAAATAACAACACAGTTTGAAGAGAGTGACATTTGCAAACATTGACTGCGTTCCTTTACCTAGTTTGATGTTGTACTCAGTTTTGAGTTATCTCTAGAAAACATTTTCGTTCTTTTCCACCAAGTCCTAACAATCAAGGTTCAACTGTACAAACCTTCTCTAATTTTGTGAGATCCATTGGTTTAAATACAAAGTCCTCATAGTCAGGGTGCTCATCCAGTGAAATTGGCTTCAGATATTCAGTTGCCTGTAGAAAAAGGACCCAATCTTAACTCACTCTTCAAGAAGGTACAGTAATATTTGTCTGAGCATCAGTCCACACTATATTGCTATTTAAAAATGGGGGCGGTGAGGCAAAGGAACAAGATAAAAAATGTGACTAAAACAGCATCCAGTCAAACTGTTACTTAAAAGGTGGGTGATATGTGTCCAAAGTTAAAATCTTGCTGAAAATGTTCAATATGTTATTAGTGAAGGAAACTTAAAGTCAGATAACGAATGACCTAAAACAGGCATGTCAGAGAGGTGAGTAGATTTACATCAAGTATGAATTGTAGTTCAACAAGCTTACATTAACAAAAGATAGCTTTTACTTACAGAGTGCTTAAGTTTGATTTAAGTTTCAACTGCTAAGGTTCAATAAAATTGTTTTCCTGTTCTTGTACTTTGCGATGAGGTGCTTCCCTCATTTTCAAAGTTTCAGCTTGCATACAAACAGCTCATCCGCATTTGCGAGCCACATATTTCTAGTAAATTAAAGTACCAAGTATTTGCAAACCAAGAAAAAATGTGTTGGCCCAGGGTGGCCATGGTAACATCCGTTGCAGGGTAGGCAATAGGAACATATGAAACCTTGATGGAGATGACAACAAAATGTCATGAAATAAGAGATTTAATGCACCGATCAATTCGAAAGTTCAACATCCCCCCCCCGGGCAACCCCCCCCGGCATTTGAACTTTTGAAGATTGGCTTGTTCAAATTCCCTCCCCTCGGGGCAAGAAAGCCGTTCAAATGCCCCACCAATTAGTACTGAACTACCTCTCCTCAAAGACAAATTTCGTCTTCAAACACCTTACACGCCTTTCAGAGAAAAATATGCCGTAATGACACCTTAAAGACCCTTTTGAAAGAGTTATTCACTACAAAAGGCGAAATTCTATCCTTTAAATCCGTCAAACCCCGCAAAAACCGAAAACCTCACTAGCATATTGCGTCAGAACAAGAGATAAATCCGGTTCAAATTCCCCACCCTTCCAAGGCAACGTTCAAAT
>Ga0126336_10001701_pt1 | contig 11867 bp, 9 predicted proteins | sample SidCmetagenome_FD_92530 | JGI IMG/M metagenome (GOLD analysis project Ga0126336, IMG submission 92530) | Coral microbial communities from El Islote,Puerto Morelos, Mexico - Siderastrea C C metagenome | ecosystem: Host-associated > Invertebrates > Cnidaria > Coral | place: El Islote,Puerto... | reverse complement strand
TGTCACTGCTCACCCAATACTTGTTGTTATTTCAGTGCTGCAGAACAAACAGAATAAAGTCATACATCAAATTTGTGCTTTTCAATGGTAGAATATTACCACCCTGATTCAATTGGATCTCTTTGCTCTTGCAGACTCAAATTTGTAGTTGTCAAGCAGTTAGCTGCATGTAAATTTATGTTTTGTTTTAGGCAGAACTTCATGAGATAGCTGAAATACCAGATCCTGACTCAATGACCTTGAATGAGAGAAGAGAGGCCAGAAGAGCAGCTGAGGATACCAAGTTTGACGAGGAATATTATTTGTAAGGATAAAGTTTTGACTATCTTTCAATACATTATAGATTAACAAATAATGTAATTACTTGTAAGCCACATAACAAGCGTAAATTAAAGCTCAAATTTGTGAAAAAAAAGTGAATATTAAAAGGCTGCTACCGAAAGTAATGAGGGTTGTTACATTGGTAACTTAATGGTATTTTTTTGATTGTCTTATTAGGGCGGACTATTTCAGTCCAGATCAAATTCAACATCTCTTAGATTACAAGCCCCCCTGGGATGTTGGATTTTTGGAGCAGAAAGAGAGTACTACAAAGGTATTAAATAGGTTAACTCAAAGACACACAGGCAGCCCAAGTGCACATGTGGACCAGTATATATGAGCCAATTTTAGGCTACTCATTTTGTGCCTGGTGGGGCCGCAGTGGTGAAGTGGTTAGTGCATTGGACTTCAGATCTGAAGGTCAGTGGTTCGATGCCCAGTCCCTGCCACCATGTTGTTTCCTTAGACAAGATACTTTGCCCCACATTGTCTCTCTCCACCCAGGTGTATTAATGGGTACCGGCGACATACTGCTGGGGGGTAACCCTGCGATGGACTAGCATCCCATCCAGGGGGGAGTAGCAATACTCTCAGCTGCTTCATGCTATGAAAACTGGGATAAGCTCCCGCTGTGTGGGCCTCCTTGGCCTGAGTGCGACTTTATCCTTATCCTATAAGTTAGCCTGTTTGAATACAATAAATCCATGACTGACCTCAAATTGAGGAGCAGTGTCAAAATTAATACTTTGTAGCCTTTCATTAATTTGAGAGGTTCATCAGAAATATTTATAATTAGTCAATCATTTTCAATTTCAGATTTTGCACTGGAAATTTCACCTTTTGCACTGTCAATTTCACTTTTTGCACCACCAATTTCACCTTTTGCACCACCAATTTCACTTGTTCGGGATAAATTGACATGTTCTTAGCCAATCAGAATGCAGAAATTAATGTATGCAAATAATTATTGTAGAAACGTAACTCACAGATCACTTCTATCTCGGTTAGATGCAGATAAAGCATCCTCATAAAGCATACTAGGATAGATAATAATTATCTAGCACTCTCCTATGTGCCAGTTGTATGAGCAGATTTTTATTTTATTGCAGAATAAAACAGAAAGTTCCAGCAGAGCTGAGGAAAAAACAGGTAGAAACATGTTTGCGAAAGATATGTACAAAAATAAACAGTGAATCTTTTTTTTTTCGCTCAAAATTCTTACTCAAACGTTTTTTGTTTTTGTTCAGTTCAATTTACAGATTTTGAGAAAGACCAGCTGAGGAGACTCCCAAATAAAGATTATATCCTTGAGTAAAAGCTAAACAATGAAATGTGTGGCATGTTGCTGTTATTTAAATTTTTGCAGCATAAAAGGCTAACTTGGTGCCGGTGGTTTTTCTCTCTTCTTGTTATGGTCAGTTCACACACCTCAGTTTGTCAGCCCGACGGTATTGGAGAAAATCTTACATGTGTTTTGACATCTAAATTGCCATCAACTCCTGAAAATTGAAATCTGCCTGGTCCAGTAAACCTGTTGCAGTGCAAGAGATTTTTGTGCAATCGAATGTACATTTTCGGAGAAATCGCCTTGCCAATTAAAATTCTGCAAAACAATACTTTGACGATTCACATTCCGACACTGCCGAGTTTCCAAATTTTGACGTGTAAACCGCTGGTGATTACATGAAATTGAGCGGTGAAATGGCAGGTAGAAGAAAGGAAAAGTTCTGGAGCCTGGTATACTTCTCTTATAATAAAGTTTCGATATAACGCGCGCTCTAATTGGTTGAAACCAGGGCGGAAAAAGGTACAGATGCACGGAGTAACCCGTGACGCCATTCTGGGCGGGCTGGCAAACTGAAAACCTTTCTTGCTTGGGCTTGCAAGCTATGAATAAAACTTGTTTTCTTGCAAATTAAAGCCAATTTCTTTACATAAAACAAATGAAAAAGCCAAAACCGTTACGTGCTTTGTTCTGTGATAAAGCATGCAAGGAAGTGACGAGAGCACGAAAGATGTAGGGAAAAGCACTCGCCTGCGGCTCGTCTTTCGTCTTTTCGTCAGTCCGTGCGTGTTTTATCATAGAACAAAGCACGGTTTTGGCTTTTTTCACCAAGTTACGATAAAAGAGACAGCTGAATAGTTGCTGCAACTTGGTACAGTTAACATACTACTTTGCATGTGTTCATGGTAAACATTTCCTTTATCCCCACTCTACTTCGATGCTTTCATCGTTACTGATTCCAGCAGATAATGCAGGTCGCACAAGCAATTGGTTGCCCTGTGGCTCAATTGTTTGCTCAGCGGCCTAAAGACCACCATGTTGAGCAAAAGCAACTGACGGCTTGTGGAACGTCACCTCTTAAAAAACGATTTTGGTCCTCGGAAAATTCTACGAAAGATACACTAGAACTTTATTTTGTTTTAAAAATGGCGCCACTATTTGAAACATTCACCTTGAAAAATGATTTTGAACCTCGGAAAATCCCGTCTGGGACACATTGAAAGTTTATTTTGTCTTAAATCGACCACGAGAGGTCAAAGTTTCCAGAAAAGTGTTACACCTTGACGTATTTAAAATCTTCTAGATGACAGCGAAGAGCTTCCTCTGTTCCTCGGGCTTGTGGACATTATTTACGCCTATGCATACAATCATCGGACCACAGAAGGGGAAAACACGGTGAGAAGTTGTAATACCCTTTTTGGTGATAAATCAATTTAATTTTGCTTGGCAGTTTTAAGGTCGGCACCCACGAGGGGTCTTGTCTTGTTGTCCCTATCCTTAAATTCAAACTGGTTTGAATCTTAAATTCAAGCTGGTTTGAATTAAGTCCCAGGGACTTGTCACCTTAAACTCTTGTTGCCTCCTCGTGTGTAATTTTAATAGGACAGGTCTCTAGATGTATATCACTACATGAAAAAAAAAAAAAAAAACTAGCCAATCACCGAACAAATCGCAACAGGTCTCGTGTTTACACTCAAGACGTTTGTCGTCGGAACGCAGTGTTACAACGGTCCTTGCAACCAGTTCCTTTCAGTCCCTTTGAGGACACACTAGGGCTGCAAAGATACATTTTCCCACGATACGATACATATCTCGATACAAGGGCCACAATATGATACACGATACGATACATTACTGTGCGCGACAAATCTAGTTATCAAAAACTTACACAACTTTTAAATAATTTACTTCCATAATAATAAATTTAACACAGTAATAACACAACATCAAATCGCCTTACAAGGACTAAAATGTAGAGCTTGGGTAAGGAATATGAAAGACAGCAATTTCCCAAATTTGTTGATTTAGCATATTTTGTGGCATCGTAATATCGCGTTATTGCTACTTTTAAAGCAGTACATTTCATGATTTCATACTGTTGTTTTATTTTTGCCTCTGTTTTTTGTTTTGACAGGTTGAGTCTCAATGGACTATATCCAGAATAAGTTCCACTTTCTCGTGGTTCGAGGTACGTTTTAGGAAACCGAAAAGGTTCCCCGTGTTTCTATTACAGTGCTGCGAGTCGTTTTGTTGCCAATTACACTAAACGTTGGATTAGTTTTTGACAATTTTAAACATCTTTTTGACAACTTTTTCATGAAAAATCTCTGATAGGCGGATTTGTCAAGTTCCACATCTTTGCTCGTGACCAGTCTTCCCATAATTCTTGAGTTTCATTGGTTAGTTAAAATGGAAGCCATTAAAAAGTTGTCAAAAAAGATGTCAAAAACTTTATTCAAATGGCAACGGTACAGAGTGTAGCACAGTAAAAGCAAGGTTCAACTATAATAATAACCCATTTATCCCCAACAGTGAAAAGCATCTAAGTTCTCTCTACACAATGTTACTACTTGATTAAACATATAGGTCATGAGAACAAAGAAAATGGTCACTTAAGATGAAATGTCTTGATTTTTCTTCTAATATCTCTAACTAAGTAGCATTAAAAAATACATGGGGAACACTTAGGAGAAAATGCTTGTTGATATTGGGGCTTAAAGGTTTATCAGGGACCTTGGGGCATAGTGGATGTGCTTCTATTGGCCCTAAAATGCTGTCGTAAGGGGTACCTTTTCGATAATCATTACCAAGGTACATTGACTATTTCATTTGTTTTCTTAGTCTTTCAGCGGTGTTCGTGATGTTCTAATATCATGTGCTCGTCGCTCACTATCTTACCCTCTGTATCGGCATTGGTCTCTGGTCACAGCAGTTATAGAAGACACGAAGAAAATCTTCTCACTTGGTATGTGGTTTTTTAGTTTCATTGATTTGACCTTTACAGTTCATGCCCCGATTACTCAAAAGTACACAGCTTCATCTAGTGGCAAAGTCCCTGGGATTGACCTAAGATCCTCTAAGATATTGACGTCCCTATCCCCAGTCCCCCATTTTTTCTCCCGCGTTCTCGCTCCCCTACCCCTCCCCCGTCTACCCCTTTTACGCAGGCTAACCTAAGGGGCTATTCATGTAAAATAGCCTCATATCCAAAACAAGTCTTTAGCAGCGCTTCATTGAACAAGGCACTTAGGTGAGTCTCGAAATATCAGATTGAGTTTTCAATTTGTTATTTCGTGGTTTATCAAGAATCTCCTCTTACCGAGATTTTTTACGTCTTTTACATATATTTCCTTGTTTGATGCTCCATCAAACTAGCACAAAAGTACCAAAAAAATCTGAATTAACTAACTTAAAAGGGAATGACTTAAAAGTGCACAAGACTTGTAGTTGTTCATTTTCCTACATATATTTATCATCCTTCTGTTTGTAAGGTCGCCGACAGCTGTTGAAATGTCTGCTGGAAATCCATGCTCTGTGTCGCGAGGAAGATCCGTGGTATCTGCTGAACGATCTATTTCTGACTGACTACTGTGTTTGGATGCAGAAAGCGAGGTAACTGTTTGTTAAACCTTTCACTCCCAAAGGTATAAAGCATTAAAGATGGAAGCTAGGTATAAAGCATTGAAGATGGAAGCTAGCAGGGTGTCCAGGCGTGCGATGGACGGCCACTTTTTGCATAAATTCATTTAAAATCTCTAACAAAATTTGAAAGCAACATGCCCCTCGTAGAACCAATTGTCATTTGTGGCTAAAAGCCTGCGAAGGAGGCCGATTATCAACTTTCGCTTTGTAAAATATCAAGGAACAAATAGTGTTAAGGAAAGTACTGCTCAGTAGCTTTTATTTGAATGGTCGCTCTCGAAGGATTTTAACCACAGACTCAAACGTTAGAACCACCTTGTACAACATAATAAACAGCACCACAGGAAAGTACTGCTCAATAGCTTTCATTTGAATGGTCACCCTTCGAGGATTTTATCCATGCGCTCAACCGTTGAAAAACACCTTATGAAGCAAGGAAATTGCTTCTCAGAGAGCTTCATTTGAATGGTCACACTGGGTTTCATCCACTGAACCAAAAGATGGAACAATCTTTGCATAGCATAATATACAGTATTACAGGAAAGTGCTACTTGGTTGCCTTCAGCTGATTGGTCGTACTGTCGGTTTCATCCACCTACTGAAAAGTTACAACCATGAATATAGCTTCACAGCGGTCAAACGCAAAAAACTACGTCACTTCCGGTCTTTCAGAGTTTTGAAGTTTGAATGTTCAAACGTTTTCGCGAGCGCGAAGTTCCTGCATGATGTGTTCCGGGACAGTTACTTCATATTGAACGTATTACCACAGCGTAAAAAAGCTTAATTTTTCAGAAACGGTGTTATTTTTGCGGTTAAAGTGAAACTTTCTACATTTGTCTCTATTTTCCTTTGTAAAATTATGGCGGGAACTGTGCATGCGTCTTACGTTTGTTCGCTGTGAATTATATTGCAGAATATAAAAAACGCACGACAGGAAAGTACTCCTTCGACAGAGCTTTCACATAAATCTCGTACTTCAAAGGCTGACAAACTCCCTTTATCCCCTTTTTACTCCGCCGTCAGGACGGGGTCTAGTAATACCCATTTTTTTCCCGTGGTTTTGCCCCAGACCTCAAATACTCGTCGTGTCTTTCGCTACACAGGCAAGGGCTTTTATCTTGAGTGACCGTAGCATATTTTACACCCCCGGGGGGGAGAACAACGGCGGGGTCTAATGCCCCTGGGGCTTTTCTTGTTCTTGAATCAAACCTTCTTTCAGGATTAAAGCGGTTGAGAAGTAGTTTCCTGCGGTACTGTTTTTTATGCGGCACAAGACGGTTTACATTTTTGAGTCGATAAATTAAAATGTTTTAGTACCAATAGCTTTGAAAGCTCAAAAAGACCTAGTTGTCAGTGGGAGGAGTGTTCTCTCCTCCGCAGAGGCTTCCAACGGTCGCGCCATGACGGCACGCTTCGAATAAAACGCGCGGAGGCTGGGTAGTGGAAAAAAGTAAAGCGCGCGGGAAACGCTGAAGCGCGCTGCCGTTTTCTCTATTTACTGATTCTTGGGGCCTTTGCGGAGGAGAAGGGGAGGAGTGTGAGAGGTGATCACTTTTTCGCACTGAAACTGTGTTAATATAATGAGGACTCTTTTGTATGAACTTTCAGTATAATATTAACACTCTTCCGTCCACAATTGTAGATCGCATCAGCCTTCTTTTTTCCGTTTTCCCCGCCATTACCCTCCCCACAGTCTTGCAGATGCTCTGTTTACTGTATTATAATTTTCAAATAACAATTTTTGTTTCTGTGTTTCTCTTCCCCTTAAACAGTCGCAAGAAGCTGTCTTCTTTAGCACAAAACCTTGAACAGGTATTATTCAGTTGTGTGTTTTACTGAATTAACAGGTAGACTTACTTGTCTACCAGACTGTTTACTTTAGTAGTTTTTGAGCTATGGAAAAGCTTATTTTAGGAGTTGTATTTTACATTTTTCAGGTTTTAAATTGTGAAAATACAGTTGACTCCCGATAACTCGAACGTTCAAGGGAAATCGTGAAAGGTTCGAGTTATCGAAGGTAAAATCATAAAGAAAATGACCTGAAGGGAAAAAGCATTTACTTCGAGTTAGCTAGAGGTTCGAGTTACCGAAAGTCAACTGTATTGGTTATTGATTTGCTCGGAAAACGAAACCAGTCGATGAAATATTTGGCAGTAATTTCATTGTGAATGAGATTTATAACATTTATATACATGTTTGTACATTTTTTGTTTTCTAGGTTGAAATTCATAAAAGCGACTTGTCCTGGCATTTAGAGGAACTAGAACTAGCCGCTACTCTGGTCCATAAAGAAGAACAAAATAACCCTGCGGACAATAACCAAGAATCTTGTACAAAATGCAGTGATGATGATGATGATGATGATGATGATGATGATAATGAGGAGGAGGAGGAGGAGGAGGAGGAGGAGGAGGACGACGACGACGACGACGAGGATAACGACGACGACGACGACGATGATGATGACGACGATGACGATGATGATGATGATGATGATGATGATGATGATGATGATGATGATGATGGGGATGCCGGCGGTAATGACTGTAACGATGTTCCTCTTAACGATGATAAAAATAGTGAAGACACTGGTGATGCTGGTTTAAAAACAGAGATGTCAGAGGTCTGCTCGTCGCTGGACGGTGAAAAGGATCCTGGCTGAAAGAACTAATTATAATCACACAAAGAAGAGCCATGTAAACATGAGTTCAGTTTTGATGTGAAAGTAAACGTTGGAGACGATACTAAAGGCGTCGACGACGAAATACTACGGGTCGGCCATACAGACGTGCTGATGCGGTCAAAGCAGTTATATGATCTTTGTAAGAGTGTAAAAAGACGGCCTGCCTTAAGGAAGTAGAATGCGTAATCATATTTTGGTTCAAATTGTTCCGAACTCGGCAGCTTACACAACTTTATGTGAGGGAACTTAAGCAACCGCGACGGCAACGCCAAGGGCAAGGAAAACATACAGTGCAATCCCGATTTCTCGAACTTCCTAGGGAAACGGAAATTGGTTCGAAAAATCGAGAGTTGGAAAAATGGAAGGTGGCACGACATCACGCTTAGCTCAAAAGTTAGAACCACGGTATACACATAATAAACAGCACCCACAGAAAAGCCATGCCTTATGAGTGGCCATTCAAATGAAAGGCACTGAGCCGTACTTTCCTTGGTACTGTTAACGGTGTGATAGAAGGTGGTTCTACCTTTTGAGTCCGAGGCGTGCGACCATTCAAATGAAAACTACTGAGTAGTACTTTAAAAATTTCGTGTGGTTTCAAGAAATCAAAGGTAAATTTCCTACAAATTTCTTCCATGGGAGGCAAGAATTGGTTCGAAATGTCGGGAGTCTCGAAAAATGGAGGGTCCGAAAAATCGGGGGTAAAATTATAGTGTTTGACTGAAGCAAATCCAAGGGAAACATGCCACGGTTCGAAAAATCGGGAGGTTGGAAAAATAGAGGGCTCGAAGAATCGGGGTCCCACTGTAAGTTAATAAGTGACTTCCCAGGCTTTAAACTTCTTCACGATTGTTCCAATTCACTCAATCTGACTAGTGTAGCCGAACTTTCCGGGAGCTGAATTTGGAAGGACGGCGTTACAGATGAGGGAGAAAAACGAAAATTTGCCATCGTGTGTTAACGTTCTACACAGAACTTATAATTTGGTTAATTTCACGTTGTAGTTGTGCACAGAACGGCACAGAAATTTACCAACAAATATAACGCACGTGTAGAGCCATTGTTTTGCTAATTAAAACTTTTGTTTTTTGACGTTCTCGTCAGCCGTTGCCGCCGTGTTTGCTAAGATTCCTAACTTTAACATGTAAGCTGCAGCTTGCATAGGCTTTTTTTCGCCAGTGTGAAAAGGGTTAAAATCCCTTTATAGTGTTGTGGAGTTAACTCGGCAATGCTATTGCATTGTTCGAGGTACTGGAAAACAGCCATAGAGCAACACAAATTCTTTTGAATTTAGGTTTCTTTACGTGTTCACTTTCCAAGTTCCGCTTTTCTAACTGCGTTCCCTCGGGATTAGTTGAGCGAGAAGAACACGTTTACCCTCGAAACCCTCGGCTGCCGCACACGCGCGACATTTTTCCACGCGGCAGCCGACACCTCGCGCAAAAAGCAGCTCTAGACGTAAACCTGAATTGTTTCTCTAACATTATATAAAGGACAACCTTTATCTTGCGCGAAGACATGCATGCACGGATATTAGTCCTCGCACATTTTCAGTTCTGAGAACTGAACAGTTTTCCGAGAGCAAAGCTGGGAAACTGGGGTTCGTGGAACATACAATTTCTAAAAACAAATACCCGTAGATATTCCAAAGCCAAATAAAGGTTGTTATTTTCACATGGCTCGTTTTCCTTTGTTTTTCAACAGACTGAAAGCACCTCACCGATTCGTTGTCTGTAAAGCTGGGGGTGGCTTTGATTCTAATCAGGAAAAGCATGGGAATATTACATCAGTTGTGCGCACGGCTCGTTTCAGACCAACTGGAGTAGCTTTGCCAATTTCATCATTGCAAACAAGATTGGGATTAAACCAAAAACAAACTTAATTTAGTGGTCGTTAACCCTGGCATGCAGAGTGGCTTCGATTTTCCTCGATAAGTAGAGACAAACAGGAAAGACGTTCCTGTTTCCCGGCTTATCTGGGAAAGACCAAAGCGACTCTGCTTGAAGGGTAGTGTTCGTTAGCACGTGTCAGATGGGTCAGGACTTGGCGAGTCCCTTACATTAAAAGAGCTTTGTGCGATGACCCGTGGACCTTTACAATAGTACATGCATTTACCGATTTCATTCGTTAGCACGTGTCAGATAGGTCAGGACCTGGCGACTCCCTTAAATTAAAGGACCTTTATGCGATGACCCTTAGACCTTTACAGTAGCGCACGCCTCGGGCCCATTTCGGAGCAAGCATAAAATGATTCGGAATCTTTATTCTGTAGTTAAGCATGCAAAGTGCGCATACAAATCACCATTCATTTAATTAAGAAAACAAAAAGTCTGTTTTCGGTCGGCTTGTCCAAAAAGTTATGGTTCGAATATTTTTCCGCTAAGGCCAAGAAATGGCTTTCTGCGTATATGTAGGTACTATTTCGTTTTTTTAAACTATGATGTCTTCGTCTCTTACAAGAACAAATAACGCCTCTCCATCTTGAAGGACACACACAAAAAAGTCTAAACTGAATTTTTGAAACTGGTGGATATCATCCCAAGTGATATCCAATCACTAATCACACAGGAGCGAAAATATTTGGTGGGTTAGGAAGGTTGGACAATCACGTGACAATCAACCTCATTTGGCCTATAGCAAGGAGTACACTAGGAAATTTCTATTTCTTTTCTTTCCGTGACTTTCAAAGATTTTGTGTAGGCTTTTGTTTGCCCTTTTTGATGTTTGTTGCGCTTGTGTTTTACAGGAAACAGCTGAGCAAACTGCTTCACTGTGTCCCTTTATTTCAAAGCAGAAATACCTCAGAAATGTACTAAAAACGAGGGATGAGTCAAAAATGAATTCCCAAAAGATTTCAAACATCCTGTGGTAGAGAAAAGGCCAATTGTTTTAATTTTGTCAAATGATCTGGCGCTGCAAATAATTTCAGTGGAATTATAGGGTGTGGAAGCGATTTCTTTTAAATATTAACAGAACCTCTATACAATTTCCTGTTGTCATAGAAACCTACTAAGAGTTCACAAGATAAAAAAGTGACTAAACTCAATTGTTTTGCAGTTCTTTTTCTTTAAATAAGTGAAACGATTCTTTTTAGACTTTTTTTCTCGTTCTTCAAGCCAAAGTGGTTTAAAAGAACTACTTAAGGCAAAACCACAGCGACAAACCAGTGAGAAGTGCCAGATCTTGTGTAGATCAGACCTGGATCAGTAAAAATCTTGAGGACTAAAGTAAACAACAGTAAACTGATCCTTACGGCGAGGAGATTGAGAAACTAAAATACATCACTTTATTTCATTTCTGTCTCAATTTTTTTTAATTTCTCAATCTTCTCGTCGTAAGGATCAGTTTACTGTTGTTTACTTTAGTATTCAAAATCGTTAATTCCTTCACCCTGCAATTCAAACCGGTAGGCAAAATATACCCTTTTGTTGTATACCAATACTTTCACAAGTCATATCCTATTTAGAATAGGACTCGAAAACGATACCTCCCGGTATGATACATGCACGAGAGTAGGGCAAGTAGAGAGATAAACAGTTCTCACATTGAAATCTCAGAACCTGTATTCGATTCATTTAAAATCTAAAATGACTATCACTGACTTTTATATCATAATGATTTAGGGGTGCAATTTTAATTGAAAATTAAACATACTACAATTGTTGTTGTTGTTGTTGTTGTTTTTGTTTTTTTCATTTTAGTACTTTGCGGCGGTTATTACTGTAGTTTTAGCTCTCTCTCCTTGTACCGGTACGTAGAGACAGAAATAAAACGGTAAACGATATGGAAATAATGCAAAGACTGGTCAGACAGCGTGCACGAGGCGTAAATACAATATTTCGGCTGGCCAACACCAGCCTTCTTCAGGTTTATTGAATGAAACGCGAATTTACATGGTCTTTATATAACGAACCGGAAATAACAGGACAGGGCTAC
>Ga0126336_10001700_pt1 | contig 11872 bp, 5 predicted proteins | sample SidCmetagenome_FD_92530 | JGI IMG/M metagenome (GOLD analysis project Ga0126336, IMG submission 92530) | Coral microbial communities from El Islote,Puerto Morelos, Mexico - Siderastrea C C metagenome | ecosystem: Host-associated > Invertebrates > Cnidaria > Coral | place: El Islote,Puerto... | reverse complement strand
GCAATTTTCCAGCTCGCCAACAGTGACGTCACTAGTGTTATTTCCGACAATTTACCGACAACTTTCCCGACCACTCTACGATTATGAAAGCCAAAAAGTAGCACTTTTCACGTGCCATTATCTCTGCGATCCTAAGTCCAATTGACTTGAAACTTCAGAATATGTTTATTTGATACCAAATTCAACACAACAAGTAAATTGGATTGAAAGAAAAAATGTCGAAATTTTGGTTTATTTGACCTTTAAGCTATGCGTCAATGATTTAGCTTTCTCGTTTAACAATATTCTATCTGATCCGTTCGTGCTACCAAATGGCACCAAACGCAATTCTCTCTCTTTTATGCAGACGACTTAATTATTATCACGATCAAAAGGAGGATTGCAAAATTGCCTAAACGAGTTATCGTCATATTGCAACTCTTGGATGCTAAGAATAAACCCTAAGAAAACCAAGATAATGATTTTTCAACGATGCACAAAAAAATGTGATTATGTTTTTCACATAGGCAGTGAAATAGTAGACATTGTCCAAAGCTATACCTACCTAGGGACTCCCATCTCATTTTCCGGAAATTTTACACTTTCGCTTGAACACCTTGGACAAAAAGCTCTTCATGCTTTCTTTGGTCTACGACAGCACACTGATTTTAATAAACTGAAAGCTTCCCTTGCATGTAAAATTTTTGACCCAATGATCTCACTAATTTTAACCTACAGTAGTGAAGTTTGGGGTGCCTTTGTGAAATCAGATTTTAAGTCGTGGGACAGCTCCGCAATTGAAAAAACTCATTTAAAATTCTGTAAACGTTATTTACAAGCTCATAACAAGGCATCCAATATTACATGCTAGAGCTGAACTTGGTAAATTCCCTTTGATCATTGATATAAATAAAAAGATACTTAATTATTTAAACTACTTCCGAGAAAAGGAAGAAAGCTCTATAGTCAAACAATCTTTAAAAATATCTATTGACCTTCATTATAACGGTCATAATAGTTTTTACTCTAGTCTCATGAAAATGACTGACCATTATAATTTCTGTGACTTTAATTGTAATTCATAGAATGAAGGTAAAATCAAACAATATGTAGATCTCATGAAAAAGAAATATATATCTCTTATTGGAACCAAACCCTTCAACATTCGCAAAAACTTAGCTTTTATTACTTTTTCAAAAACAATTATAGCCTTTCTGCCTACCTAGATCTAACAAGAAAGAACCCATCTAAAAAATCATTAGTAAAACTGAGAATTAGCAGTCATAAACTTCAGATTGAAACAGGTAGATGCGACAAAATACCTCGTGATGAAAGGTTATGTAGTCTCTGCGATTGTAACAAAATTGAAGATGAAACTCATTTTTTTTACTAGTTTGCCCGAGCTATTCTTTGATAAGAGACAGGTTCTTTTCTAAAATAGAACCTAAAATCCCATTTCTACGACTATTATCACATAAGACCTTATTGTCACATGTTATGAATTATACTGATTATTTTATAAATATTCAATTAATTTCATTCATCTCGTCATGCTTTGAACAGAGAGACAAACTAATTACAATGGCTACCTCTCTGAATGGTTAAAAATAAGAAATGGTTGAAATCCCTTTAGTTATTTTAATTAAGTAAGTAATTAATAATTAAATTTAAGTGGCTTTTGCAATACTGTAATACTTTGTTATAGTCATGCAAATAAAGCTTGTTGTTGTTGTTGTTGACTGTTCGGCGTCGGGAAAACTACATTGTGTAAACCTCATAAGGTGTCCAAGGGACTCAGGCCGATGGGATCTAATGCTAACGTGTCGGCATCAGAAAACGTGGATGTCCCATTCTAGTTTGTGTCTTGCAAGGCCAAAAAACAACGAACAAAGACACTAGATTCGGGAATGGTGGAGTTCAGGGACTGGGAAGTAACTGAGAGAGGATTCAGGAGAAGGGAAATGAACGGGTTCAGCTGGATCCTTATGGATAGTATAAGCGACGCAGAAGGATAGATCAAGTAGTCTTGTAAATTTCTTTGCTTTTTTTAAACTTTTGGACCGATTTTTTTGATTTTAGAGTTCGAGACAACTTGCTGACCTTTTACAGGGAGTCCCGGAAGAGCGAACCAAATTTAACGATTAGGTCAACGTGTTTGAGATGGAGCGACGACTTCGCTTTTTACTAATTTCTCCAGATTCTGACGATGTGTTTGTCTTTATCGAGAATCATGTTTTGATATTATCACAATTTTCGTCACACCGGTACGGTTAGTACGTTGAGCCAAGTTAAAATCAGTTCAGGGTGAAACCACGCGGTTTTATATGTTGAGTCGCGACAACATTTGTTTATCAAGAGGGGAGTGGGTAAATGCCTGTGATGCGCTTTCTTGTAACCTATACGATAGTGGCGAAAATACAAAAAGAGGGCCGATAGCTTTGGAACGAAACCTTTGTTTCGTGAAAAATACACCTCACCACAAAGCAATGATTTATTTCGTATTTGCATTCGCGGGTTGGCTCAAAGGAGCCTTTGACATGATTAAGGGAACTGTACACAAAGCGTGGTTCCCAGGCATGGGGAGGCGTTAAATTGATCAGTATGGGCTGTTAAGATGCTCATCTGATCAATCGTAAGGATGTGGTTACTTTATTGGGACTTTTATCGCCGATTTATTGAAATGCGTCTGTCTTGAGAGTTGTGATGGCTTTTTTGTTCATGGTTTTGAGGAAGACTGTCCAAAAGACAGGAAAAGAAGAAAAGAATGAGGTTGTGAGCGTAGACTGTTAAGCTATTTTTGGTGAGGGTAGGAAGAATAATTCCGTTAACCTCCTTTCCAGGGTATTGGTCGCCTTTTCAGTTGGTCAAATTTCAGCGTTGGTTGCTGCAATTCTTTAATAAGTCTAAGAGAAGACCTTGTTCACGGCACGGTTATGCAGACCTCGGGGTTGCTTGTTCTTTTCATGGGACGTACAGTTACGCACTTTTGCTACAACTTGCTGTTACAGACGCTTGAATTTTATCGAACGTGCAGTCACGTAAGCCTTGCTTGCTTTGTTTTCGAGGCGAACCAACACTTCGTCGGTTCTGCTCGCATTGCGGGCCTTTGTCTTTTGTAAAAACTTCTCCTTGTATGTTTGTCAATAAAGTACTAAAACAAATAAGTCGTCCTCGTCTAAAAGATTAAGATTCTTCTCGAACAATAGCTGTAAGCACTAAATTTTAACGAAACCGGAGGCTTACAGCACGTTTCATTTCATGTTTATCGAAAATTTTTATTTCTCGGGAAATGTAGCTGACCAAGGATTTGGTGGCCTATCTGTGGGAAATGGTTTCTTCGCCTTCTTATTTGGCTCATAAGGAAAAACATTACGCATGAAAGAGCACAGGCGGCCCGAGCTAACGGTAAGAACTGTACATTCATTGGACTGTTCCTTCCACGTATGCATAATAATGGCATCGGCAACATTTAAGAGTTTGTATGGAAATACTACAAAAGATCTCAAATTGCCACAAATAAGAAGGAATTCGAAATAAAACTACTTTACCTTATTGCTTTGTTGTATTGTTCATCATTTGAGAGCTTTTTGGGCGAAAAATAAAGGTTTTATTTTTCAAGTTTTGCTGAACGTTTCGAATTGATTAACCCTATTCAGACCCGGGGGGGTGGCGGATTCTGCCCGCACGGATTTGGATGTTTATAACGTTTTTAATAAGCAAGCTAAAACCACCGAACTTGGTGACTTTTCCTAAAATTTATCTGGGAACAATTTGGTGTAGTGAGTCCTTGTCTCTTAGGTTTGACGTTACCATGACAACCACTTTTTGACAAGCGGTTTTTTCAGAATTTTGAATTTCTAAACTTTTAAATCAAAAATCATTACTTTTTGAGGCTTTTTTTTTCAATTTTTGATCATTTCCATGTTAATTTATTGATTTTGATCACTTCCTGATCAATTTTGGCGATTTTGGGAGAATGTAAGAAATCCAACAAGGTGGATCCAAGATGGCCGCCGTTTGAGAACAAAACGTTATTGTGACGTCATATGACATCACCAGCCGATGTTGCGGACCTCAATGGAAACATTTTTGGACGTACTATCTGTCCTTTAAGTTTCGTTGTTATAGCTTTAATATTCTCGGAGTTAAGAGGTGGGGGCGGAATCAGCCCCCCCACTCTGTCCCACAAGACCAAAAAAAGCCCGGTCTGAATAGGGTTAAAGGCTGGAAAGAGTTGACACTGCACCTCACAATTCCATCACAATAAACTAATTGCCATAAATATTCACAGGCGTATTCTTGGGTCCTTGGCCTACCTCTGGTCTTTCTCATGGGTTCCAGGTCCTATTTAAAGCCGTCGAAAACCTCTCCTAAATACAAAACTCGCCTTTCCTGGTAGACGTTTTCATTTGAACGTCACACATGAAATGTTTGCGAGCCGCGTTTTGACGACAAAATTGCCTTCAGCCCGGGAGAGGCCAAGTAAGGGTCACTATAACAGTAGGATTAAGAAATGACGTGCCAATACACAATTATCTTTCAATTGTCTCTGTTTTCTCCAGCGAAAGTTACCCAGCCAGAAAAACTCCCTGGGTACATGTAACCTTAAATCACTCAGGTTAAAAAAACCATTTATCTTACCAAAGGAAAATCATACTGGGGAAATCATGTTTACCTAGGGTGGTGTAACCACGGCTATTGTCTCACCTAGTCATGAATACATGATACAAATTGAAACAATTCAAATTTCTAAAGCCACATAACGACCAATACAAAGGAAGGCGAAAAACGATAAATTGCGATGTAACCAAATGTAGCTGAACTTTATTCTGCAATTATGTTTTAGTTAACTGAAATCCATACACTCGACTAAGTGCTAATGCTATATCATTTATTATGTTCAGTTTTTACTGCTTTGAAGTCCTTAGTCCGCTGCACAATTAGTTCAGGTCAAGGACGATAAGTGGCTCTTTATTTCAGGCAGGTCTGCCTGAAATGTTTCACAGAGGGACCTAATTTCTTGTGCCTCCTGTTTCATGACTTTGTAGTGAAGAAACTTCGTGACTTTTGTGTTTGAGGTTCGTTCAAACTTCCCTAATTCCAGCTCCATTTTAGAGAAAAAACCTGCTGCATTTGAGATGCCACTGGTGAAGGCCTGGAGAGCCGGGATCAAAGTATTGCATACTGTAGTTGCAGCATCTTTGTGGATTGCTGCTTGGGCGCCATTTGCAGCCGCTTCTTTCGTGTCCTTCCTTGCAAAAATGGCTAAAGCAACGGAGATTAAATTAATAATCGGAATAAAAGAAAGTGCGAACGCGCAGCGACGTTTGATACTTGCAGTTCTCTCGAGTTCTTTCTTATTTCGTTCGTATCTCTCCTGTAGTTGTTTTAACTCGTTAACAACGAGCCTTGCTTGACCTTGTTGTTTTTTTAGAGTTACTAAACTCTCTTCATGCATCTTTATCAGCGTTTTATTCAGTTTTCTGTGGCCAGTGACCACCTCATGAATCACAGGAATCATCGCACACCACTCTTCGTACTCTAGAACTTCATAACACATAAAGTAATCGCTTATGTTAGCAAGAATCTCAGAAGAAAGTGAGATGACGTTTTTGAGGAGCAAAATGGCTTCGTTCCTTGTGTTATCCCGGAGCTCTCTGACCCTCTGACCAACTTGTGAAGAAGTGTCAAGACTCTTGTCTGTATAAAGGGATCTCATCAAAGTGCAAAACGATCTGATATTGGCTGAACTGCTAATGATGTTTTCTTTAACTTCAGCAGCTGAAGCCCTCGTGAGTCTCACGATGTCACTCATCTACGTAAAAAATAAAAAGAAACATAAGTAGAGGACATGATCTTTTGAAATATCTCAATATCAAACCTAAGCAGTGACTGTAATTGATAAAACCAGTTCCTAGAATGCAAAAAGAGTTGAACATAGAGTCTTGGGCAAAAGCATTTGCTGTAATTGATATTTGGAAGACAGAAAAAGTTGTCTATACTTGTATTGCCACGGCCACGCATGGTCTTTCTCATGGGTCCCAGATCCTATTTAAGGCCGTCGAAAACCTCTCCTAAATACGAAACTCGCCTTTCCTGGTACGTGTTTTCATTTGAACTTCGCACAGAAAGACAGAAAAAGTTGACTATACTTGTATTGCCACAGCCACGCATTATCTACATTCCATCGTCTCGGACTCCGCGACTCCTCGCATTGCGAGATATACAAAAATCATCCAACTAGCCTTTTTATGATGTAGTGTTACCGTCTCAAAATTACAAAAGGTTAATTTTAATATTTAATTATGTTCCTTTCCTAACTGTTACAAAGATGTACTAATCAGTCTGACAAGAATCGCTGTGAATAGCAATCGATCAAGGTGAAATACTTCATCATTGCTCGAGGTTGACTTATAATTACTGAGAGACAGTAACCGTTAAAAAGCCGCGATGATATGAGAGATAGTCACATTTACACAGTCATTTCAGTTAGATTTTCACGGTCCTGCATCAGTACAGTACAGTTTTCTAAGTTGTATGATCTTGAACTTTCTATCAAGACCAAACTCAATTCGAATTTATTCCGGTCGGTAGAACTTAACTTATACAGTTTTAAGTTGTGTTGTTTCATGAACGCGCGCCAATTATTTTCTTGAAGGAAAGCACTGACTTGACGGCGTCATAAAAAATTCAATCTGGTAAAAAGAACTAAGTTATTGACTCACGCCAAAGTTTTGATTTCCATGCAACTTGGTCACACCAGGAGAGAAAACCGTCGTGGTTTTATTTTTCGGAATGACCAGCATACAGTTTTTACTAGAGAAACTTACAACCCATATCAAAAGCGGATGCCAATTCATAAGCCGTTCTACGAATCTTGAACTTTTGGAGGAGACCAAAATGCAGTACGTCTTTCGGAAAGGCAGCATATAAATTTCCAACAATCAAGCTCGTGGAATGCACTCGCTTTACCATTTCTTTCTTGACTGTGACCCGGAAGGTTATTTTTTGCTAAGTTCTCGTTGCACTTTCTTTTGGAGTTCTACTGACTGTGATGCCGGTTACTCTTTCAACAGTATCTTTACTCATTCACCCATTCGTTGACATGGTGAAGTGCTTACCTGGCTTTTCTTGCAGTTATTTCATTGGCTTGACTATTTACAACGGTCACCTTTTTTTACAACGGTCGGAAGGAAAGAATCACTCAAGTAGTAGAAAAGCGGAGTGGGAATAAAACGGAATCGACTGTGTCTCGCCTGGCTGCCATCTTCTTCAGAAAGTTCAACTGTCAACTTTAATTCATTTGGATTAATTTCTGCCGGCATGTTTTGGCTACCTTGACAACAGAAGTAAATATTTCTGTCAAGATTGCATAACCAGAACGCAGCCATTCAGAGCAAAATATTTAATCTGTATGATGAAATGTGTTATTAAGATACGTGCTTCAAGGAAATGAAGTCTCGTAGTTTCTATTACTTAAAAACAAAACGGAAAGTATTGCCAACGCAGATCGCTTGTAATAAAAAGAATTATTTGTTGATTCCCGCCACCCCCCCTAAAAAACACAAAACAAAAACTTCCTTTTCGAAATTTCCATTTTTGAAATGTAAACATTGACTGAAACATTAAGTGTTCCACGTCTAGCCTATCAATACGAAGTGAACCAGTACAAATAGCAATTACTTTATAGTTCTTGAAGCCGCCTACGTGACGTCAGAAATAAGTGGTAACCATGGCGTGTTCTAATTGAAAGTATATTTGAAAAGCAGCTATGAAAGAAATTATCACGACCTTTAGCCTTGACTTATTAGCCGTGTAGAAAATTAGAAAGTGACAGACGTAAGTTTAGAGAAGTCAGTAATTTGTTGGTGCTGAATTTCACAATGAAAAGTATTAAGGATACGTACTTTCTAGTGCTCTCAGGTTGACAAGGGTTGAAAAGCTGTTACCGGTTAGTAGCAGAGCAGCTATAAGATTTTATCAATGCTGGTGTTGAAATCCTTTTATAAACATTAATTAAATTGCTTGTATTAGTCAGGGCAATTTTTTAATTTGCCAGTCACTACATTTGTCACTGATTGGTGGAAACTTCCTAAGAAAAGTTTCGTGAGGCTTCTGGGTATCTCTTCGACTGACAAGTGATTTAAGTAAAGTTGAATTGCGACTTCCTCAGAGAACTTCGTGCTCTTTCTATCTTTTGTTCAGCCATAAACACACAAACTTTCTCGGGAAATAGAGAGGTTAAAGTGATAAAATATATTGCAAATAAGACGTGCACTCGCATCAACTAACGTTAAACTCGAAAACAATTCTGCAATCATTGAACGTTGTGCCTAAATCCTAATAAACATTTTCCTATGAAATTGCTCCCAGAAACACGCAGAGTTGAATCCAACTCAAGCAAACAGAACTCAGTCAAACAATAAATTTAAAAATAAGGAGACAGTGATTGTTTTCGTATCATGATATAAGTGGATAACGAAATGGTACGTTAAATCATGCAAAGCTTTTTCAAAGACAGGGTTGTACAACTCGCTTCTTTGAAAAATACTCTCTACTGACTATCTAAATGTTCCTTAATGTTTTCCGATAAAGTTTTCTTACTAAACGAGTTCAACTGTACTTGTACAGGCATATACTCTGCAAGTATTCAGTTGGTGGAATCAGCGTCTCGGCTAGTAAGGGCGTGCAGCATTTCTGACAAAACTCTTGTGACATTTACTTTTTCTTTGATGATCTTTTTCTGTTTTCCCAGCCACCTGTCCACGTAATTCTGATCTGTTCCCTCTTCAGGAATGGCTCGAAAGTCGGTCCTCACGTCTGGTAGAGCTGCATAGAACGATTGGCAAATCGATTTCATGTCTTTCGCTTGATTTTTCATTAAACTGAAGTAAGCCTGTTTTGGAGATTCAGTTCCCCTCTTAGCTTTGCCTTCAAACCGGCGTAAATCATTCTCCATCACGGAGAACAAAGCTGCTGCCTTTCTGATGCCTTCTATGAAAGCTGACAGTGCTGGGATCAAAGCTGTGCTAACTGCAAGCGCGGCAGCCTCATGGATCTTCGATTCTTCTCCTTTAGCTACCGCTTCTGCAAAATCTGATTGTGCAGAGACTGATAGCAACGGGCATGCAATTAAGTTGACGACTGGGATGAAAGCAAGTACTATTGCCCAGGTACGTTTCGTTCCCGCTTTTCCTTCAAGTTCTCCTTTCATCTTTTCAAATTTTGTTTGCAGGTCTCTAAACTCTGTGATGATAATCTTCGCCTGGTCTTCTCTTTTCTTTAGCGGCACTAGAAAGTCTTCATGCATCTGCAGAACTGCCTCAGTAATTTGTCTGTAACAAACGGTCTCTTCAAGGATGTCTGAGATCGCTTCACACCATTCATCAAACTTCAGAGCTTCGTAGTACTCAAAGTACTCGCTTATGGATGACACGAACTTGGTGGAAAGTGGGAGAATGACCTTGAGGTACACCATGGCGTCGTCCCTTGTCTCATCTCTGAGTTTTCTGAACTTTTGAGAAGCTTCTGCCTTGGTGCCAACAGCTTTGTCTGCGTAGAGCGATCGCATGGTGAGGGAAAATAACCTCATATCGGTTGGCATTCCTTGTAGAGTCTGTTTAAACTCGATTATCGTTTGTTCATTTGTTGCTGATAGAACTTGGAGAGCCATCTGTAACTTGATAAAGAAAGAGATAGAAAACCATTTAGTCAGGAACTTTTTTCATGAAGGAAAAGAAGACTATTAAATCCTGTATTTTTCTTAATATCCGAAGCATTTCTATATGAGCGTTCAAAACCAAAAAGAATCTCGCACCCTTTGCAGAATTGCTAAATCAAAACAAAACAAAAAAACGAAAAAAATCCGCTGTAATGGCTATGGCTTACCAGTAATTCGATAGAGTCTAGGATAGTTTTTGTTGATCGGTAAATTCGACCGCCTATGTTAACGGTTTTGTATACCTGAAACACAAAGCACCAAAGTCGAAATTCAGCGGCTCTTGATGCGTTTGGTTTTTGATAGAGCTGCCGTTCCTTATAGTGGCATTTATTAGTTTTATTCGTGGAACGTTGAATTCCTAGTTAAAGGCTGGGTGTGCCAATCTATGACAGCTTTAACAAAAGGCAGTCAATACTTGTGACCTCTGTGACACGACTGACGTAGGTTTTCGTTCCATAAAAATATATATATACACCAGTCATGCGTCACTAGGACGCAGCAACCCAGAGAAAAGTCAGGAAAAGTGCTCAGTCTCCGTTGCATATGTTTTCAAGATAAGTGCTTGAAGGAAAGGGAGTGTACTAACCGTGCTACCGTTTCTCCAGCCTTGAATCTTTCTATTATTTTACGCAAAAGAAAGTATTTGAATTTTGGTAAAGAAACTGTGTTGTTTATTTTTCCTATACACGCCTTAACAGGTCCAGAAAGTTCCTTTCTGAACATTGCGTTTGTGGAATGTAAACAACAAACCTGGACGTACAGAACTCATTGATTTAAGGATTAGCTCAAAGCTTTAGGTGTTCCACGTCTAGTTCAACAGTACGCAATGAACCACAAAAAGCTCTCTATCGCAACATGGCGCCGAAAGTAAATGGTAACCAGGGTAACCATGGCGTGTCCTTATGAATGGAAGGAGTAATCAATGTGAAAGGAGATTTCTCACGACTTTAGCCTGACTTGTTGCCCGGTTAGAAAATTACAAAGTTAAAGATTTAAGCTCGGAGAACTTGGTGATGCCGAAATTTGCGTTGGAAAGTATTACGGAGACTATACTCAATCTCTGTAAAAGATAAATACACTTGTGCTAGCACGTCTTAGTCTGACAATGCAAGGATTGAAAAGTTGTCAGTGGCAATGCAACTATAAGACATTATTGATACATTGTGTTCATCGCTGATCGGTGGAAACTTCCGGAAAGGAATCGTGGGATTTCTGTGTATCGGTTTGTATCAATATGTCTATTGATTAAAGTTGTGGGTTTTTTAAACTTTGCAACAAACATATTACAACTGCCGTAAAAGTTCTATTAAGCAACCCTCTCTATTAGCCCCCTCTCTAATAATCCCCCCCCCTTCGGGGGATCAAATTTTTGTAATTAGACCCTCTTAATCACCCACTTCATCGCCAGTTGGTGTATTTTTATTAAGGCTAGAAAAAAAGCATAGGCTGCTCGCAGTCCGTTTTTCTCTCGTTTGTCTCTCGAAACAGCGCTTCACGACACGCTGGTAGCCTGTGAACAGGCTCCGCGGTGGGGGAAAAGCGCAAGCAAACAAAAATCGGCGAGCGAAGCGAGCCGTTGGCAGACCGGGGAATAGAACAGGGCGCCCCCGGCGTTCTCTCCCCTAGTCTGCCACCGGCTTGCTTCGCTCACCAATTGTTATATGTGTTATTTTCCCCACCACGGAGCCTGTTTATAGGCTAATACGCTGGACACGAAATTAGACAAGATCGACGAGAAGGATTGGGACGAGAGGAGACGAGGCTCTCCCCAGTCCCCTCTCGTTTCACCGTCACTTTTTGCAAACGCGCTTGCTTGGGATTAAATACTCGACGAACCTTTAGAGCAAAGGCGGACATACATAAAGGTGGCCGGTCTTTCTTGATAAGAAGTAAGTTAGCAATGTTAGAATTTTGTGCAAAAATTATTTTAAAATTACATGTTTAAAGATTTCTAATACCCCCCTCCCCCTCTATTAAGCCTCCCGTTCATAAGGCCTGAAAGCCCTCGGGGGAAGGGGGGGGGGGGGCTTAAGAGCGGCTATCCGTAACTTTCACCTAGGACCATGCAAGATAGAAAAATCGAAAATTGCCAAACTTTGTCACAATAAAGGTCTTCCCAAACCATTTATAAAAATATATGTTTCAGTTTATTTCGGTAGATATTTTACCGTT
>Ga0126336_10001699_pt1 | contig 11872 bp, 7 predicted proteins | sample SidCmetagenome_FD_92530 | JGI IMG/M metagenome (GOLD analysis project Ga0126336, IMG submission 92530) | Coral microbial communities from El Islote,Puerto Morelos, Mexico - Siderastrea C C metagenome | ecosystem: Host-associated > Invertebrates > Cnidaria > Coral | place: El Islote,Puerto... | reverse complement strand
TCTTTTTCTAACGAAAGTGTTTTGAAAGATAACAATAATAATGTTAGTATATCTTTTAATAATGGAAAAGCCACTCATAATGTTATTTCAAATGAATGTTTAAAAGAAAGTGGAAGTAATAATGATGTGTCTTTCGATGGTGAAAATAATGTGCCCTTAAATGGTAGTTCAAGTGAAAATGAAAGTGTCAATAGTAATAGTAGTGTATTAAGAGTTAATTCAAATTTTCCCCCAGATGAAGGTAATACTGTGAAGTTTGCTTCTTCTCAAGCTAATAGTTCTCTAGAAAGTTGTTTCAGTACCATGGTCCTCGATTCTAGCCAGCGAAGTTTTTGCTTGAGTATGATGTTTCTTCCCCTATTAAGGTGTCCCCAAAGTACTCTTCTTGTTATACCGAGAATACGTTTGGTGAAGGTTCTGATGAAGAGGACGACAGTTTTATCAAGGTCCCTCCACCTTCTTTTCTGGAGGGGGGGGGGTTGACATCTTTTGATTTTGATGGCTCTGTGTGCTTTTTGCATGACTACAATGGCTTGCTTCCTCGCTCTGAATATTAACAGATGGAAAATTTGAATAAGCGGATAGCTCTCATGCATCGGCTGGGACATTTATCTGTTGATTTCGTTTCGTTGCAGGAAACAAGAAATGTAGCAGGAATGTTGTCTTTGGAGGAGTGTAGTGCTTGGCTCTCTCATTTCCGCTTTCTTTCTGTGGCGTCCGTGGTTTCAGCCCTTGGTTGTGAAACTGTTCTCTTGTATAGGCCCATTTATTCCTTGATTAAATCTTTATCTGATGCTGACGGTCGTTTTGTTATGGGTGAGTTTCAGAGGCGTGGCATTACCTTTCGTCTTGCCTGTCTTTTTTTCCTCGCGTCAAAATCCTAATAGAGACCTCTTTTTTGTTTCCTGTGCGGCCAAAACTAATTCATCTGTGCCCACTTTTGTTGCCGCGACTGTAATGTCGCCTTCGACCCTGCATGTTCTTGATAGGCGCGGTTCTGACCCTGAGGGCTATTCGAGGGAGAGTTGCCTGGCTCTTTCTTCCTTTTCTCGGGATTGCTGTATTGTAGACGTCTGGCCTGTTTCGATTCTACAACCTCAGCGCTCCCTTAGTTGAGACCAAACGGCTCTCTTGCGTCTCGTATTGACTTTTGGGGTGGGCTTATACCTGGATCCACCGCTTTGAATCATGTGATATTTCACATTAACCCTACACCGACCATTCTCTCGTTCGTTTTGTTGTACTTATCGCAGGGTCTATTCCCCGGTCCGGGGAGTCGGAGGCCGAATGTCTCTGTACTTAAGAACGAAGACTTCGTTAACGTTGTTGCTAACGCTTGGGCTTCTTGGAAGTTAAGGAAGCGTTCTCTCTCCTCCCTTAAGGAGTGGTGGGATGTAAGGAAGCAGAAAATACAACACCTTGCTATGGTTCATTGTTCTTTTAAGAACTGAGATACAGCGCAATCAGGCCCATAATCTTCTGTCTAATCTTGCCTTGCATTTTAAAGGCTAGAACGATTTTGGTCTGTTTTGTCACAGATTGCTGCGTTGGACTTGGCGGCTGGTTCTAATGCATGAATTACATTAATGTGTTCATTGCTGGATATAACTTTGCGATTTGTCTCTGTTTGTCTTTACCGATTTCATTTGTTGCAGTTAGTCGGTACTAACCAAATTGTATGCTTATATTCTATAAAACCTCAAGAATTGAGCCATTGTTTCAGCTGTGATATGTCTCCACATAAGTGCAAAGGATGATTTGCGTTAATACCTATACAGAGGGAAAATCAGTTGAAGTAACTACTGACGAAAGCAAACTGCAGATGCTTTGCAGCAACAATCCTTGTGTATTGTTTACTGAGGAGAAACGCCCATCCCTTCCCCGCATTTTGAACGGGAATTGAACCACGTTGCCACATTATATTGCCGCGTTACTGTTGTGATGCTTTACCAACTGACTGAGAAGATGCGTGCTGCAAGCTGGTCATTTGTGAGTCGATGTAAGCCTGTGATTTAAGCTTCTTTCAGTAAGGATACCGTATATCCATTCTAAAACCACCAGTATATCTGATACCTCGAAGGAAACTTTGGTCGGGGTGTGCCGCTGGTCTTCCAAGTGACCCTACTGAGACTATTAATCTTAGCCTTCTTTTCTGTTTGTGTATCTAAAGCGGCAAATCACGCTACATCATCTCAAATGGTACTTTCAGTTAATTCTCTCCTTTTTTCTGTACATCAGATAAGTATGTTTATACCCTCTACAACTACACCCAAACCATAAGCAGCGGCCATAAAACCCCACACGGCTGACATGTTTATGTTGTGTCACATCTGACCACCTGGACCTTTTGATTTGGGTTGAGTTTCCCACGGCCAGGTTTATACCACAACCATCGCGCCTGAATTGGATAACACAGCCTAAGCCCTTCCGCTCAATTTCTTGCTCTATACAAGGATTCCCATCACAGGAGCAAACTGAAGCATGGTCAATTACACTTTGGAGGGATTTACCGAGGTGGCTTATGTTAACCAACCTCGTCCCCAGGGCCTTCTCCTCGTTCAGAATGGCGGTCGGAGAAGGCTGCTGAAATACTCCACGAATCGTGGAGTATTTTGTCACGCGACACATGATAAATTGGCTTTTTCGGAGGTTGTTTCCAGGTCTGGCGGCCCTGTTTGTTTTCTGCAATCGGAAACCGTTATTCAAACAAAACGAAGACAATTCGTCGCGTTTGCGTGACGAAATTCTAACGAACTTTTGGAGCCACTTCGGCAGCCTTGGCCAGGGGTTTCTCCGACCGCCATTTTGAACGAAGAGAAGGCCCTGGGGACAAGGTTGTATGTTAACAATTCTGTTCCCTTTTAAAGGGAAAACTGGAAGTGTTTTCTTCTGATCCTTTAAACTAGACTTGCCGATTTCACAAACCTCCACGTTGCAAAATTAAATTTTCTTGCACTCGTCTCTTTGAACGGAATTTTTTTACATGCTGCTTCCAGTCTTGCGATCTGCTTTCCTCCGGCCGACCTCGGCATTTTTGGGCAGAAAACACATGTATGATTTTTTCTATGTGGATTTGCATTTCGTTACGAAATACTCTAGTTTGCATAAATATAAACATTTTTATCAGCTTCAGCTTTAAATTCTTAAAAGCAGGTAAAGAGAAGGCAAATTTATTTCATTACAAACAAAGATATAAGAGCGGGCCGTTTCAGTTTTTTGTTTTGCTTTTGTTTTCAACACTGATAAGTACTGGCGTCTCTGGCATCCACAGAAACAAGGAGCCTAGTGATCAATGCCTATTTTATTGGTTTTGATTAAATACTTGAAACGCACAAGAAGCTCGTGCCACAAAATTTGAATCGCGTGCGATGATTACTGAGGCAGAAATAGAATATTTTAAGGGACCTTTTCATGAATATTTAGCGTATTGTCGGTATTAGTCGTCACACTTTGTGCATATTCTTTACATAAATGCATCATGATGAATAAATACAAAATGTGAGATATAGTATCGGCCTCCACCCTCCCCTTACAGCTGTCCTTTCCACCATTTATTTAAGACTAATAAGTTTTCAACAAATCACAACAATTAGGGCATTTTCCACGATGGTTTTAACAAAACAACGACTCAAGAAAAAGAAGAGATCACAGTGAACTAAAATATTTCTTTCAGCCCCAATGGTATATGAAATTGTAATTCAATTTTCCGTGACTTTTCTTCTAAATGTCAATTTTCCCTGACTCAAAATAAAATTTCCCGACTTTTGCCTGACCGTAAGGAATTTTTTCCCTGACCATTTCCTGACCTATGGCAACCCTGTTGTAGTTACCTTGACATTGTGTTACGGGGATCTCCTGAAAAATCGCGTATTTTCCAGAATGAGCAGGCAACTTTCATTAAAACTAGTCTGCTATGTATCAACCAGTTGACAAACGGAATACCAGAGGTGTTTCTGGTGGGCCTACATGGGGCTGTCCACCAATCATCAAGCAGCGAACACGAGAAAAAACTCTGACAACCTGGACCCAGCTGTTTAGCCCTATTCAGACCTTACGGGGTGGGGGAGGGGGTGACACGGGTATATTAATTTAGTATATATCAAACCAGTAGATAGTGCTTTCCGCGCGCTCTGAATGGCTACTCAAGCTCGGGATAATATGTACTATTTACCTCCTGGCATTGGGCACACACTACACCATCCCCGTGTGGTATGGCCAGTACGTTACGTATGCGCAGAACCATATCGCCAGCCATAAACAGCTGTTTCGTCGTCGTTAGAACTTATCGGGCATGGCATAGCCATCGGGCGCCTGTACGAATCGAAAGCTGTGTTTTAGGCGCACTTTACTCCCGAGTGCAAATGCACTCCTTTAAGTGCCAGCTCCACCACCTGGTAACTGTTGGCTGGGGACTTCACGGCAGTCCTCCCACAGCATACGTACTGGAGAAGTCATCAGCACTTTTGTGGATCGGTGTGCTCAAAAACAATAAACAGACAACAATAAAGCATGTAGCCTGCTTGCAGGCGGTTTGTTGGCGAGTGACCCCAGACCGATTTTCCCGCGCATCCAAGATGACGGCGGCGATCGGGAACTCCGCGTTTTCCGGGGCTTTTCCGCGATAAAGACACCCACAAACCGCCTGCAAGCAGGCTATAAAGCATGAGGCACACACACTACGCCATCCCCGTAAAGTATGCGTAAGGTACTGGCCACACCGCGGGAATAGTGTATTGTGTGCCTCATGCGCTATTATTGTCGGATTATATCGCGCCCGCGCTGACTTGTTATGCATGTCATTTTTGGAGGAATTTGAGGTTTCCTTGGCAACCACATTATAACAGGAATGTTTTTCAAACTAAATTTTTTGGTACTTTTAGTAAAAAAAAATTCACTTGCCTGTTATAACGATTACAATTTGATGTCATCTTTAAATTAGTGTTTTGAAGCCTGCGTCGCAGACACTCTACATTGCTGTGGGCCGGCTGCAACGCAGGCTAGTGTTTTGTTATTTTTAATTTTCGCCTCCCCAAGTTTAAACCATCCCACGTCATATGACGTCGAGTCAATCATCCCTAACCCGGGCTTAAAAGTTAATCAAGGGCTTTGCTTCTCTTGCTGAAGGCGTACGCTTTTCCACTGCTTATTTTACAAAAAGGTTGAAAGCAACCGAAGTGGACAAGTAGGGAAAAGAACTTATATAAGCCACCGACCCGAATTCAAAAACTTCCTGCCATTCCTGAGTGGGAAAAACCTTCCAAAATTAGACTAAACGCTTTAAAGTAACTTTGAGAAAATGTCTACTACGTTGGTTTTAGCATTCTATTCTTCAGGTTCGTTTGCGGTGGACGATTGCCCCTACTCTCCCTCCCCTTGCTGTCATTGTTTGTTCATCTCGCGTGACTGCTTTCCCATGAACCTATGCAAGGCCTTTCGCAGTGAAGGATCGATAGAAGTCCTAGAACTAGAAGGTGAGAAGTTTGGATATTTTTACATTACTTCGCACTCCTAATAGACTTTTTTTCTCCAGATTCCGTTGGTATTAATTTCTTGACCTATCGCACGATAAATATGGGATGCATAAGGTGAACAAATGCCTTCAAATTACTTGCGGACTTAAGTAAATTAATGGTAGATACTCGAAGTTACACTGCATATCGTAGCACAGAATTCACGTGTCGATGCAGTACCATTTTAACATTTCTATTTTCGTTTTTAGGCTTGGGAGTTGTGGAATGTTACGAATTTTCAGGGACCTAACGTTACGTACTATTGAATTACGGCAATTTCCATTGTATGGTCTTGACAGTCTTGTATCGTACGATCAAAGTTGGAACATGAAACGTTAGTGACCATAAACCGTGCGCGTTTCTGTTGTACGATCTCTGTTTCAATACTAGTACAGTAGGTAGCCCTAGGTAGTCATAAATAAGTTTCTTTTTAACTTATCGTTTGATCAGGATCGATGAAAAGAACGTTTTCCAGTAAAAAAACTCAAACACAAATTCATAGCAAGTGGCAGCCGGTTCGTCACGCAATAATTCAACGTTTCGTATCACGCGTTGTAAACAATTAATTTGCAGAATGCGTTCTTTCCCAAAAGAACATTTTCTCCGATCGTGAAAGGAACTGAAGGCAGAGAGATGTCGAGTTATAAAGGGATCCACTACGTAAATACTGTGCATCCGAGGACGTAAAGGGACTGTAAACTAACATTATATATAACGTAAGCAGTAGTGAACTTTTTAACGCTCTTGTGTGACAATGTAAGGCTTACGCGTGTACATTACGGGGTAAACCTCCAAATTACACTGCAGGCACCTCAAACCCTACGTCACATTTTAATTGAGCTGCCTAGGTGAATGTTTATCTAACCACTTTTTATCTCATGGTTGCTATGGCAACTGCGAGATTTGTGGCGGAGTTCAAGACATCGCAGTGGTAATTTCCGTGAGCTCTCGTGCAGATCCTTGATGTTGTTACAGATGTTTGCATGGCTGGCTGTTTGTCAAAAGTTGCATACCATCCTGCCATATAAACAACTGCAAATGCTGCAACTCTTGAATGCATCGCTTAGAGCAAGTTTTGATTGCTCTTTTTCAGACTTGGCATGATAACTAAAGTTTGTATGCTCTCTCCAGTTGTGTCATCCCTTTCTTTGTCATTCAACTTCTAAACAATGACGTCACAAAGATTGTCCTATATAACCATTAAGAAGTTGCTTTACTTTTTATGTTTGATTACTGATGATCTTCGTAGTAGTCACATGATGATATTCGTAAATAATCATTGGCGTTTCACCTCCTCTAACACCTTAGAGTGCTAATTTGTGGGTGACTAAGTAGTATGTAACGTTCTGAGTGTAATATGTTTGAAATCAGAATCATGAGGTGCTGTTGGTGCTTCTGCTACAGACGAATCTGAGGTCCAATCATTGGCTGTGATAACGTAATTCCACCAGCCTCACTCCAATTTATGGAATGGCCGCTGCTCGAGATCCTGATGAAGTGCTTTGTTCAACAGCTGGAAAAGCAAATTTTCAACGCCTTGCACGACTGTTAATTAGTGGAGGTACCTGCCTACTGAGAGAGTTTTTTGACACCATTCATCCACCGACCATTCTTCCCACAATCCTAAGCAATCCTGCTACACAAGCACAGCTCAGAGCAGCAAGACTCAGCAGACCACAGTGGGACTGTCTTTACCCCTCCCCAGGGATATACGGCACGTCAACAGACTTCGATGTTACTCTACTCTTCAGGCTATTGAAGACAATATGTAGCCTCCTCCCTCCATTCACGGGCTGGGATAAGCTGCCATCCAGTACAGATTACAGTGTAACCGCTGATTTAGCAAGAGTTAAGTATTACCGAAACTCAGTCTATGGACACGTGAGCCAGTCCATGGAGATCGCAAATGATAATTTTCCATTACTTTGGCAAGAAATCGGCGGAGCCCTTGTGAGAATTGCAGGGCACATCAGCCACACAAAGAAAATTGAATGGCAGGTGGCCATTGATAATTGTTTGAAAGATCCCCTTACAGCAGACGACCAAAGAAATGTAGAAGAACTGGAAAGATGGTATTACAGCGATATGGACGTTAAGAAATCCACAGAAGATCTCAAAACCTCAACTCGAGAAGTCCTAGATGGTATGGCCCGTCTTGGCGAAAGTACGAGCTTGGTAACAGACAAAGTTCAGGGCTTACACAGAGCAGTTCGACAAGAAGCCCAAAACATCAAAGAAGAACTAAACACCACTTCTCAAGACATTCAAGAGGGGATTGGCCATTTGGAGGTAGGGTTTGGTACATTGATTATACTACGGGTGAACGTAAACACTTTAGCTGTCCTCCCCCAAAGCTGTTACGTGAGAAGTTTTAAAATTTGGTAAATGGTTTGAACCCAGCAGTGTCAGTAGTCTGTCTAGTTTGATCGTTCAGTCGAGAATAGTCCTGAACTGGACTGTTGTTAATGACATTGACTGACGTTTCAACAACTTTCGATCGTCGGAGTCAAGTACATAAAGACGAGACTGACCTTACAGCAATTTATACTACATCTTTCCTACTTTCCCGCTCCTAAAGTTAAGGAATTCATGTTTGGATGTTCTAAGCGTGCGTGATGTTCCTATGAAAACGATGCAAAACATGAGCTGACAAACCAAATTTCAACTTGTGGATGGCAATATTATTTCATCTTGAGCCCGCACTCAACGTAAAAAAGATGTTCAGGCATTAAGTTCCGCGGTAAAAAGTTTGAAAGTTTCCACATTTGTCTGCATTTTTCCTTGCAAAATTGTCCAGTTTCGAGTTCATCAAGGCCGCAGGATTTGTAAAAAGTTAGTCTCAGTCTTCTTGTCTGAAGTAAATCACTCACGGATGAGGTATTCACAACTTTATGTATTGTTTTCGTTTGGAATTCGGTACTTGTGTGTACTTTCAGATTGAGAAAAGTGCGTCTTATTCAGCGATCTTGGTGAACTCGAAACAGGACTATTATGGCGGCAACCGCGTAGGCGCTGAACATTTGACCGCTGTGAACATTGACCCAGAGTCCTCTGGCGCTTCTTGGCTAGGGGAAGGTCGCCAGGCGAGATGATAAGATCAAAGGGAATCGAAGGAATAAGAGAGAGGACCCTGGGAACGAGGTTGGGTCCAAAGTGGAAGAAAAACGTAAAACATCAGTGGCGTGGACCGAAATTTAAAGGGGCATAGTCACTAGGATTTCGCAGATTTTTGCTCAAAACTGTGCTAAAATTATCGGTAGCTAACTTTATCTATGGCGAACATTGAACATGTAAAGGAAAATATCAACTTAATTTCATTAAGAGAAAACAAACCATGACCATTTAATATCGATTTAATGTCGACACGCTGAAAGATTTTGAAAAGTGTAGCCTAATTTTTTCAAGTTGTAATCCATTTCCATCTGTGCCGTCCATAGCAAAAGACGACAGAAAATAGTTTCAGTGAAGTAATATAGTCTTTGGTAACAAAACTAGACCATTATTTGTGGGCGTTCATTGATGTGAGGACATATTTTTGATTTTAAAGTGAACTAAAATAGCGTGACTTTGCCCCTTTAAGCTACTTCGATACTAGAATCAGATGCTCCTTTGTTCCAACTCGTGAATGAAAATTTGGTCACAAATCCGTGATTAGGCACTGCCCTCACCAGGCTCACTTGGACAATCACCTTCACAAACATGCTCTTAGATACAAGCATAAAATATAATACAAAAGAGGAAATGTGATTGTTAAGGGGATTTAATATGTTGTACAGGCAGTAGTTCGAGAACAAGCCAAGAACACCAGAGATCAGTTGGGAAAAGAGCTGAAAAGTACAACTCAAAGAGGAATCGACTGTTTGGAGGTTGCACTTGGAGAACTGACAGATGTGATGAGAGACAACTTACGGACAGTAGTTCGAGAGGAAGCTAAAGACGTCAAAGAAAAACTGGGAGAGATACATCAGTCAATAGAGAGACACAGCTCCACAGCTGCCAGCTCTCAGTCAGCGGGGGGTAAGTTAAATGTACTTTCGTTGAATTGATAATCCTCGCAGTGGTGTAGGTAATTAAGGAAATTGCGACTACGGCTTAAAAAAAATTTCGAGGCTTCGGACGGGATTTGAACGCGTGACCTTCACGCTGCTAGTCTGATGCTCGAACCAACTGAGTTACAGAGGCCTCACATGTTGGGTGCGGTCAAGGCTTAGGCCCGGTTTAAACGTCGAATTTTACATGTGCCGAATTTAATACCTAGTTGGGTCGACTCACATTATTAAATTCGACATTTGATTTAGACGACGAATTTATAGAGTCGCATTTTGGATTCATACATGTAAAGTTCGACGTCTGAGTCAAAGTCGAATTTTTGCCGTTCTATTCCACTTGCCCAGTCGAATAGAACACCAGGATCGACCCAAATACAAATCTGTCGAACTTCATTGGTTCATACGTCGAGCTTTATATCTGCGAACCTAATTGTTAGGTTCGGCACATGTAAAGTTCGACCTTTGAACCGGACCTTAAACCGGGCCTTAATCGCAATTTCTTAATTGTACCGGTACATCTTCCTTTGATTTCATTTCCGCAGTTCACATATACGATTTATCGTATAGTCATTGTCATCTCATTTGATCACTTAACGGAGTATTTGAACTCAGTACAATTGACCGCTCCCAACATATGAGGCCTTGGTAGCTCAGTTGGTTAGAGCATCACACCAGCAGCGTGAAGGTCACGTGTTCAAATCCTGTCCAAAGCCTCGAAATGTTTTTCAGGTTTAATCGCAATTTCTTTAACTACGTACATCACTGCGAGGATCATTTTCTTCGTTTGATTTCATTTCCACAGTTCTCGTATACGATTTATCAGATACTCATTGAGGCCCTTATTATATAGTAACATGGAAAGGAGTACTGAAGAAAGTTGAGTCTGTTAGGTGCATGGAAGTAGTCAGTTTTCGGCCTTGTGTTGTCTCGATTTCTTACCATGTGCATAGTTCAAGGTTATTTCCTCTGTCAATGATCATCGCAATGACGTTAACAACTTGAGATGTTCAGAAGGTGAAAAGAAAGGCTAAAAAATTTATGCCAGCAACACATTAAGCGATTTTGTACGTTCTTCGCGGCAAAGAAAAGCGCTCTTAGCTCTTAGCGCCTTTCGGTTTCAATCGCGGAAGTGGGTATATACCAAGTGATCGCAGATCACTGGCGAACTTAATTGCCATTATCTGACATGCCTGATATCGGCCATTTCAATCGCTCCTCGCAGCGATCAAAGTCGCAAGGGAAAATCGTCGTCGCCGAGTAGCTGGCAAACTTAGCGATTTTTGCCAATCTCCTCTACGAACGCATAAAATCGGTTGCTCTTTCGTTGGCTGTATATTTTCTTATAGTCAGCTTCAATCGCCGAGTGACTTTTAGTCGAATACCACTCCACAAAAGAACCCGAGAAAAACCTCCGTTACCCAGAGCGCATCAAGGGTACTTTAAGTCCCGTTCAAAGTTGACGGTTTTTGTAGTTTTTGTTTTGTTTGTTTGTTTTGTTTTTTGTTGTTGTTGTTGTTTTTTTTTTTTTGCAGCGTCTGCTTTCAGCTTTTTCTAACTTTAAATAACCTCAAAAATTTTCCATCCGAAGTCCGCATACATGTTAATTTCATGTATTCACTTCTTATTAGTGGTTCAAGGCAGGAGCTCATGAACATGGTGCTGTGCAGGGGTCGAAATTTGCGACTGGTTCGGGGACATTTGGTCCTAAAAAATTTAACTTAAGAGCAAATTTGCTCCTTCGACTTTTGGCCCATTTTCATAATAAATACATTTTCTGCTCCTTGTTAGACCCAATTTACTCCTAAAATTTTGGACCTAGGGGCAGAATTGCTCCCGGAAAAAAAATAAATTTCGAGGCCTGCCATGGTGGGCTCCTATTGAAGGCTATTTATCGAACAAACTGAATTTCTGGGTGGGTGCATAGATTTACGACTAATTTAATTATTTATTATGACGATTTTTCTGGTGAAAGAAATTGTCAGATTTGGTTCTTATGAAGTGGGTGTGAGGATCTCTGACTGGTATGATATTCCGCCGTCTCGTTTATGTCTTGGGGTCATTTCCTCTTCTAATTAAGGTATTAATTTCAACAGCTCGTCTTCGACTGCAGATTGATTGTGAGTCTGTCACAGGACCTAGTACACAAGGTGGTGCTACGGGGATACTGGTGGCCCAACAGGAACCCCAAGTAGTAGTTCAGGAGGCGGCGATGGTACCACCAGCAGTGGTCACGACTGGTTTGGGGAGGGAAAGTGCCGGAATTGGACGTATTCCCTCCACACAAGAAGTTTTGAATTCCATCGCCTTAAAGTG
>Ga0126336_10001698_pt1 | contig 11872 bp, 7 predicted proteins | sample SidCmetagenome_FD_92530 | JGI IMG/M metagenome (GOLD analysis project Ga0126336, IMG submission 92530) | Coral microbial communities from El Islote,Puerto Morelos, Mexico - Siderastrea C C metagenome | ecosystem: Host-associated > Invertebrates > Cnidaria > Coral | place: El Islote,Puerto... | reverse complement strand
TTTTTTTACTTTCCTTTCATAATGCTGATCCATTCTGAGATCAAGAAGTCTTTTTTTTGTAAAACAACACAATATTGTATTGATACTATTAATATTATAAATTTTGTCATATCATGCTTATTTTTGGGTGAAGGCAAAGTTCATGTTTCTTGAAAAAAAATTTTATTTTACCACAATAGCACTAATTCACAACAAACACACAGCACTGAAGATACTACATTCTAGTTGTTGAATAATATTTAAAAATATGATTGTTGGACATTTCGCTTTTTGAAACTAACTTGACCAGTTTCAATCAGGTTTTGCACTTTCCTGTGTCAGTGAGTGCATTCTAGTAATTCAATGTCATGTTTTTTTTTCTCAGTTTCATTCTTGCTTGCTTAGTAAAACTGAACAAATTAAAATAGTTTTGTAATTCTTTGTAAGTCATTTGTTTATGAGATGTATAAATCATAAAAAATGTTTTTGAATTGTGGTTTAAATTGAGCCAGCATTCATAATGCTGGCATAAGACCAAGTTTTGTGAGATTATCTTTTCTGGGCTGTGATATTTACTTAATGATGTACCTTAATGTAATCCTCTTTGAAGGCATTCCAGCATACAGTGTCTTATTTTACTGTGTAGTTCCATCTTTTTTCTCAGCTTCTCTTATGGTGACTTTCGTATTCCTGCAAAATATTCCTGAATGTGATGTCATTTATTTGTGAAAATATAGTTACCGGTAGATACTGATATCAAGGTGGTGTGATCACAAGAAACTAAAATGTTAACACAGCCAACTTTGGCTCGGCAAGGTATCAAGTTTATCAGTTGACAGCGCAAAGGCTTTTAAAATAACTCATTACCTAGTTTGTGGCATAAGTGTCATTAATATGTTTGATTACTGCTAGTTGAGCTTTAACATTTGTGGAGAACTCTTTGTCTATGAATGATATATTCCTGTTTTCAGCACAAGATAAAAAAGTTGTATGTAAGTGAGGCAATTTTTGTTTCCATCTTGGGAGGAAACAAGGCATTTCTCAGCCCTTAATTCACTCTATTCAAATCTAGATTTGAGTGATGTGTCAGGAATGACTTACAAGTGCAAACCACATAAAGGAAAACATGGCTTTTCTTTTGGCTCTTATCCCAGTTGTTGTTTAAAGGCAGCCTTCTGTGTTTGCACAAGGCATGTGTTACTAGGCTTAGTTGTGATATGTTATATCCAGACCTCTAGATTTTTTTCCCCTGCTTTCATTGTATTTTGTTTTTTTGTATTTATTAAACGACTGTACATATGACTAAAATGGAAAAGAAATAATTTGTGAGGTCAGCTCCTTTCAAGACTTCCTGCCTTTTATTTTTGTGCTTGCTGGAGAAAAGGGTGGGTGATAAGTTTGCAGTATTGAGAGTAATTCTCTTGTCCCTTCTGGTCATTATAACCGTGTCAGGCTTGTGTGTGTGTGTGTGTGTGTGTGTATGTGTGCCTGTGTGCAGAAGTAGTTTGTGTCATTATCTTCCCTGTCTGTGGCAGTGAATGTGAACTTGAGCTTTATTCATGACATGGCAGTCTAACATTGTTGTTGCCTATGATATTGAAACATTTTGTTTTGGGGTTCTTGGTAATCATTCATATTTCCATTGCATTTGTTGGGTTGCTTTGTTGTGAATGAGAGCTCAGCTTCGGTAATTGGGTGGCAAAGAGACAGTTGTAAGCTTGTGTGGCTGCAGAGCTTGATTTTGTGTTTCTGGCTACTCTTTGTTTTGCTTTGTCTTGCCATCAAGGGGTAATGTGTAAACAGATTGGTGTAAAGGGGCAGCAATTTCCATGGGTAGAAGTTACTCTCTAACACTTTTCACCTTTCGTATGACCCTGTATTACAGCTTTTCAGAAGTGCTGGAAGTTGACAATTCAAACAGTGGGTAAAGTAGAAATGTGTGCAAACTGGTAGCAAAATAGCAAGAAATAAAATGTTTGTTCCCAATCTGTCACAATTTGAGTTTCATCTTCTTGTTGTGTTGTTTATTAACAAAGCATTTTGCTCAAGAGTTTGACAGAGGGTCATATCTAAGGTGGAAGACAATCATTATACTTTTACTTGTGTATAATTTTCTTTGTGATGATTATTGGCCATCGGGCCTGTAATACTTGATGCTGTTTTGATTTATAGTTTATGATCAGATTCCTTCCTTTTTGCTGCACAACTTGGTACACTACGCAGCTTTGGTTTGTGTTGTTTCACTTAATGTTCCCTTCTTATGTATTTTTTGGTTAGTGTACTCTTTCTGAAACAAATGTTTCTGTGTGTGTTTAAATTGTTTCTGTGTTCACAAAATCCTGCAACTCTTTTATTGTTTACAACAAATTGGTTTAATTTAGACCGGTCACAAGAACAAAAAAGTATCATACCTACTGTTTTCACTTAAAACCATATTCAGCCAAGGAGAAATATTAAGAAATAGTTTAATTACTGAATATTGCATTTCAAATTACACTTGTTATAATAAAAATTCTTCTTTTGGTGGCATAAGCCTAAATCGCTAGCATGATCCTTGTTTAGTAACAGAAAAAAGGCAAAAATTGACTTTTTTGGAAGCACTTAATTAATATGCATGGTCATTAATCAGTTTAAATAGGTGTTGTTCGTTAGTTTGTTGTTTGCATTTTGCAGCCCCTGAGGTGGTACCGTTGGTAGGGCCTCACAGATGTCAAGATGGAGTTTTGCACACCAACGCAGTCGCAGGGTAGCATAACAGTTTTACAAATTAAAAAAAAATGTCAAAATTTTGTTTCAATTGGAGGCCATGAAATTAGAAAAATGTACTTCGTCATTCTTTCACTAAGCATTCTTGGGGAAGGGACATTCTATTAATTTGAGTAATTTCAACTATGCTACAATCTTCATTGTTTTTGAGATTGGCCCCTACGCATTGATGCAAAATGTGTGTCTAAAATTAACTCCAGGATATTTAGGCAGCAAAAGACTTGTCTTTTGTTATATTTTTGTGGCTTGGTTTTTGATTACTTAAAATAATACAATGTTTTTCCCTTGCTTTTAACTTGGATGCTACACAGTATATTACATTCAGAGATGTTTAACTTTTCAGAAGGTAGATTTTCTGGCAATAACTGTGAAATAGCTGAAAAGTAAGATTTTCTAGTTACCATACGACAAACAGAAACAATGTAACATTGGCATTTACTGTTTTTATTTCACTCACTGTCAGAACATCTACCTTGGACTAAGCTAATTTGTAACCTGTGTGTGTGGAGTGTGTTGTTGTTATTGTTGGGAAGTTTTGAGTGTTATCTAATGGCATTTAGCATACTAGATTTCCCAAAGTTGTATGTATGTGCAAGGGTCATGTTGCAAGTAATGAATTCTGTGATTTGGATTTGGTGTTTATTTTGGAAATGTTTCTCAGTTCCATACACAATCAAAGATTTGCCTATCAACTGTCCGTTGCACTATCATACAGCAACATTTTTTGGTGCATAGATGGTTTTTCTCATAATGAGCTGAGAAAATCTTGCAAATTGTTTTTCCTTATTCCTTGCATTTTGTTGGCCTGATTTGTTCACCATTGGTTTTCTGCAGTGTGTCAAACCAAAGGCAATGTTTGGAATTTTTTCAGTGTTAACCACTTACAATTTCCAGTCATGGAAATGTCAATTAATACTTAAAAATATCAGCTTAATTGTTTTGTCAAAATTCAGATATAGTGGAGGCTTTCTAAAGGTACTTCTGTTTTACAAATTATTTTGTACAAAAACTATTAGTTTGTACTAAAGAGAATTGACAACATTGTGACACAACCATGTATGCATCAAAACTGACAAAACCATTCATTTACTGATGTGTTCCTTCTACAGTGAAAAACTATTTTGGAGGTCACCATCCTTAGCTTCATGTTTCTTGCTTGATTTCTTGCAGGACCTCGTCAGAAATTGACGACAAAGCCGTCAAGGAATTTGTTGATGAGGATGCCTTCCTCATCTCCTTGGACTATGATGCAGAGAAAGGAGTTTGTAGTGTGGTTCTGGAAACAAGCTGACAAAGGTGGTGTGGGTTCTTTTTGCCTGGATTTTTATTTTGCCAACACAAAAAACATTTCTCAAGTTCAAGTCCACTGTGAGTGATGTCTTTCAGAAGAATATACCTGATAATCAGTTGTAGCTGTTAAGCATTTAGAGTAATGGCCCATGTGCTCAATGTAACACTGCATGCAACTGTGTGTACAATTTGTCATTTGCACTGGGTTTCTATCCTTGAAATTGTTTTTTGCAACATTGCACAGAATTTGGAAGGTATAATGTCTTGGGTCTTTGTTGGTTTTTCAGTCACAAATAAGCTAAATTTATCTGTTAGTACCTTGTCCATTGCTTTTTGATTACCAAAGGGACAGTTGCAGTGGATTTTCAAAGAAAAAATGAGCCATAGTTTTTTTTTTATTTTACGTACAACACGGGCAGTACTTGAAAATATGTCAGCTCCTCTTTTTTAAGTTGTCAACTTTTTCCATCCTGGCCATCCCAAGCCAGATTTACTTATTAATGAATTCTGTACAGTAGGATATCCATTGTGAACAAAACTGGCCAATTAGTTTTTGCCTTCCGTTGACACAAATGTGTTTTTTGGCTTTTCAAAGTGATACTAAAAATAGATTATAGCGTCTCGTAAAGGAGAGAAGATGGAGTGCTATCATGGGACAGTTCAACTTCAGGTTTTTGTCTTGTGCAATGTTGCATGCAGTGTTACTTCATGTACATCCGGGCCTTAATTTTTGGTACATCTGTTTGATGGAACAATTTTCTTCCTAGAGTCTAACTCTACTTTCAGAAGAAGCATCAAATTGTCTAACACTACTCGAAAGTGTGCCGCAAGTGTTAAATTAAGTGTGCTCCCTTAAAAGGGAGCATTAGTGTTTGTTTAGTACAAAAGGTTCCTGTATAACAAGATTTGTAATTTTTATTTGTTACAAAAAGATTGGAGATTTTGTCCTCTGCAGATTGTATATTTGAGCTAAGATATATAATGTGTTGTTGGAAAGCAATGTTTTGTAATTTATTTCTTGTAAAAGTTTAAAGAAAAATGGTTTCTTTAACACATCAAAATTGTCAGAGGTATTTTGCTTCCATAAACATGACACGTATTATTCATTAGTTGTTTCAGATATATCATAAACTATATTATTGTTTATTGTGACTTCTGTCATTCTAAATTAGATCCATTGTGCAAAAAAGACATCAAGTTTTCTTCTGGTCACTTTTTGTACTTTTATATAAGAAAAAACGAGTAATGATGATTTTCTTATAGTTTTGTTTTTTGTGATTAATAAATTTTTTGAGTTCCTGAATAGGCCATTTACTGCACTCTGAATTACAAATGTGAAGACCACAAGGGCGAGGTCAGTGCTAGTCATAAGATTGACAGAGTTCTTGCTAGATTTAATTGGTGCTTTAGAATGATACTAGTTTACAATATGTTACATTTTGCATGGTACTCAAGAGAAAAAGTAGAATTGCTCTGGTCAGAGGAGTTCTTTTCCGAGACATTTTCCAGATTCTTTCAGTATATGTAAGAAAGTTCAGCAAGCTGGTGAAGAAATTCAGCTGGTTAGAGTGATTTTTCTTAACCCTTGAAATAGATACTAAACTATTAGGCACTTTTACAAACTAGTTCTATTGTTTTCTTTTGTTTTCTTTTGACTGTTGGACATTAATTGTTAGATATTGCATCACGGGTTAATTTAAGACCACTCTAATACAGGATAAACCGTTAGCTTTATAGTGAGAGTGTACAATGTCGGCAAGCTTATAGTTTTGAAAAATTCCCTCTTGTGAAAAATGAACAGAAAAGATCACCTCGTGAAAAGAATTTGTATTTGACTGAGAGTATGTGTTCCACAAACATATCCTGCGAGCAGGCTCATTTGTGTGTTATTTGTGTCAGTATCTTGGCGGCAGAGCCACGATTTGCGAACCGGTGCCCCATTCGCCAAGATACTCGCGCGAAAAACACACTAAGAAGCCTGCTCGCAGGCTACCACAAACATGGCTGTTAGCATCTCATAACAGGACAAGAGGGTAAGGTTGTATTTAAGAAATAGGTAACACCATTAGCTTGCTAACCCAGATGTCATACCTGTGACGACTTCACTGCTGGTCTGCAAACTTGTCTCTACATCCTGGTAATGCCCACATGGTCTAAGGGTACTTTTCCTGACAAGAATCTAAATCGTTATTGAGCGAAAATGAAGCAAGCTGCATTTTAGAAAATGTGCCTAGCAGTGGGAAGTCTTTAATTAAACAGGATTGAAAATATGTAGTAATGCTGCAAAGGTTTAGTATGCTCATTTAGAAGGTGGGAGTCGTCTAACTTCCTGAGGTATCGATGGAAGATTATCAAAATTCGAGGAACCTGAAGTTTGCTTGCCAGCCACTCGATTGAGTTAGATTACTTTGAAAATTTTTTGCATTGGTAATAAGCTTTAAGGTTTTCAGCATTTTTTAAAATGGACCTCGAATCTTTGCAGTTTTACTAATTATCTTTTTTTAGGCAATTTTCTCTTTTAAGGTCTGTCATGCAGCTAATCAATGGATAGTTCATAAAGTTGTCTCTGATTTTATTTTTTTGTAGCTCCATAAAGTGATTATTGCTTCTTGTAAATTCTGCTTATGTTCAGTTTCAGTGCAATAGCTACTTGTAGCTCTGCAGAGATAGTAGGCCATTTTCGCGATACTCTCTTTTTTCCACGACTACCAGAGTTCACTTTGTTTTGCTTTTTGTTATTTGCATTGGAAAATAAACTGAAGGTTTCTGGTAGGTTGTAGTAAAATGATGCCATTGTGGAAATCTCCTATCGAAGGTTTGAGTTGCAGTTGTTCTCTTGAAATCTGGGTCCCAAAGGGGTTTAGGGCTCCAGGGCTCCGGCCTAAAAAATGCAGGGCTCCAAGACGGAGAATTCGGAGTTCCAGGGCTCCATTTGGGCAAAAACAGGATTTTTGTTCAGGCTCTAAGTCGAGACAGGCTTTGGGCTCCAGGCTCTACGACAGATATTTCAGGGCTCCAAAGACCCCCCTTTGGGACCCTGTGAAACTCAAGTTTTGTGTATGTGGGCTTTGGCAGACGTACAATTTCCAGCTGTGTAGGGGGGAAATTAATATTGAGGCTGCACTCAATCCCCCTACAAGCCACATTCCTTTCAGTATAGATTTGTTTTGAATGTTGTCTTTTTTAGGATAAAAGGAATAGGAAGAACTGCAACTTAAAATTTGGATAGAAAATCTTCATTTACAACATGCCTAGATGTTTTCAGTACTGTAATATTAGCGTCGTATTGCTTTACATCTGAAAAAATAAACTTTTGACAAGAGTCCTTGTATCGTTTGCTTCATTCAGTACATCTTGCGGTGGGCTAAGAATATCAGCAGAGAGAAAAAGAATCACATTAACCCTTAAAGTTCCAATAGTAACCTTTATATTCTTCTTACTAGTCTCCTTATATTTCCTATGTTACTAGTTGGGAGAATTTGATAAAAAAATCAAGACATTTGATAATTGGTGATCATTTCCTTTATTCTGATGACCTATGTGTTTGATCAAGCAGTAATACTGTAAGGAGAAATTCGATGCTTGTCGCTATTGGGGCTTAAAGGGTCAATAGCAGCTACTAAGCTGGCAGTAGCCACAAGGTATTGTGGATGGTAGCTGAGCCCCTCTTTTCTTCTCTGCCCTTGATTGTTAACCTGTTAAGCCCCAATAGCAATAAGCATCTAACTTCTCCATACAGTAGCACCATTTGGTAAAAACATAGATGTCATACAAATCAAGGAAGTGATACTGTTAAGATGAAATGTCTTGTTTAATTGTATCTATAACTAAGTGCTCGATTGTGATTGGTTTTCCGCACGCCTATTTGATACATAATTGGAGGATGATCACGTGGGTGTCCAATTACAGCTGCCCAATTTCAACTTTGTAATTGGATAGCTGTAATCAGACAGTTACACTGGACGTGCATCAATCAGGTGCACTGAAATGGGTTCTTTTTATATCTGTTTCTCCACTGCTTGCAAAACGGATAATTAAGAAAAATATCCCCCAAGGGCACGTAGATTTTCTAATCTCGCATTTTGATATAGATACGGTTAATTGGTAACTGGACTTTGTGAAACAATTCAGGGATAATCGCACTACGCGCTCGGCTGATTTAAAATTACTTGCCCGATTACTCCCTGAATTGTACTCCACTCAGTCCAATTACCATTACTAATCAAATTCTCCCAACTAGTACCAAACGAACATGCATGTTCTTGGATCAAGATTTAAGCAATGATATGAAATTGCATATTCCCCATACTGTTCTCCATACGTGTCTTGAGGAGCTAGTAAGGAGAATTTATCAAAATTTGAAGACATCTTATCATTTGATGATCACTTTATTCTCATTGAATGTTTGAACAAGTAGTGATGATGTAAAGAGGAATGAAACCCCCCTCAGTTTTGACTTTGTATAGGCTGTTAAAGTTAGGAAATCTAGCCATCATCTGTTGTGCGACCAAGCTAGTGAGGGGATGGCTCTATTCCTGATTTGACATCACAAACTGATTTGCATCTCCTTAAGTCTTTGTAAACATGCATGCAAAGCAGTTCGTGACGTTGAATCAGGAATAGACCCATGCCCCTTCTGACTCGGTCGTGCAAAAAAAAGTGGAAAACTGCAAATAATTCCGAAATGTTGTTAAAATGGGTGCCAAGTTTAATATTAGCGTAAAAAATATTTTGGGGTTAGGTGCACTTTGAAGGTTTGGGGTCAAGAATCCACATACAAGAAAACTTGCTACCTTAACCACTAGTGGTGATCTGCAGGAGCATCCTGTGTGTTTGGGCAATGTCGCAGCTCTTACAAGGTCTTCTCTGATTTGCTGAGAAAACAATACACCAAACAAAACAATGGACCCTAGCCCCGAAAACTGGGGGCTTCTCGTGTGTTTACCCTTTAAGCTATTGCAGGCCAGCTCATTACGAGATCGGTGACCAATTCAGTTATGTTGGACAGAGCGACTTAAGATGTTGCAAAGATTTTCTGTAATAGGGTGGTTGATAAATTCTGTCCAAAGATGTACTTTTTATCTTAGAAGAACCAGGGGCAGTAGTCGGGTAGAACAAAATGGGGCAGAACAAAATTGGTTGGGCACAGCAACATTTTTTCCCATGCTCGTTTTGACTCTCCCTTGCCCCTCTACATGCCTCTGGATCTCTGTGTACAAGTGCATAATGCTTTAAAAAAAAAAAACAGTTGAACGCTGTCTCGTGAGGATTCCCACAGAAACGTGTTCGTGACCAAACTGAATCTAAACTGGTTGTCCTAGAGAGCAAGTTCACTTGCAAGTTGTGAAAGTCGCTACAGTTTTTAAAAATAATTCTTGAGAAAGCTGGATGTCCAAAGGAAGGTATTCTGGGGAAAACGCTGGGGCTAAGAGCAGTCAATTCACAATCCACAATATGAACATTTTTTACGTTTTATTCAACAACTGACCATCACCTGACCGCACTGCAGTCGAGGTAATAGTCCACACTGCATTGTCCATCCCTCCTACAATCCATTGAATTTTGTAAACTCATATCAGTTTTATGGTCTCTATGGAAGGATATCTACTTCAGTGTTATTTACAGTATTCATTACTGAAAGACTCCCTGGTTTGCACTATTTACACAACTACTGTGTGGAGTGTAAGCAAGGAAACACAAGTAGTTTGTTTAATTGCAGAAAATATCCATACCCCTGCCCATGGAAGGTTTACTGGTTTGGCAGCCCCCCATCTCCTTGGAATTTTCAATGAACTTCCATGAGGTGAGAATGGATGTCCTCTGGAACTGCACAGTAAAAGGGGACAGCTTATGGGAATGAGGAAATGACTTCCTAAAGCTCTTTCATGGAGTTCTGACCTATAGCCCAGAAGAGGTTGGTATCTCTTCTCGAGTTACAGTGCAAGTGCTGTTCTTGAGGGCACTTGGCCATGGCCAAATAAGAAAAAATACCTTTACAGAATGCAAAATGAAAAATTACATCCAGTACGTATGCCAAACTACATAATCACAGACTCCTCTGGGACCAGAACAAAGCATCCGTTTTTATAAAGAGACTATTACCCAGGTTCATTGTGTGGTTCCAGAAAATATCCATACCTCCCCCACGGATGGTTTTTTTTACTTTGAACCCCCCACCCCTCTGGAAACTATGGCTTAACTTCATACTTTCCTTTGTACCCCCCACCCCCTCGGAATTTCCAGGGTGGGTATGGATATTTTCTGGAACCTGCACACACATAAAATCAAAGGGCTGGGACTTAGAAACCAGTGCCAGTAAGGCAGGGCCCAACATTGTATAACATTTTACTTTGATATCAAGTTCCATTTCTGCATTACAATGTAATAGGTCTCAGTTACACTAGTTGTACTGTTGTTGCATGTTGAGGGAAAACTCATTTATATATTACATTGACAACTAAATAATGTCATGGATATGCCTATAAGCTATTCAAATGGCCTACAGAAGAAGGCCAAAAAACTTTAGTTACAAATCTGGAGAATGGTTACATCTGCCCTCAGGTTATATGGAGCAGGGATGAGGAGAAGACACGACTGCATTTTAGATGGGTTCCCTGCATTTTGTCTGCTTGCTTCAGTGAAAACCTATTTTAGATCAGCAGATGGTCACTACAGCATAGCCTAGATGATTTCACCATTGTGCTACCTTGCACCCATACCACAATTCGGGACTTTCTAGTTGCACGTATTATTTCCAAGACATTTCATTAACAAATTCACACTTATTAATACCAACTGTACACAATGGCCCCCTATGCATTGAACTCCTATATTACACCTATGTCACAGACAAGAATTTACACAAACAGGATTCTTTTTCGATTACCTTTCCTGCAACCTGAAATGAACACCAGCCACATCTGGGTTCAAGTCAAGCTGATTCTAATCAATGTTGACAAGTTTAGTCAGGAAGTGGAAATACAACTTCTGTTGACCTGACTCGAATCAAACCTCAACGAGTGGGAATTACACATGGAAAATGTTCTCAGAATGGCTCTTACGTGATGTTAAGAAAACCAGGGGGGTCTTCCCTAAAACATGAAGATCTTAAAAGTTAGTGATTTTAGAATACCCGGCCACTTATTTACATGTCTCTCAAGGCTTTAAAGAACGATGCATGTAGAAACAAAAGGATCCATTCAAATTCAATGAGATGCCAACAAGTGGCTGGGTATTCTAAAATCTAGCCTAAAAGTTTAGGCCAGGGTAGCCATACCTGCACTTCTTACAACACCAGTCTATGAAGACACAAGAGGAAGAGGAAGGGGGTGTCTTAAATACAAGAGGAAGGGGGTGTCTAACACTGGGAAGGGGGAGGGGGGACTAGTTCGCATGAGTGAAAATTTATGGAAGAGCATCTTGTAATCACATATTTGCACCTTGAAAACGAGCGAGTTTCTGTTCGAGTTCAACAGCTTTGATTCTCAGTCTTTGGACCTCCTCTTTCAGAAGCGCATTCTCTCGCTCGAGCTGTTTGAATTTCTCGCTGACCTCGATCTCTTTCTGCCGTCTCATGTCCCTTGACCGCTTGGCCGCTACGTTATTTTTTATCCTCCGCTCCCAATATCTTTCATCCTTATCACCCTGTGTGACAAACCTTCTTTCCGCCTTTTTCGAGATCGGCAAAGGATTGTATACGTATTTGGCATTTCGGCGTCTTCGCACCGGTGTTTTCCCGGGTGAAGGGCCCATAGCCTCATTGTGATCTTGTCTTGCCACTCCAACAGATTTACACCATTGAATAATGGCATTATTCGCTGCTGGCTGCGAAGCGGTA
>Ga0126336_10001697_pt1 | contig 11872 bp, 6 predicted proteins | sample SidCmetagenome_FD_92530 | JGI IMG/M metagenome (GOLD analysis project Ga0126336, IMG submission 92530) | Coral microbial communities from El Islote,Puerto Morelos, Mexico - Siderastrea C C metagenome | ecosystem: Host-associated > Invertebrates > Cnidaria > Coral | place: El Islote,Puerto... | reverse complement strand
TCTTTTTATTTCGCTGTAAATCGGCTTTGAAGCGTTAAAACAACAAGCAATATGTTATCGATGTTTGTTTGGACAAGGGCTTAGCTTTAAACGTTTCACGGTCGTGGGAACTCATGGTTAACTGAAACTAATACAAACCATCGACAAAAGAGATTGTTCTAGTCCATCACAAAAGGCGTTCAAAATAGTCGATGCAGAATCTCAGCGTGGCGTTTTAGTCAAATACTGTAGTAGGGTTCTTTCATATTTAGCGAAATAAATTGTCAAAGTATTTACTCTCTGGTTAGGATTTCTTTAAACATGAGGTGTGGCTTTAAATCTTCTTTTATGTTTAATGTTCTTTATGAACCAAAGAAAATAACACCTTTAAATAAGATGTAAAACCCGGTGCGTCAGGGGCCGCATAGTTCAGCAATAGACCGCCTAGCTGGAACGATTCCAAGCCAAAAAAAAAGAGAAAAGGTCACACACTTTTAGAAATCAAATTTTACTTTAAGTGCTTGACACAATATTTCAAGAGGATTTTTCCTAACATGGTTATCATTAAGATTTTTAAGCTGCCTTTACGTATTAATTTCCTGAAGTATGGGTGGCCTGTCCTCATTTTCCCATGCATCTCAGAGCTAAGAAACTATGTAGTACTGAAGCCGTGTTAACCTCTGTTTGGGGTCGTTACCCAGCATCTTAAATTATTCGTCGTTGTGATAGTAATACATGTTCACACGTAGAGATCATCAGAACAAAGGGAATCATCACCACATTAAGGTAAATTGTCTTCAGATTTTTAAACATTTTCTCTCAATTACAGCTATACGAAATGCATGGAAAACAGTGAAAAGAATTTGAACACTGATGTGCGGGCTTATACAGGATTTAAAAATTCTAAGTGAATCTTTTTGGCCAGATCTAGAGAAACAGCTTTTAATACTAAAGAGAATAGCGCTTTGCAAATATTCTATCCTATTTTGTTCGTTGGTTAATTGATAGTCAAGATCTATCCTGGTGTATGTTATCATCGATACCATGGACAATTTCCTTCGGATTACTGAGAGTAGGCTTTGCGGTTAGAAGAACGCGGATTTAGTCTTAAAGGTAATTTTGTCTATAACTGGATTCAGTCTTGGGCTGCTCTTCACGTTGCTAAGGAGCAAAGGAGGAAGGGGCAAAGACATTTCTGGACCCTTAAACAAATGTATAGGAATTTCGCTTTTGGTTTTAGTGAAATAAACGTTATGTTGTTAATCATCGTCTTAGTTGAATGCAAACTTGAAAAACTTTAATACGAAAATGGATCGGTCAAACAGTTATGTAACTGGAATGGTCAAGGGTAATACCATCATTTTAAAAATATGATATTTTAGCACATAAAACGTATAATCAAATTCTGGGTATTTGATTAGGTGCAAAGCATTGTATCAAAGCAGGCTTTTAATTTGAAGGTAATCGATTTTATTGTTTCAAAATTACAAAGAAAATATTCCAAGTAAAAAAATGTATGTTCTAACTTTTGTGACGTCATCACGTTACTCTTTACCTAGCCATTTACTTGTTTTCTACAGTTTTGGACACAGCTCAAGAGACTTCCCCTACGGCCAATTCAACCCTGTTACTTCGATGCGACAAGAAGGCAGTTCAAGTGACCCAGACATCCGGAACAATCCGCTCTCCAGACTACCCCCAAGCGTATGGCACGGACTTGCGCTGCACGTGGCATGTAAAGGTGCCTAGCGGATTCCGGATCAAGGTTCGATTTCGTCGCCAGTTTGACATCGAAAAATCACCAGGATGCTCCAAGGACCACATCATGCTGTCTACTACAAAGAATTTTCGTAACCCACTGATATACTGCGGGAAAGTGAGACCCCATGGAATCATAACACCACAGAACTCTGTCTGGATTCGATTTCATTCTGACAATGCAACCACCGGCAGGGGATTCTACATATCATACATGGCAGTAGGTAAGCCATCATCTCTGAGGCCACTATCTGTAAGGCAGGAGCTCACATACTGCGCTCTCTTTCTAAGTCCGTTCTCAAGATTACTTTAGTCTAAATTTCAGCGTCTGTAGATAAGGCTGTCGTCGCTTGCTGTGATAAGATTCTGGAATGGTAGATGGCAATACTACACCTGTGCCAACGGACTTAGCGTTACCTAAATAACGTCACTAAAACAGCTTTCTAAAAGGCTCAGTCTCCGTTACAAAATGAAAACGTTCCTACTTTGCCAAAAACTCATCAGATGGGTTAGTGTTTGTATGTGGCAAATTTCAAATTTGGGCAGAAGCAAAGCAAACTGTATTAAGTTTGTCTCATGGGATTCCCTGTAACAATAGCTTAGTGGTTAGAGGAAACGGCCAGTGCTTATGACAATTCAGTTTACTTAGCTTCTCTTTAGTTCCCAGATTTTTAGGGTTCCTCGTACTGAAAAAGTACTGGCCGCTTTGTGATTTTATTCGAATCAGAAATCTCGACTTGTTGCATCAGTTCCTATCAGGCCACATTCCAATTTAATGGAAAGTATTTCACTTTATCCTGATACAGATGAAAACGAATGCAAGCGTCCAGTGTGCACATTTCCCAGTCTGTGCAGGAACACGGTTGGAAGTTACGCTTGTGACTGCCCAGAGGGATATGAAAACAAGGGAAGAAAGGATTCCGCACGATGCGAAGGTATGTTCTCTCCGTTTAACACCAGTGAGCTTAGTGATAATATAAATTTACCATTTAACAATTGTAAGTCGGGCAGGCAAGCTTTGAGAATACATGGCCCAGTAAAAACGGGAAAACTCAACTCGAAAATTACCATTCGAGAGACAATATGTATGCTGAGGTGAATTTATTTGTCTACAAAATGAAGGTAAGCATGAAAATGTTTAAGTTACTCAAATTCGATTTATTTAACTTTAGCAAGGCTCAAGATAAATTAAATGCTGGCTGTTAGATGATACCTGTAACAAAATAAATAACACACAGTTGTCAATGGTGAATAGTTAATGTTTTTATTTTCCATATGACTCTGAAAAGTACACTTGTCCAATTGCATTTCTACTGACCACATTTTGTCCAGTTGCTTTACTGCATGTTTTTCCAATCCTGTAACAAGGTAAGGGCGCTTTCTTTTGGAGCTATTCCGGAATAGGAATGCTTGGAATAGGCAGTGTTTGTGTTTTTTTGGGAGCTATTCCGTTTTTGGAATGAACGGAATATCATTCCCGTTTCCTTTCATTCTGCTCCCGATAGCAGAATAAACAGAATGAAAGGAATACGGGTTACTCGGAATATAAACGCTTTGGGAAATTTTTGGCGGGAAATCCTACGCTGCCGCCCGCGCGTACGCAGACATAGTAGTTCTCAGGTCACCTCCGCCATGGGTATTCCGTTTTTAGAAGGAGCGTTCTTTTCGAAATTGAAATTCCGTATATTCTGTTATTCCTAAACCGGAATACGAATAGCCAGAATAGTGCCAAAGAATGCACCCTAAGAATCCCTCTTCAGATAGCTTAACAGTGAACAGGCTTTTCGGCCACGATAAGGCGAAAATGAAGAGACCTGCTCACAGGCTACAGATAATGTTTTGTCAGTTAATTTTTTGGTAACTTTACTTTTCAAGTTTAAAGTTATGTTCAAAACGTTAAGTTACAAGATATCCACCAAAGTTGTCTTCTACAATAGACTATTAAAATGACTGAATTTAAGTAATTTAACCTATGTAGACATCGATGAGTGCAAGATTGGAAATGGGCGCTGTGAACACAAGTGTATCAACACGGACGGAAGCTATTACTGCATGTGCAGGAGAGGCTACAAACAAGCACCGGATGGAAGAAGATGTAGAGGTAACGACACGTTAATTGAAGGCACCTCTTTTCCACCAACAGGATCTGGGCTTTAAAGATGAGCTAGTAAACAAAAACGCCTTAAAGTCCAAAGGCAGTTTGCAAAACAATATCCTTTTTTTATCTTCAAAATTATGATTCATGATTTAATTTAGAGTCTTCTTGGGTACATTAAAATTAGGATAGCTTTGTTTTAGAGTACGTCTTTTTAATATATGACCTAAAAAGGCCTAAAAAGATGGACATCCATTTGTAATCCGGTTAGAGCCAAAGAGAGTACAAGGTTTGGTAGGACGTGCGAAAGAAGGTGGCAAGGATCAATAAGTCACTATCCGATAGGGAGTGAAATGTGTAACGACCGCCAGTATTAATTATAAAAAAACTGAAGACGAAAAAGACAAAGTAGAAAGGAAACCAATTCAAAACAAAAAACCTGCGTTTGCAGAAAACTTGGCATTTAAAGTTCTATTAGTTTTAAACTTTCTTATTTGTTACCAATTCGGTTCCTGCTCGAAAGATAGGAAAAGTACGTGAAAAACACTAGGTGGCAAATATATAGACTACAAAACAAAAAGGCGATTGCTGATTTTCTGTTGTTTTATGTTACGCATGAAGGGGGCGGTTACACATTTTAACTCGTTTATGAGCTTCTGAGCAAGAAAGATCATGTAAGAATAGAAAGAAAAACAGATTGGGCACAGCTAAACGCAAATCAAAACTAGGAGTACTAGAGTGTAGATATTCATTAGTGGAGCCTTGCTTAGATGAAGCTAAATTATATCTTTTCTATAACTGTGTTCGAGATATACACTGTAGCTCAGTAGAACGAATATAAAATTTTAATTAAAATTAAATGTTGACTACTTGCAGTACTTTTAGTTCGTACCACTTACAAACGCCCTCAGCATATGGTTGTCAACGAGAAGATCTAAATCCATCCTTCCTTTTTCAGCATCGTAGACAAATGATAAATTAATCTTGTGCTACTTTCCATGGAAAACTGTTCGAACCCCGTTCACAAGTTCCAACGTAAGACATTGACCTCAACTGAATAGCGGCTTCGATACATCCAGCTACTTTATAGACATATCTTGACAACAACTTGGAAAAAAACGTATTTATTTCACTGTCAATTGATTTCAAAAAGGTGAAACAAGTGTAGTGAATAAGCTATTGAACGCGAATAACCTATGATTACCTTAAGATCTCCCCAGCGACTCGCAACACCTGAGTCACTCAGAGACTATTTATTTATCGTTATCGCTGGGTCGTAAGGCAACAAGGGAATATGGCTCACATTGTGCCTACACAGACTTGGCATACAAAGAAAATTCCTCAGAGATTTGATTTCCACATGCTTTGGCCGGCTTCACGGTCCGCACTTCACTACCTTGCTTTCTATTTCATTATGCGCTTTGATTTATACTTCAGTTTGATTTTAATTTTCTGAGCTGAGATAACTAACTAATTGAAAACAAGAGCCGTCAAGACTCCAGGAGCAAATCGTTACACGCATACTCTATAGCAAATTTCGGACCGCTGAAAAAATCAATCAGAATAATCATTCCATTCCAATAGTCCATCCCAATTAATAAACACAAATTCAACTGAGGGGTTATTAATTCTCATTTTCTTGACTTTGATTTTCGTCCTGATTTAGGTTTTATTTTATTTTACCTACAAATATTCTTAAGTTTACATTATGTTTTGCACGGCACTTTGCGGACTACGGACTGTCCTCTCTCTTACTTTCACGGAAACCTGCAAGAAACCAGAGCAGATGTCATTAACGAGCCATTTTGCCGACCATTTGACAGATAATTCTACCTGAGCATTAACATTATTGTTTCCAATGGAAACACTTTCACTTATTTTAAAGCCGGGCTTTGGTAAAAATTCAATTAAGATGATCTTTTTTGTCTTTTTGAAGAAAGAAGCTTAGAAGGTCAAAGCCAAAATTGCCCAGCAAACATGTTATAACATAGCTAGCAAATCCGCACAATGAAATTCACCATACGTAAGCGTGCTTCATATTGTTGAGCAAGCTGATGGAGTGAGCAAACAAAGCCTTTTTTTAACGAGCAAATCGGCGGAAAAACGACCACGAAAAATCACTTAACAGCAGAGTTAAACAAGGGAGAATTTACAACAAGGAGATTGTAGAAGAGAGCTTCATTTCTTAGGACGAGCAAAAATCTCCGTTTGTTGAAAAGGAAAGCCAAGCTTATTTCAAGTCTTTAGCGTTGTGTTTACAATTTCTTTCACCGTCCGGCTCAACAAATGTCTGTGAATGATAGGTTTTATCCAGAAGTCTTTTGACACCAAAATGTCAAGACACGAGGCAAAATAAAATACATTATCGCGATCCAGCGGTCTCTTTTGATTGCGTTTGAGAGGACGTTATTTTGCGATAATGTCGTCTCAAAATGCTGGCTTGTGATTGGTTCAAAAACTGTCATGATAACGCGGTTGAGGTCAAACTTCAAACTTTTCTTCACAAAACCACATTCAAAATTTTAGTTTTTGCTCAGTAATATAGTTGGAAAAACCTTTAGTACAATGTTATTCATTTATACAAGCACCTTACCTTGATAGATTGCCCAAACTGCAAGTGCTAAAACTTTAAAACTGTGTATTTTTCTTTAAAACAGTTTGTTTTTCGGTTTTGATGCGCCCGCTGTCTTGCTTTATCATTTGTGTCCCACTTTCAGCCTGGAAAAGAAGTTGATTTTCACGTTATTCTATTATTTTGTCGATCCCCGTCGTTTAAAAAAAATTTTGTTGGTGCACTGAAAGAGTTTATTTTGTTTCATTAAGCAATTTTTGGTTGAAAAAGCGGCGAATTCAAACATTTTGCTGCAAATCCAATATTGTTTTCGTGAACAAGTATCGTGCGTGCAAATCTTCACGACGAGTAAGAATTTCTACTTTGATCAACAGAAATATTGCGCCGGCTATTTGTTTTTTCGCGAAAAAGAGACATGGATCGCGATAAAAATCTAAATTCGAGTTTGAGGCGACATTTCGACTTTATAATGACGGCGTTGGGAGAAAATATATTCCGTATTGGGCTTCGTCGCTAATACGGAATATATTTTCTCCTAACTAGCCGTCATTATAAAGCCGTATTGTCGTCTCAAAATCGAATTTAGTTTACAATAAAATGGTAGAAAAGTGTTTAAGAACACTTTAAGATTCACTATTTAAATAAAGCTAATTAGAGCACTGAACAAAGTAATCTTAAAACTGAAGACCAAAAAGGGCGTCTTCTTTTTCTGCTATATACTACACAAAATCAGGTCACCGGTTTAACTGCAGTCGATGTAGCTCTGAGTCAAAGTAGCTTCAAGTGTTCCGAATTGAATTAGGATACCACGTAAAACGAGTTGACTCACTTTCTCAATTGTTTGATTCAGTGTTGTTTTTACCACATTCCGTCCGCGGCCTCTGAACCGAGAACCACTACGTTTTGTGGTTTGTGTTCCCAAATAGTAAGCTGGGGAATTCTAATGTTCCTCATTCCAGTAACATTGTTTCTGAGCTGCATAGAGATTATCTGTTTAGGTTGTAATTCTGTCTTCAGTTTGGTTAATCAAGCACAAGATGAATGCGAAACTATTTTACAGAAAACATGTCACATTTTAGAGCCAACAATTGGACGACTTTTTCCAAAAATTGTTCTGGGAAATTCACTTCGGGGCAGTTTCACTGATTCATTCGGCGTTGCAAAGAAACGCTGCAACAATTCGCAACATTTTCTTTCAGTAGTGATCAACCAGTGTTCCTTTTTATCTTTCTCGTTTTTTCTCTCGCAGTTTCATGATTTTTTTGGCAATTAATGATAGAGTTTTGAATTAACTGCGTATTCGCATTGCTTATTACAAATTTCAACGCAAGCGAAATGGAACTGCAACATTGCGCACTTTCACTGGCCGGCTATGTTATAAAACAACAACATTACTGGTTCATGCTTACAGCTGTGCATATACACCTAATCATGTTGCAATAATGTTGTCATAAAAAAGTAGAAAAAAGAGTAAAGAAAAAAGCCAAAAAGAATTAATTAGCCATGTAAATTACATTCTTAGATTTTACTATTTTTTAAATTCTCAAAGCACTTATGGACTACAGTGTAATGCTTCATTTTGATATCAAATGAGTTGATACAAGGTAAATTGGCCACCGCGTATAGCTAGACCTTTTGAGCTTTATTTAGCCCTTTGTCAGAACAATTCCCTGAATGTAGTTAGGGTGCCTAATTCATTCCTATTTGGCTTTTTAATTTTCTCTCTTTTCATTTTTATAGTCTTATATGACAACGTTATTGCAACCAGGTGTATATAGAGGAAGATATTACACGGTGGTGAGAAGACATGAATTTTATGTTCGAGTGGCAGGAAGAGACATTGTTCTTGCCAAGCTCTTATATTTCTGTCGTGTTCTCCAAACTTCCTGCTTGCATCAGAACTCGATATACGCACGCTAAAGCATGAAACAGTTGTTAATTTTGACGAAACGACATGGGCTCACTTATCAAGACTGGAAAATTAAAACGTTGAGAAATGAAGTGCCTTCCTCTATCCAGCCAGCTCCATAAAAAAAGTTGAAAGGGTCAAATTCTGAGGCCTAGAACCAGTTGCAAATGTTGCGCAGCCGTTCTTGCTAACACAGAGAAAATAAAACGAGCGGATATAATATCATAAGCTTTCGCTTTTTGTGTTCAAAACATCCGAAGTGGTATTAAAATCAAACTCACCGGTCCTTAATTCCGCCCTTTGAAGCGTTCCATGTGTATAACTGAGCGCAAATTTTGTTTTAAGGGTGTTCATACTCAAGTACACAACATCAGAGGTCTGAGCCAAACGTTTTTAATTTGTTTTCTTAGAGCGAAACTTCTAGCGGCGTAGTAGTCCTTTGAAGTCATAGTTTGCAACCCGCTTCTTATCTCTTGCGGGTAGGGTGGGTGGGTGGGGGGTTGAGGAGGGGGTAATGTGAGGGCATAGTTACAATGACAGCGCTTTCCTTCTACGTGTCTCATGGTATTTCAGTGTCAGCGCAAATTTTCAGCACTCAATTAGAGTGTGATAAACGTTTTAAAACCGGTCGTAAACAAGGGAAGAAAAATAGTTCAAATTAATGGGCAATGTGGTTTGCCCTGTAACTCGTCGGCAGAGAGATTGTCATATTCTTGACTATACTATATCGGATGAAACGGAAACTTCGGGGCAAAAAGGTTATGCGGTATTCTTTAGTTCAAGTAACTTTATCGCGTAATTTCTGCCTTTTTAGCTCTTCCCCTTTTTGATCATTTCCTTGGTGCTACTGAATGCTTTGGCTTTAATAGATGGTGGCTCTTTCATCGTAATTAGAATATATAAATCTGAACAAAAAACAAACCGGAATTATTCAAGTAGTAGTTATAAGGAATATATTCGGTAAATTAAACGTGACTTGGTAGCGAGCCAGTTGTTCTTCAATCAATTACGAATCACCCAGTCAGGCTAATAAACTGAATAAATGCCACACGGCACTGTCGTGTGCAATTACGGCAAATCTAATTAATACATCAAACGATAATTAAGTAATAGCTTTAAAAGATTTTGTCGCTATGATAATAACGACTTGAATTTAATTACAAATACACACTTTCGCTCGTTTTATACGCTCACTTTAAATTCTATGAAACAAGGCTAAACTAAAAAAACGATGAATTTTTAATTTCTCAGCAATTTCAAAGACGGTGAATTGAATTCAATACGGCAGTGGGATCTGGGTAGCTGAGAAAGTAACCGTTTATCTTTTTTTTTTTCTACTCTTTAACTTGTCATGTCCGACGTAATAAATCAAACACGGGACTTCAATAGCACGGCATTAAACATCCTTCTTCAGCTTCAAGTAGTCAAAAGATCATGCCAGCTTTGCAAGTGATTGTTGCATATGCAGTCGAAAGATAAAAATTAACAACTAATGAGTTTATTGGTCTCTGTCCACCACTGGATTTTTGTCCCACAAATTTTGATTTCGGCTTCCCAAAATGTTCTTCCATCGCCTTTGGAATGCCTGGCATGATCACAATTGATGCAGGCCGAATCATGGCGGATAACATTCAAACTAAGAAAATGTGTGAACATTTGTCCTGCTAATTGTTTGGAAGGTGGTCATGAGGGTCGGTAGGAAGAAGGGCAGGAGGCGATAATTTGCATAAACCACTTTTGTGCAAATTATCGCCTCCTGAAAAATTTAGGTGAGAGGGCCTCCAGCCGATTTTGATTTGCGCCATTTATAATCCAACACTTATGAAGTCAGCCAATTAAACAGACTCAATTGCTAAATTAAAAAAGTGATATACTGAGCAAAGTATCAGTTCGACCGGAGGATGTTAGTGTAGTCAACTTCGCGTTTTAAAACTCTCACTTCTCGGTTCATTAAGGTTTTGAGTCTGTGGGTAGAAAAAAAAATTTCCAAGTGTTACCACTTAATCGAAAGCTGTTGAGCAGTACTTTCCGACGATGCTGTACAGGGCTCTCATGTTTGAGTCTGCGCAGACCATAACAGTCAAATAAAAGCTTAACTTGCTTTGTCCTGACATATCTGTTGCACGTACGGTTTTGCGTGTGTGGAAAATTCCCCGAGCACTACTTTTCTGTGATGCTTTTTGTGCTGTACGTGATTCAAATTTTTGAGCCTGCGGATAAGATCCTAAAGTGTGACCTCGCAAAGCTATTGGCCAGTGCTACACTTTCCTATGGTTCTGTTTATCGACATTTTGTTATTAAACGAAATTTGGGAATTCTTTATTAGTTTCCAACGTGGGTTTTATTGGGAGGAAATGAATTAATAAGGGCATCGAAATAACAAGGCTGTGTAGTCGCGTCTCTCCTCGATTACCGCCCAGTCTGTCCTACCTCGAGAATACAGACATATTATTTTGGATGTCACTAGTTTACTCGTTTCTTGTAGAGATCTAAAATGAAATCAGTTAACCCGGTTCTATAAAAGAGACACCTATCACGATTAAACGGAAACTTAGTTCTGCCTGGTGTCCTTAATAAGGAAGCTCTACGTATCGATTGTAGAATACTGTTGAAGTTTGTTCTTTTTGGATCCAGTTGAACTGCCCGTAATGACGCATATTTTTGTGTTACAAAAAATTATGGAGAAGGTGACTACATTTGATTGGTTTCTGGGAGAAGATTTATAACCTCTGCAATTTCTGCAGTTGGGACTGTTTGTCGTATTCGACGGGTTGAAACACGTTTTCAGAATAAAATGACGCAATGGGTGCTGACTAACGTTTTCTAGTTCGCGTGGTTAGTTGCTTTGTATAAATCTTACTAAATGTGATCGAAGACCTCAGCTCACAACACAAATCAAGCCTCAGCTTCCTTATATTCTTTAGTCTCTAAGATACACTTAGAAACATAAAATTAGGATCCTAATAACTTGAACTGTCAGGGCGGGAAACAAAAAGGCGTGTACAATATATTAAAAGTTATATGGAGTACTTTACTGTAATTAGCGAAACAGTGGAAGCTAAGGGTGGAATCATTTGCAGCAGACGCAGCTATACGCGTATAACTGTCGCCTTAGTGCGTGGGAACTTTCTTTTGTTTTTTAGCCAAAAAACAATAGAAATTCGCACGTGCCAAAGCGACAGTTATACGCGTATGCTGCAAATGAATCTTCCCTAAGTTCCATTCAATTTAGCGAGAAGTTCAAGGAATTAGCGTTCGAGTTTTCGAGATTCTGCTCAGTTCAGAAACGATGCTACTTACTTGATTTGTAGGTATTGTGCTCATATCCTCCCTTCTTCTCAGCAGATCAAAACGAGTGCAGCAGGAACAACGGTGGCTGTTCACACTTCTGCGTCAATTCTCGATCCTCCTATCGCTGTACCTGCCCAAAGGGATACGCTCTTCATTCCAACAAAAAGACGTGTTATCCAGGTAAATTCCTTATATCAGGACGTATGTGCTAACTTTTCCAACAAAATTGAACGTTGATCTACAACGTTAAGTGATTGTGTTAGAATAC